>JAABUJ010004109.1_pt1 | contig 15600 bp, 16 predicted proteins | sample 5559131 | NCBI WGS metagenome assembly JAABUJ01 (sample SAMN10711875, study PRJNA513366) | rock metagenome | isolation source: Antarctica rocks | place: Antarctica: Victoria Land, Mt New Zealand nord | collected 2016-01-07 | reverse complement strand
AGCAGCGCCAGGTCCGCTGGCAGGAGCGTCCAGTGCTCGATCAGTTCGTCGCTGGCCCACAGCCGTTTCATCGCCCCACCCCTGCCGCGGCGTCCCCGCCTGCTTGGGAGAAAGTACCGAGAACTACACTTCTCGGCACTTCTTGCTGACCGGCGCAATGGTGGACGGAACATTGGTGTGCTGAAGCACCCCCTACTTTGTGGGTGGTAGCAACTTCTCTAGGTTTACCCCGAGATGGAGGGCGTTGAGGGGCGTGGCGAAGCGCGGGTCGGCCGCAGCGGCGGCGAGCTCGTAGCGGTAGGCGCGGACGGTGCGCGGACGGAGCCGCGCTAGGTGCGCCGCGTCGGCGAGGAAGGCGTCGTAGCAATCGGCGAGGGTCGGCGGCAGCGGCGCGCTCCAGCTTGCCAGAGCAAGCCAACGGACGCGGCGTATCGCGCCCGCAGGCCGCCGCGTCAAATCCTCCCTCGTGCCCCCGCCTGTGCCAGCGATCGCGTCTTCTCCGGCAAAATCCGGCATCGTGCGCGCCGTGGCGCGGGCGACCGGGGTCGGTCGAGCCTTATCCCGAGTTTCTGGTCCAATGATTGTCAGCCCCCAGATAGAGATGATAGCGCGCAACATCAAGGATGCGCGCGACATGCTGCATCGTCGCCATCGCCTGCGGAGCGCGGTTCCGCGCGGCGGGGGCCGCCTGTCCCGTTCCCAGTGCGACAAAATCGGGCGTGCCCAGCCCGTATACGCGGCCTGCGTATTCGTTCGTGCGGGTGAGAGACGCGCTCAGCGCGCGCTTTACCTCATCAGGGACGCCCTGGCTCATTCGCTCACCTCATGAAATGGGCAGTCCCAGCGCAGAAGGGACACATTATGCGTGACGCCTCGCCACATCATCGAATGTCGGCAAGAGCCTCGATGATGTGGACAGGCGTCTACCCACACATGACACGTACAGAGCAGGCACCCATCCTCGCGGCGCGCTATGCGCGATTCTGGCGCGTACTGCTGGTCACCTTGGTGCAGGTGGGCGTCCCCGTCGGGGGCAGGCGGGGTTAGCGCTTCGACCGGACCTTGCGAGTAGCCATAGCGCGGTAGCGCAGCGCGAATCGCAAGTACCGCCACACCGCGTGGCCGATGATCTCGGGTGGGTAGCGCTGGCGTGTACCGGTGAGGGCACGTGTCTCGTTGCACATGAGCAGGCGTAACGCATACACGGGCAGTTAGCTTGATAGAGCCCATCGGCGTGTCTCGACGCTCAGCCTGTCCTCGTCAGGAAGCGTGCGCGCGTGCGTCAGACACGGACACGCCCGTCGTCGCGTGCAGGGCGGCACCCTCCGCCACCAGGCAGTCGCGGCAGAGGCCGAAGACGGCCAGATGGTCGATTCGCGGCGCGAACCCGTAGCGCTCGTGCAGCGCCGCACTGAGCGGCGTCACCAACTCGTCGGGGAACTGCTGTTGCACGCCGCAATGCAGGCAGACCAGGTGATGATGGTGCTCCACCTGGAGGTATTGGTAGACCGCTTGCCCACCGCCGAGGTCGGTCTCGGCCAGCAATCCCTGATCGCGCAACCAGGCCAGGGTGCGGTAGATGGTGGCGCGATTGACGTAGGGGTGGAGGGCGCGCACACGCGCGTAGATCGCGTCGGCGGTCTGGTGGCCGCCGACGCGCACCGCGTCGAGGACGGCCAGGCGCTGCGGCGTGAGCCGCTCGCCGCGCGCGTGCAGGCGGTCGAGTTGCGGGTCGACGTGGTGACTTGCCATGCTCCTGACTCCGCGTGCGAACCGCCTCGCGCGTCCAACTTCGTGCGACTCGCCACACCGACGCGAGCGGTGGACGGCGCGTGGCACACGAGCGCATCCGCATAGTGTAGCAGCTTTCAGCGGAGTGCCCGGGCATCGACAGGAGCGGTCGCACGCGGTTGCGGAGAGTAGCCCCTATCGGGGTGCTGCCACCGCAGTGTAGCGTACGGTCGGCGACGATGCGCAGGCGCGGGCTGGCCACTGGCGAGGCGCGGGGCTGGCGGTGCGCGGCGCTTGCACGCAGGGTAGCCGCGGCGATCCCCGCCCGACCGGGGCGAGGAAAGGTCCAAGTACCGCTGCGGGCGCGGGCGCGTGGCGACGATCGGCCGCAACGACGCGGGGACGATCGCGCTGCCGTCGGCGGCCAGGAGCCTGCACGGGCGTCGGCGGTCGCCGCGCCCTCGACAGCGCCGTGACGGCCACGCGCGGCGTCTGGCGGGATCGCCGCGCCGCTCGGCCCGGCTTGCCACAGTGCGGAGCGGCCGGCCGCTCCGTGCTGGTGGTGTGTGCGCTGTCTGCCAGCGCCTGCGCTGGCGGGCAATACGTGGCGCTCCTTTTTCGCCACCGCCCTCCGGCCCCCACTCGCCACGCCCCGAGCGCACCGCATCCGCCGTACCTGTGCTCGCTCGGCGCTGCTGCGCGCGTCGGCGGGGGGGTAGTTCGGCGGCGCTAGGCGGCGCGCGGCCCGACGGCGCGGCCCATGCCAAGGCTGTAGATGGCGAGGAGGGTGAGGGTGATGGCGAGGCCAGGGGCGATGGCGAGCCAGGGCGCGCCGTAGAGGTAGTCCTGCGCGCCGATCAGCAGATTGCCCCAGGTCGGGGCGGGCGGCTGGATGCCGAGCCCGAGGAAAGAGATCGTCGCCTCGACCAGGATCGCCCGGCTGAGCTGGACGAGCGCGGCGACGAACAGCACGCCGCCGGTGTTCGGCAGCAGGTGGCGCAGGATGATCCGCGCGCCGGTCGCGCCGTTGACGCGCGCCGCCTCGACGAAGGGCGCGCCGAGCAGGTCGCGGATGCTGCCGCGCGTCAGGCGCGCGACCGCCATCCAGCCGGTCAGCCCGATCAGCACGATCAGCTGGAGGACGCCGGGGCGCACGAGCGCGGTGAACAGGAGGATTGCGAAGAGGCTCGGCAGGGCCAGCGCGATGTCGACCGCGCGCATCAGGGCGGTGTCGACGATCCCGCCCCGGTAGCCGGCCAGCGCCCCGACGAGCGCCCCCAGGGCGACCGCCAGCGCCGCCCCGCCCGCCCCGATCCCGAGCGTCGCGCGCGCGCCGATCAGGAGCCGCGCCAGCGCGTCCCGGCCGTTCTCGTCGGTGCCGAGCGGATGCGTCGGCGAGGGCGCCCGCAGGATGGCGTCGAGGTCGATGCGCTCGGGGTCGGGCCGCGCGATGGCGGGGACGAGCAGCAGCAGCGCGAACAGGGCCGCGACGAGCCAGATGCCGCGCGGCCACCGGGCGGGGGGGGACCCGGCGCGGCGCGCGCGGGGCGGGGTGGTCGGCGTCGCGCGTCGGCTCACGCGTAGCCGATCCGCGGGTCGAGCCAGTGATAGACGAGGTCGGTCAGGAAGGAGCTGAGCAGGACCCCCAGCCCGACCAGCAGGGTGATCGTCAGCAGGATCGGGTAGTCACGCCGACCGACGCTGGCGACCGTCAGCTGGCCGATACCCGGCCAGGAGAAGACCGTCTCGACGATCACGCTCCCCTCGATGACGTGGGGCAGGGCCAGGCCGGCCTGGGTGGCGATCGGGATGGCGGCGTTGCGGAGCGCGTGGCCCCAGAGGATGCGGCGCTCGCTGGCGCCCATCGCGCGCGCCGTGCGCGTGTAGTCGGCCCCGAGCGTCTCCAGGAGCGCGGCGCGGGTATAGAGCGCCAGGGAGGCCGCTTGCCCCGCCGCCAGCGTCGTCAGCGGCAGGACCAGGTGCCGCAGTCGCTGGGGGAGGTCGCCCTCCAGGCCCACCGGCGCGACCCCCGACGAGGGGAGCACGCGCAGCCAGGCGGCGAAGACCACGATCAGGCCGATGCCGAGCCAGAAGGCCGGTGTGGAGACGGCGACGACCGCCAGCCCGCCGATCAGCCGGTCGATGCGGCCGCCGCGTCGCGCCGCCGCCCAGACGCCGCCGCCGATGCCGACGAGCAGCGCGACCAGGAACGACCCGCCGCCCAGGACGACCGTCGCGGGCAGCCGCTCGCGCACCACATCGACCGCCGGGCGGCGGTGGAAGTAGGACTGGCCGAGGTCGCCGCGCGCCACCAGGCCGAGCCAGCGCACCAGCTGGACCGGCAGCGGGCGGTCGAGGCCCAGGCGCCGGTTGAGCTGCGCCTCCAGTTCGGGCGTGTAGCGATCCTGGCCGAGGAGCACCTGGGCCGGCCCGCCCGGCGCGGCGCGCAGCATGAAGAAGGTCCCGACCGCCAGCAGGAGCAGGGTGGCGGCGATCTGCCCGAGCCGCCGCAGCGCGAAGTGCAGCACCGCCCTAGCCCCCCAACTTCCAGTCCTTGAGGTTCCAGAAGATGTTGACCGGGTGCGGCGCCGGGCCGCTCAGCCCGGCCAGGGTCGCGTGCAGCTCGTTCTCGGTGTAGAGGAAGAGCCGGGCGACGTCCTGGGCGAGCAGTTGCTGGATCCGGGTGTAGGCGTCCTTGCGCGCCGCCCGGTCGGTCGTGGCGAGCGCCTGCGCGGAGAGCGTGTCGACCTGCGGGTTGGCGTAGCCGTAGAAGTTGCCGGTCTTCACGAGACTCGTCTGGTCCGGATCGTAGACCGGGTTCCAGATGCGGCTGAGGGCGTCGTAGTCCTGCTTCGACCGGCGGGAGCCGAAGACGCCCGGCTCGACCTTATCGAGCCGCAGCGCCACGCCGACCTCCTTGAGGTTCTGCTGGGCGACGAGCAGCGCCTGCTCGAGGGTGCGGTCGAAGTTGTTGAACATGACCCCGAAGCCGAGCTTCTGCCCGTCCTTCTCGCGCGTGCCGTCGCCGCCCGGCTTCCAGCCCGCGGCGTCGAGCAGCCCCCGCGCCTTCGCCGCGTCGTAGGGGTGCTTCGGCACGTCGGGGTTGAAGGCCCAGGAGACCGGCGCGACGTTCGACTCGAGCACCTTGCCATGGCCCAGCAGCACCTTGTCGACGACGCCCTGGCGGTCGATGGCGGTCAGCACCGCCTCGCGCACCCGCTGGTCCTGCCAGTAGGGGCGGGCGTAGTTCGGGGCGATGTCGAAGAAGCGCGGGGTCGGCGCCTCGACGATCGTCAGCCCGCCGATGCCGCCGACCGTGGCCAGGTCGCGCGGGGTGACGAGGCCGTAGCCGAGTTCGCCGGCGCGCAACTGCGTCAGGATGACGTTCTGATCGGTGAGGATCTTGATGACGACGCGCCCGATCGTCGGCGCGCCGCGGTAGTGGTCCGGCACCGCCTCCAGCACGATCGACTGGCCGGGGGTGTAGGCCGCCAGCTTGTAGGGGCCGGAGCCGATCGGCGCCTTGTTGAACCCGTCCTTGGCGATGTCCTTGCCCTCCAGGGCGTGCTTCGGCACGATGCCGCGCGCGCCGCCCTGCGCCAGGAACATCGGCGTCACCGCCTTGAGGGTGATCTTGACCGTGCGCGGATCGACGACCTCGACCGTGTCGACCGTGTCGACCCCCTCGTTGGAGGAGTTCGTCTTCTCGTCGTTGCAGGTGTCGATCGTGAACTTGACGTCGTCGGCCGTGATCGGCTGGCCGTCGTGGAACTTCGCGCCCGCGGTGAGCACGAAGGTGTAGACGCGGTTGTCGGGGCTGATCGTCCACGAGGCGGCGAGCTTCGGCGCCACGCTGCCGTCGGGCATGAACTGGGTCAGGCTGTCGAAGAGGAGGGTCTGCGGGACGTGCTCGGGGAAATGGTGCGGCAGATCGACCAGCGCGGAGAGGCTACCCGGCTCCTCCAGCGAGCCGAGCACCAGTTGGTCGAGGACCCGTCCCGAACCGGCGGTCGCGGCGACGCCCGCGCCGGTCGGCGCGGTGGCCTGCGCCGGGGCGGCGGTCGGGGCCGTAGTCGGGGCGGGGCCGCCGCAGGCGGCGAGCAGGGCGGCGGTGCCGGCCGCAGCGAGGCCGCCGAGAATGGCGCGGCGAGTGACGAGCGGAAAGCGCGCGGTCTCCATCGGCCCACGTTCCTTTCGGTGATAGGACATTCCACGCCGACAGGTCGCGCGGCGGCGCGCGATCAACGCGGCGCGCGGCGCGCCACGCGAGACGGGATAGCAGGTGTAGTCTACCACTTACTGCAACCATTCGCAGCTACGACAGATCGCACCGAAGGGGGGTCGCGCACCGGCCCGCAGGCCGCCCTGCCCTCGCTCGCGATGGGGGTTGCGTCAGAACTCAGACACGACCGCAAGCAATGAGGGCAGTCCGCTGGTAACGTGGCAACGCTGGATGGCGGCGTGCAAGGGGAACCGGTACCGTGTCCCACGGTGCTGCGACTCCGACGCTGGAGCAGCGCGGCGCACTACGCGGCACAGCGGACGGCACACCAGCGACATTCCCGCGCCTGGGGACGCCTAGCGGGGCCACCAGCCCCACGCGGTGGCGCGGGAAGATTGTCGCTGCGGTCCTCCGAAAATCCGCCCGGCGAGGCAGCGGGTGCCCGACACCCCGGCTCGTTCCGCCGACGACCCGGGCGAGCGGCGGGCCAACGTGGCACCGCTATAGGCCGCCCCCGCAGGTCGGGGGTGAGTTACGGAAGCTGTCACCAGCCGCAAGGTAGCATCGAGCCGAGGATCGAGCGCCGATCGTAGAATGCCGTTTCTGCTCCCGGCGCTGGCCCTTCGCCCCTTTTTCACCCTGCTTGTGGCGATGTTGCTGTGTACGTATACTCCTGCGACGGGGATAAGTGCCGACACCGGTAGAAGTCGGCACTTATGCTCTCGACAGCACCGTCGATTACTGGCGGACCGGGTGCCAACAGGCCGCATCGGGCAGAAGTGCCACAACCACTGGGAGAAACGGCACTTCTCTGCCCGTCACTTTGCGGTTCATGACACGTTCCCTAGGTCTACCCCCATCAGCACCGCCACACCCGTGGCGGTGCTCGGGTACACCATCTGGCGCGACTCACACCCGCATAAGGGCGGGCGGCACGGCCGAAAGGGCGAGTAGCATCCGGGACCGTCGGCTGATTTTAGTCGGCGGCCCCGGGCATTAATCCTGTGCAAACCCTCGACCGTGTCATCCCAGGTGACACAACCGCCGCGACACCCAGTTCCGGACGATAGGCATGACTTGACCGGTTGCCCGAAAACCGCAATGGCAAGCCAAAAACGCCGATCAGGCACTTATCAAGGCACGACAATCTATGTTGGCGTGCTATGACTTTTTTTAATTTCTATAGACCTGTCAATGCTATGGTATCCGTTGGCGTCAGGCCCTTTTTCTCTTTGCCTCTTGCATCGATGAACGCCGATATGGCCGCAGTTACCCCGCGCGGCCTATTGCTCCGCGTCGTCGGGGGGGATCGGTGGTGTATCCAGGCCGCGCAACGCCGTGTTGGCGAGTGCCCACAGGGCGATGACGAGGAAGAGCACCGCGAGGCCGAGGAGGGTAAGCCGGAGGCCAAGCTGCTCCAGCAGGAGGCCCGCGCCGAGGATGCCCACGGGGGCCGCCACCATCGAGGCCGCTTGCAGCGTGCCGAAGACCCGCCCGCGCAATGCCGCCGGGGTGCGCTCCTGGAAGGGGGTGATGATGAGCGGGTTCAGCGGCCCGAGCGCGACGCCCGCCAGCACCAGCGCGCCGACGCCGAGGGCGAGCGGCGGCAGCGGGATGAGCGCCGCATGCGCGAGGCCGCCGAGGAAGAGCAGCGCCACGAGGGTCGCGCGGCGCGGGAGGCGCGGCCCCAGCAGGCCGTAGCCGGCCGCCCCCGCGAGCGCGCCGCCGCCGAAGCCCCCCGCCAGCAGCCCGAGGGCGACCACGCCGCCGGTGCGCGCGGCGTAGACCGGGAGGACCACGCCGAAGACGGCCCCGCCGAGCGCGTTGAGCAGGGCGGCGATGGTGCCGGTCGCGCGCAGGACGCGCTCGCGGCGCAGGAAGCGCAGGCCCGTCGCCACGTCCGCGAGATAGCCCCGGCCGGCCGGCTCGCGGCCGGGGGTGGGCGGCACCGCCAGCGCGATCAGCAGGGCGGAGAGAGCGAAGGTCGCGGCGTCGAGCCAGAGGACGCTGCTCGCGCCGAGCGCGGCGATCAGCACGCCGGCGACGAGCGGGCCGACCAGCTGGGCGAGGTTGCGGACCACCTGGTAGCCCGCGTTGACGCGCTCCAGTCGCGCCCCGGCCAGGGCCGCGAGATCGGGGACGAGGCCCTGCCGCGCCGTCGAGCCGGGCGTGTTGCAGAGCGTGCCCAGGAAGGCGAGGGCGGCGACCTGCCAGAAGGCGATGCCGACCGTGGCGTGGAGGGCCGGGATCAGCGTCACGGCCGCGCCGCTGGCCACATCGGCGCCGACGCTGGCGCGCTTGAGGCCCCAGCGGTCGACGAGCGGCCCGCCGAGGAACGCGGCCACGACGTAGCCGCACGCCTCGACCGCACCGACGAGGCCGGTCCGGGCCGGGCTCCCGGTCGTCTGGAGGACGAACCAGGGTACCGCCAGGAGTGTCAGCTGGCTGCCGGCGAGCGAGACCGCGTTCGCGCCCAACAGGGCGGCAAGCGGCAGCCGCCGTGGGCGCGCACGCTCGGCGGCGCTACGCATCGGCGCGGCCATGGATCGCGAGGGTCTCGTAGGTGTCGCGCGCCACGATGACATCCAGCCGGGTGCTGTCGGTCACGCTCGCGAAGCCCAGCACCAGCGCGGGTCGCCCACCTGCCTCGACCTCGCGCTCCGGCAGGGTCCGCAGTCGCGGGTGGTCGCGCCAGAAGCGCCGGACCTCGGGCAGGTAGAGTACGAGATTGCTCAGGCGCACGTCGGTCATGAGCCCGCAGCGGTCGCAGCGGGCATGCACGCCGCGCAGTGATGGCAGAGCCGCCGCGAATTCCGGGGGCGGGTGGTGCCGCAGCGGGATCGGGCGACCGCATCCTTCGCAAGCGAGGGTGCCGCCGGCGAGTGCCGGGCGGTAGCGGGCATCGACCCAGCGCATCAGCCGGGTGAGCGCCGGGCGGTAGCCGATGACCCCGCCGAAGACCCGCCGGAAATAGGCCGGGCCGAGGGGGTAGGCGTTGCGGACCCCGTAGCGCGGGGCGCATGCCGGGCAGGTGAGGATAAACTCGCCTTCAGCGGGTCGCAGCCGCCCGAGCAGCCGCCGCTGGCCGCAGAGCGGGCACCAGATCCGCGTCTCCTGCCACGCGCCGTCGGTCGGCGCGACGAGGCCGTGCGCGACGGCCTCGTCGCGCAACTCGCCTGTCAGCACCCCACGGAGTGCGAGCGTGCCGCGCCGCAGCCGCATCTTGATGGCCCCCTCGGCCACACCCAGCCGCGCGGCGATCTCGGCGTGGGGCGCCTCCTCGATGTATCGGGCAATGAGCGCCACCCGCGTCCCCGGTGGCAGCAGGGCCAGGGCGCGGTCGAGCAACGCCGCCAGTTCGCGGCGCTCAAGATCGATCTCGATGTCGAAAGTCGCCGCCGGTGCGCCGTCCAGGCCGCGTTCAGCGACGTTCCCGAGGTCGTCGGGGAGGGAGGAGGCGGGGATCGCCCAGCTTTCGTGCCGACTGCGCCAGCGCAGGCAGACGTTGCGAGCGATCGCCGACAGCCAGGGCGCGGCCCCGGACGGGTCGGTGAGCTTGTGCCGATTCCGCCAGGCCTCGGCCAGCGCCTCCTGGGCGAGGTCCTCGGCGACCGCGCGGTCGCCGGCCAGGTGCGCGCACAGCCCCACCAAGCGGGCGCGCTCGCCGGCCAGGATGCCCGCTAACAGATCGCTCGTTACGCCCGGCCCACCCACGACCACCCCTCCCCGCACCATCCATCTACCGCTATAGGCATATCATGGATCGGACGGGGGAGGTAACGCGATTTTTCGCCCTATCGTCCGCAGTCAGGCGGCGACAACGGCCGCTGCCGGTACGCCAGGCGGTGGCGCGCCCGGCGATTGGTACGAGGGATCGTATGGCTGGCCGGTTTTCAGGATAGCGTAGATCGTGATGAGGAGCTTGCGGCCCACGGCGACGAGCGAAGCCATCTTGTCCTTGCCGGCCGCGGTGCGCCGGTCGAAGGAGTCGCGATGCGAGCCGGGATGGCGCACCGCCCCGACGGCGAGCAGCCAGATGATGCGGCAGACATGGCGGTTGCCCGCCTTCGACAGGCGCGGGTGTGCGTTCTTGTACTTGCCGCCCTGCAGTGCGCGAGGAACTGCTTCGCCACAGGCGATGAACCGGCATATCAATATACATAAGCAATACCTTTGACAGCGTAATGGCATAGCCGCGACGGTAGCTCGCCACCACAGCGTCGAGCAGCACTTGCTGCCGCTCAACTGTGGCGAGCGCCCCCATCGTCTCGCTGGTTTCGGCCATGTGACCGATGAAACCCTGCGAGCCTTCACGGCTTTGTGCGGTACGAGGCTCTTGGCATAGACCCGCTCGGTGGGCAGGATCGGGAAGGCGAGGGATTGGCCGACCATAAAGGGCACTGCCAGTTGCTTATGAAAAAGAAAGGGCCGTACAGCCGACTGCGCTCATCCTTGCCGTCGAGTTTCGGTCGCTATGGTCATATCCAGGGGGTGGTGGGTGTTTCAATGGCGAAGGCCGGATTTGCCTGCATGCGACTCTCGCCATCGTCTTCATGGGTAAGGGTTCGGTTCCTCCAAGGCGACGCGGATCCGGGCGAAGTCGGTGACGAAGGCGAACGCGTCCTCGGGCGACCAGGCCGTCGCCAGCGACGTTTTCACGAGCCCGCGCGCGGCGCGCCGTCCGCCACCATAGGGACAGTGGCCCGACGAGGAGACCGACCGGGATCAGCGAGACCATTAAGGAGAGCAGTAAAAAGTCGGGGGTATCGCACGAGAGTCGGCGTTATATGGCCTGGGCGGGCTGATCCTCTTTCGGCGCGTTCGTGCGCCGCTTCGATGGCATCGGCTGGTGCTCCACACGCGTGTACTTGTAATAGGTATTGCGCGCGATCCCCACGATCGCGCAGATCTCGCGGATGCTGTGCGTGCCCTCCTTCTTGAGCGCCAGCGCCGCTTTCTGTTTCTTCGTGTCGACGCCCTGCGGTCGCCCCCCCTTCCGCCCTCTCGCCCGGGCCGCCGACAACCCCGCGTTGGTGCGCTCGCGAATCAGGTCGCGTTCGAACTCGGCGAGGGAGGCGAAGAGGTGGAAGATCAGCTTGTCGCCACTGGTCGTCGTATCGATACGCTCCTGCAGGCTCTTGAAGTCGACCCCACGGGCGACCAGATCGCGCACCGTCGCCACGAGGTGCGGGAGCGAGCGACCGAGGCGGTCGAGCTTCCAGACGACGAGGGTGTCGCCGGGCCGACAGGTGCTGAGTGCGGCGGTCAGCCCCGGCCGATCCACTTTGGCACCGCTGACCGTGTCGGTAAACAGGCGCTCACAGCCAGCGGCGTGGAGCGCGTCGGTCTGGAGAGCGAGGTTCTGGTCGGACGTCGAAACCCTGGCGTAGCCAATCAGCATGGACGTGCCACCTCCGCGTGTATTGGTCGGCGCATATGTACCACGAAACCCACCGGCCGTCGATGTCGTTGGTACGTAGATATCGTAGACCGGTTGTATGGTACACTGGCGAGCATCAACACGGTCGGAATCGCGGGGGGTGCGGCAGGGTCGGCCAGTACCACGCAAACGACCGTTTGTCTGCACATCTCCGGCCCAAGGCCCCTGCCGCAGCGCCCCTCTGGGTGACTCGGCGATACTGGGAGTAGCACGTGCGCCCCGATACGAGCCACACTACCGCCAAGGCCTATCAACTCAAGGTCTCGCTGCGCGCCATTTCCCCCCTGATCTGGCGTCGGCTCCTCGTGACCAGCGATACGGCGATCGCCCACCTCCATCGGATCCTGCAGATCGCCATGGGGTGGGAAGATGTGCATCTGCATCGCTTTCGCATTCATGGCAAGGACTACGGCATCTCGCGCATGGGCGGCATCCTCTTTGCCGACAATCCCCACCATGTCAAGCTGTCTGCCTTCAACCTCCGGCCGAGCGAACGGTTCCTCTACGAGTACGACATGGGGGACTGCTGGCAGCATGACCTCCGGCTCGAACGGGTGCTGTCGCTCAACCCCGCGACGCCATATCCTGTGTGCATCGACGGTGCCGGCGATTGTCCGCCGGAGGACTGCGGCGGTCCCCCTGGCTACCGGGCCTTCCTCGCCGAGCACTACTCCCTGCTGGAGTTGCTGCAGGCACGTGAGGATGTGCGGCTGGTCGCCCAGCGCCTGCTCGACTTCCAGAACGGCGGGCCACGGCCGACCATCGACGATGTCGCGTTCATGGCCGCCCTCGATCGGATGCGCGATCGGCCGGAGCAGGTGCCGAGTGCGTTCGACCGCCGGGCGGTCAATGTCGCGCTCCGCACAGTAGGAGAGGGAACACCATGCACTTCCACATCCACGTAATCGCGGTGGCGGACGATGGGACGGAACAGCTCCATGAGATCGCCAACGTGTCCCGAGACGAGCCAACACTCGGCACGCTCGGGCTGACGCTGGCGGAGAGCAAGCAGATCCTGCAGCAGCTGCAACAGACCATCGTCGACAAGCAGGTTGCTGGCTATCTCGATCAGCAGCGGGCGTGTCCTGACTGTGGGAAGCCGCGCCAGCTCAAGCAGAGCGAACCCGCACCGTTCCGCACCCTCTTCGGCCTGATCCCGGTCCCCAATCCGCGCTGGCGCCACTGTGCGTGCTAGGCGCACACGACCACGACGTTTCGCCCGCTCGCAGCGCTCCTGCCCGAGCGCACCAGTCCCGCGCTGCTGTACCTGGAGACGAAATGGGCCGCGTTGCTGCCCTATGGCGTCACCGCGAAGCTCCTCCACGAGGTGTTGCCCATCGACCACCAGCACAGCACGGCCACCGTGCGCAACCATACGCTCGCGGCAGCGCGCCGCAGCGAGGAGGGGCTGGGCGACGAACAGGCCGTGTTTGTGGCGGGGTGCCAGGCCGAGTGGGATCGACTGCCCATCCCGGATGGCCCGCTGTCCGTGGGCGTGGACGGCGGCATTGTGCGAGCGCGACGCGACCCGACCGGCGACACGACGGCCCATCTGTTTGAGGTCATCGCGGGCAAGAGCATCCTCGCCTTCCGCCGGGATGACCCCGACGACGTGCCGCCGTCGAGCAAATGCTTCGCCCTGGTGCGCAGCGTCGATCCGAAGCCGAAGCGCCGACTGTTCGAACTCCTGGACGCCCAGGGGATGCAGGCCAACCAGCGGGTGACCTTCTTCACGGATGGCGGTGAGACGGTGCGAACGCTGCCGGAGTACCTCCACCCCGAGGCAGAACATCTGCTCGACTGGTTCCACCTCACGATGAAGATCACGGTGCTGCAGCAATGCGCGCGGGGGCTGGCGAAACCAACGGCAGCCCCGCCCGACGCTGACACCGCTGACGATGTCAGCCTCGAGCGGTGCCTGGGAAGCGTCAAACACTATCTGTGGCATGGCAACAGCGCCAGTGCCCTCGATCGGCTGGAAGATGTGGCAGACGCGCTGGCGGGTTGGGATGGGGACGAGGCGGGCGAGCAGCCACCGCCGCCGCGGAACGAGGCGGCGGCGCGGATGCTCAAGTATGTCCGCGAACTGGCGACGTACATCGCCAACAACGCGCCGTATATCGTCAACTATGGTGAGCGTTACCGCAACGGCGAACGGATCAGCACCAGTTTCACCGAGTCGGCGATCAATCAGGTGGTCAGCAAGCGCATGGTCAAGAAGCAGCAGATGCAATGGACGCCGGAGGGCGCCCACCTGCTCCTCCAAGTGCGCACACAGGTGCTCAACGCCGATTGGGCCGACACGTTCCGCACCTGGTATCCGGATTTCCCGCCGGCGTATGCAGCGCCTATGCCGACAGCATTAGCAGCCTGATACCCCCGACTTTTTACTGCTCTCCATGGATGGCGATCATCGAATGTCGGCAAGACCCCGCATCATGTGGCGAGGGGTGCCCGCGCTGTCTAAGACTCCCCTACATCGGCCAGGACATTCCAAAATACTCATGTTCATGCTAAAATGGGCACAATGAGCACAACGAACGGGTGGTCGATCGAGTTTTATATCGCCGACGACGGTCAGAGTCCGGTACGGGACTTCCTGGCAAGCCTCGACGCGAAGACGCAGGTGCGCTTCGCCTGGTCGATCGAGCAGCTACGCCTGCGGAATATCCAGGCCCGGCCGCCGCTCGTGCGCCATCTCGACGGCAAGCTCTGGGAGTTACGGGAGGAGAGCAGCACCAATATCTACCGCCTCCTCTACGTCTTCTTCGCCGGGCAGCGCATCGTCTTCCTGCATGGTTTCCGGAAGAAGACGCAGAAGATCCCCCGGCGCGAGCTCGAGACCGCCCTGGCGCGGCTCGACCGCTTCATCGCTCAGCAAGGAGGTATCTAAGCCTATGATCGACACTACCGCAGGGCAGCAGAGCTACCAGGAATGGCGCGACGCGCTGCTCAGCGACCCGGCAATCCGGACAATCTACGAAGAGGAAGCCGCCAAGAAGGAGCTGTGGTTGCAACTGGTGGAGGCGCGGCAGGAGGTCGGCCTGACGCAAGCACAGATGGCCGAGCGCCTGGGCGTGACCCAATCGCAGGTGGCGCGCATCGAGAAGAAGGGTTACGAGGCCTACACGCTCACCACGCTCCGTCGCTACGTCGAGGCGCTGGGGCGGGACTTCCAGCTCGAGGTCCGTATCACCCCTCTGCCACACCACGAGCCGGTGGCGACGTCCTAGCTCGCTAGGGCACTGTCAAGTTAGCGTGCCCGTCGAGACTGGGCAAGAAGAATGGGCGTCCTCCACCTGGGCGGGCAGGGTCTCAGCCCATGGCCGAGGCCCCGGTCACCTCGTGCGAGGTCTGAAAGCGTTCGCGGCGGGTCTCACGGTAGGCGGCGGCGGTGAGGCGGTGGCGGCGCGGGGGGAAGTGGCCGACGATGGGCCCGTAGGCGGCGAGGAAGCGCTGCGCATGCCCGGGGCTCTTGAATCGCCGCATGCACCGCTCGCGTTCCCTGGTCGGCTGGTGCGCGTTCTCGACGCGGTTGTTCAGGCCCTTGTGTCGGCGATGTTCGACGCTGGGCAGGACCGCCCGCCGGGCGGCATCGTAACTCCCCAGCTTGTCCGTGATCACCACGCGTGGCACATACGCGAGATCTTTGAGCAGCCGCTCGCGCAGAAGCTTCAGAACTCAGGTCGGGCCACTATGACCGTTGTAATCTTCCCCACCTGGTGGACAATTGCGGCCAAGTATAGAAGGTCGGCCGCTCATGAAGGCACGCCGAACCGGCGCGATCCCCACTTTTCGTCCGACTCGCCCGACTTTTTGCGGCACTGTCAAGTTAAGCCTTTTGGGCGGCGATGGTGATCGGGGTCTGACAATCATTGGAACAGCAAACCGGGATAAGGACGCCTCCTGCCCAGAAGCCCTGCGCTATGGCGCGTGGTCATCAGCTTCCGCCGTTGCCGGATCACGCAATGCCCGCACCGCCCCCTGGGCGAGGGCTTCCGGCAGCGCGAAGTGGTAGCGTCCCAACAAGTTGATATGGGCAAAGCCGAGCGGCGACAACCGGGCGACATCGTCCGCCCGCACGAGCAGCCCCTCTTGCTGGAGCTGTGCCAGCGCCAAGTCCATGTACCGGGTCGTCCATAACACGAGAATATTGACGACGAGACCCAGCGCATCCAACTGGTCTTCCTGCCCCTCCCGATAGCGT
>JAABUJ010004108.1_pt1 | contig 15603 bp, 16 predicted proteins | sample 5559131 | NCBI WGS metagenome assembly JAABUJ01 (sample SAMN10711875, study PRJNA513366) | rock metagenome | isolation source: Antarctica rocks | place: Antarctica: Victoria Land, Mt New Zealand nord | collected 2016-01-07 | reverse complement strand
ACCGGCTTGGAGCCTTCCGTCGACGGAGCGGTCCACATCCAAGGCGATGGACAACTGGGCGCGCTTTCCGGTGGGCGAGGAGGCGGGGACGGTGCTGCGATCCACCAGTTCGCCGGGCCGCAACGGTCCGAGGGCCACCCGACCTTCGACCTGAGCCGAGGTGGTGAACGCCCGCTCCGCGGTCTGGCTGGGCAGGTCCATGGAAGCCAGCCGCAGATCCGCAGCGGTGATGACATGACCGGCCCGGACCTCGCGGGAAGCGACCACGTATTCGTTCTTGGAAGGGGTTGATGCGCTGGTGTAGGCGGCAAACAGGGCCACGGCGGCCACCGTCACCAGGAGGGCGCCGGCCAGGGCGCGCCCACCGGGCAGGGCACGGTGGGGTCGGATGACACCGGCTGACTGGTCGTCGGACGCCTCGGGCGATGATCGTCGGGCCGTAGTCGTTGCCACCCACACCTCCGGCCCCTCAGCCACCGGCCCGTCGCCGGTGTGTCCGCTGGCTTTTTACCTCATCTTTACCATCGGCAAACCTGCGATCCGCGTTTTTTGACCGGCGCCGTGGTAAAGGGGCACATCACTTGGACGGCGCGTGGCGTACCACTGAAAGCCGTGAGAAACCTGAGGTAAAACGACCGATCGGGGTAGGTTCTCCGCTGATGACGTCGAGTCGCGAGTGGCAGAGCACCGCCGAGGCGGCCAAGGCGCTGGGCATAACGCCTCGCACGCTCTACCGCTTCATCAACGAGGGGCAGTTGCCCGCCTACCGGTTCGGGCGGGTCATCCGTCTCAAGACGGCCGAGGTCGACGCCTTTGTCGAGACCTGCCGCATCGAACCCGGCACCCTCGAGCATCTCTACCCCGAGACCGTCGCCGACGCTTAGGACCCGAGCCGCCACTACGGGAGCGAGAACTCGGCGATGGCGTCGGCGGGGACCAGGGCCACCGCACCGTCGCCGTCCAGGCGCAGCGACAGGCTGTCGATGTTCACGCTCCGCAGCTCGCCGGCCAGGACCTCGCCGGCCAGGGTCACCACCATGGCTCGAGGCCGGTCGGCGGCCAGGCCGGCCAGTGTGGTCACCAGCTCGGCGCCCACCGCCACCGTTCGGTCGCCGGACGGCACCGCTGGTCCCGGTCCCGTCTCGGCGCGCACCGAGGTGACGGCCCGGCGGGCTACCAGCACCTGGCCGCGGGCGCCCGCCACCACGCAGAAGTCGAGCCCGACGGCGCGCACCGCCCCCCGGTGGCGTCGGCCGGTGGTGGTGGCCACGACCACGGCTCGGCGCTGCTCGGCCAGGTCGAGCAAGGCGCCGGCGAAGGTGCCGTCCTCGCTGGCCATCTGGCGCAGCCAGTGCTCCCGGGTGCGGGCCGCCGCCGCTTCGTCGGCGCGCTGGTCAGCCAGGAAGCGGGTGACCTGGGCGACCAGGTCTTCGCCGTAGGAGTCCACCGCTGTTGGCTATCACGCCCTCCGATCGGGCCTAACCGGTCGGCGCTCAACGGCGGCTGACGGGTAACCTGAACCCGTCCCGCAGCAGGCACGAAAGGCCCCGTGGCCACCACCCAGGTCAAGATCAGCGTCCCCGGCAACCACCTCATGAGCCCGCTGCTGGGCGAGCGCGATGAGTTGCTCCGCTTGATCGAGGCCTCGTTCCCGGACACGCAGATCCTGGTGCGCGGCAACGAGATCGCCCTGGCCGGTGACCAGGCCGAACAAGTTGGGCGGCTGTTCGAGGAGCTGGTGTTGCTGCTGCAGTCGGGTCAACCGCTGGAGGCGGCCGTGGTGCGGCGCACCGTCGACATGGTCAACGCCGACGAAGCGCCCAGTGAGGTGCTCACCGCCGAGGTCTTCCGCGCCACCAAGGGCCGCACCGTGCGCCCCAAGTCGAGCGGGCAGAAGCGTTACGTCGACGCCATCGCCGGCAACGTCATCACCTTCGGACTCGGCCCCGCTGGCACCGGCAAGAGCTGGCTGGCGGTGGCCATGGCCGTTCAGGCCTTGCAGGCCAAGACCGTCGACCGGATCATCCTGACCAGGCCGGCGGTCGAAGCGGGTGAGCGGCTGGGTTTCCTGCCCGGGGACCTCATGGCCAAGGTCGACCCCTACCTGCGGCCGCTGTACGACGCGCTTCACGACATGCTCGATGCCGAAGGCGTGCAACGGCTGCTCGACCGGGGCACCGTCGAGGTAGCGCCGCTGGCCTTCATGCGGGGGCGAACGCTGAACAGCAGCTTCATCATTCTGGACGAGGCCCAGAACACCACGCCCGAGCAGATGAAGATGTTCCTCACCCGGATCGGCTTCGGCTCCAAGGCCGTGGTCACCGGCGACACCACCCAGGTAGACGTCGGTGGCGGTCGCAGCGGCCTCGAACGGCTCGAGGGGATGTTGGGCGACATCGACGGCATCGGGTTCGTGCGGCTCACCAGCAAGGACGTCGTGCGCCATCGGATCGTGCAGGACATCGTCGACGCTTATGAGCGCCACGACGCCGAGCTAGGCGCCGGCGCCGACCGGCCGTGAACGGCAACACCGAAACGGGACCGGGACGGCTGGGGCGGTCAACCGGGTGAGACCCATGCGGCCACCGGGCGCCACCGCGCGCCGCCGGTCGGCGCCCGAAGGCAACGTCGAGGTGTTCGTGGCCGACGAGCAGGACGCCCAGCCGGTCGACGTGGCGCGGTGGTCCCGACTGGCTGAGCAGGTGCTCCGGGCCGAAGGCGTGCGAGGGGAGTCTGAGCTCTCGGTTCTGTTCGTGGCCGAGTCCGCCATCGCTGAGCTCAATCAGCGATTCCTCGGAGGCTCCGGTTCCACCGACGTGCTGGCGTTCCCGCTGGAAGAAGACCTGCTCGAGGTCGGCAACCGGCCCGACCCCGCCACGACCGGCCCCGATCGCGACCTGTTCGACCCCGCCGAAGCCCCTCTGCTGCTGGGCGACGTGGTGATCTGCCCCGCGGTGGCGGCCGTCAACGCGCCCGACCATTCCGGGACCTACGAGGACGAGATCGCCCTGCTGGTGGTGCACGGCATCCTCCACGTGCTGGGTCACGACCACGGCGAAGACGACGACCGCGGCCGCATGCAAGCCCGGGAACGGGAGCTGGTCATGCGCTTCCACGGCGAGCTGGCCGCCGACCCGTGGGCGGTTCAGCCGTGACCGACCCCGAGAGACCCCCGCCACCTCGACGACACCGATCCAACTTGCCGTGTTTCCGCGTGCCGGAGACGCACCTTCACGACAAGTTCGGTCAGCGGTGGGCGGGAGTTGCCTCATGAGCGCGGTGACGGCCGACCTGTTGCTAGTCGGGATCGTCGTGGTGCTGCTGGCGGTCCTGATCTTCCTGGCGTTGGCCGAGACGGCTCTGACCCGAGTGAGCCCGTCGCGGGCGGCGGCCTTGCAGGCGGGGGGCCAGCGGGGCGCCCGGCACCTGCTGGGCCTAGTCGAGCACCCCGAGCGCTTCTTGAACTCACTGCTGCTGGTTGTGCTGGTGCTGCAGACGGTGCAGACGGCGCTGACCACCATCGTGGCCGAACGGGTCTTCGGCGGCCTCGGGGTGGCGGTGGCGCTGTTCGTGAACATCGTGGTGGTGTTCGTGCTGGCGGAGGCGGCACCCAAGACGTGGGCGCTCGAACACCCCGACCATGCCGTCCTGCTCACCGCCGGTCCGGTCCGCCTGCTGAGCCGGTTCTGGCCGTTGCTCTGGCTATCCCGGGCGCTGATCGGCCTGACCAACGTGATCCTGCCGGGCAAGGGTCTGAAGGGCGGTCCGTTCGTCTCTGAGGAAGAGCTGCTGGCCATGGCCGATCAGGCGGCCGAAGCGGAGGTGATCGAATTCGAGGAGCGGGCGTTGATCAACCGCATCATCGAGTTCGGCGACACCATCGTGCGCGAGGTCATGGTTCCCCGCACCGACATGGTGACGGTTGAATCCGGGTTCCGGGTAGGGGCGGTCATGGAGATCGTGTTGTTGAACGGCTACAGCCGGCTGCCGGTCGTGGGCGAAGGCATCGACGACGTCACGGGCCTGGTGTACGCCAAAGACCTGATGCGGGCCGAGCGCGACGGCCATGAGGACGAGGCCGTCGCCGAACTGGCCCGTCCCGCCACCTTCGTTCCCGAGACCAAGCGGGTGTCGGAGCTGTTGCCCGAGATGCAGGACGAGAAGTTCCACATGGCGATCGTGGTGGACGAGTACGGCGGCACGGCCGGGCTGGTCACCCTCGAAGACCTGATCGAGGAGCTGGTCGGCGAGATAGTGGACGAGTACGACATGGAGGACGCCCGGGTGGAACCGTTGCCCGGCGGCGGGCTCAGGGTGGCCGGCGGCCTGTCCATCGACGACGCCAACGACGTGCTCGACCCGCCGCTGCCCGAGGGCGACTGGGACACCGTGGCCGGCTTGGTGTTCAGCGAGCTGGGCCGCATCGGGATGGTCGGCGACGTGGTCGAGGTGGCCGGTTACCGCCTGCTGGTGGACAAGGTGCAGGGGCGGCGCATCAGCCGGGTCCGGGTGAGCAGGCTCGAACCGGCTGAGGAAGGTCGTGATGGCCGAACGGGTGTGCCGACCGAGCCGGCGGAGCAGGCCCGCGAGGTAGCGGGTTGAGGTCGGGCTTCGTGTCGCTGGTGGGTCGTCCCAACGTGGGCAAGTCGACGCTGTTGAACCACGTGCTCGGAACCAAGGTCTCGATCGTCTCGGACAAGCCGCAGACCACCCGCAACCAGGTCCGGGGGGTCCTCACCCGCCCCGGTGCCCAGGTGGTCTTCGTGGACACACCCGGCATCCACAAACCGAGGACCACGTTGGGAGAACGGTTGAACGACACCGCCGCCAACGCCATGGGCGGGGTCGACGTCGTGTGCCTGGTGCTCGACGCCACCCAGCCGTTGGGGCGGGGCGACAAGTTCGTGGCCGCCCAGGTGCCGCCCGATGCGGTGGTCATCGTCAACAAGACGGACAAGGCGTCGCCGGACCAGGTGCTGGTCCAGCTGGCCGCCGCCGCTGAGCTTGATCTGTCTGACTACCGCCCCGTGTCGGCCAAGACCGGCGCCGGTCTGTCTGAGTTGGTCGAAGCCCTGATCGCCCGGTTGCCGGAAGGTCCGCAGCTCTATCCCGACGACATGGTCACCGACGTGCCCGAAGCCTTCTGGGTGGCCGAACTGGTGCGTGAGCAACTGCTGGTGGTGGTGCGAGAGGAGGTCCCGCACTCGGTCGCCACCAGGGTGACCGAGTGGGAATGGCCGCGCATCCGCTGCGAGATCCTGGTCGAGCGCGAGAGCCAGAAGGGCATCGTCATCGGCAAGAAGGGAGCGGTGCTCAAGCAGGTCGGGACTCGGGTCCGCCAGCAGCTACCCGCCGGTGCCTTCATCGAACTGTTCGTCAAGGTCGACAAGGACTGGCAACGCCAGCCCAAAGCCCTGGAGCGCCTCGGCTACTAGCAGTACGAACGGGGTGCAGGAATGGGGGTCAGTCGGCGAACTGGTAGCTCTCGGCCAGCCATGCCTTGATGTCCTCGGTGAGGTCGTCGGGCGTGCGCAGGTTGACCACGTGGAAGACCTTGGTGCCGGTGTCGATCGGCTTGCGGGCGATCTTCGGATGGTGGATGCGGCGGGGAGAGAAAAGGACAGAGCCACCCACTTGGTCATCGGGCGCAGCTCCAGCCAACTGCCGCTCTTCTTGATGAACACGCTCACCGACACCGGCTCCACATGCACCGGACCGAGGGTCTCCACGTAGGCCAGGACCGCATCGAACACCGGCCGTTCATGGGGCGGTCCTGTCGAGAAGTACTCCTCGACGGTCATGGCCGGCGAGCACTCGTGCGGCTGGTTGGCCCTGGCGAACCGCCGCCCACATGCACCGCACGTCCACCCGGCCATGCCGCCATGGTGCCACCGCTCGGCGGTACGGGTTCCGGATGCGGCAGGAGCGCGCCGGTAGCATCGATCGACGTGCCAGGAACCGACCACGCCGAAGCCCGCCGCTACATCGATGAGGTCGCCGACCGGGCCGAGGGCAGGGGCGGCTCGTTCAACGGCGACGGCACCGGCGACGGCTCCGCAGATCTGGCCGTGGCCAGCGCGCCCGGAAGCCACCAACCGGCGGCCACCCGCCACCTGGGCGTCGCCCGGGACCACGCCCACATGGGCACCAGCCTCCCGACCGCCGCCCGCGGTCGCAAAGCCAAGCAACTGCTGGTCGCCGCCCTGCGGCCGATAACCAACTACCAGACCACGTTCAATGCCGAGCTGGCCGAGGCGGTGGCCGAGATCCTGCGCTACGTCGACGAAGTCGAGGCTCGGGCCAGCGCCACCAACCCCCAACTTTACGCCGCCGTCGCCACCGCCGAGACCAGCGCCGAGACCGCGGCCGAGCAGCTGGCACCCCTCGAGCAGCGGCTGGAGTCCGAGGTAGCTGATTTGAGGCGCACGGTGGTCGATCAGCAGACCGAGCTGCGCCGCACCGTGGCCGACCAGCAGGCCGAACTCACACACCTCCGGGCGCACGTCGACACCGAGCTGAGGGTGCTGCGCAGCCGCCAGGACTTGGTGCTGCGTTCGGCCCGGGCGGCGCTGCCCGACAGGATGGGGCCTGAGCCGCTCACCGCCCTCTCCCGTGAGCTGAGCAAGAGCTACGACGAGCTGTACCGAGATCTGGAATCCGCGTTCCGCGGCAGCCGGGCCCACGTCAAGGAACTGGCCAAGGCCTACGTTGCCGACGTGGCTGACCTGGGCGGCGGTCCGGTGCTCGACATCGGCTGCGGGCGGGGCGAGTGGCTTGAGGCCCTCCGGGACGCCGGCGTCCCCGCATACGGGGTGGACACCAACTCCGAGTTCGTGGCCGCCAACGCCGACTCCGGTCTCGACGTCCGTGCCGGTGACGCCGTGGCCCACCTGGACGAGCTGCCCGAGGCGTCGTTGCGGGCCGTCACCGGCTTCCACGTGGCCGAGCACCTGTCGCTCGACACGCTGGTCCAGCTCCTCGACGCCGCCCTACACGCCCTGCAGCCCGGCGGCCTGATCATCCTGGAGACGCCGAACCCCACCAACCTCAAGGTCGGCGCCGCCTCCTTCTACCTGGACCCCACCCATCTCAAGCCGCTGCACCCCCAGTTCCTGCAGTTCTTGGCGGAGGCTCGAGGCTTTACCGACGTCGAGCTCCGGTTCCTGCACGAAGTGGAAGGGCCCCGGTTTGACGCCGATGCGCTGGGCGGCGGCGGCGCGGCGTCGCAGGTCGTTGCCGACTTGAACTGGGCGATGTACGGGCCGCCCGACTACGCGGTGCTGGCCCGCAAAGCCCGCCTGCGGACTGAGCGCGCCGAACGTCCAGGGCAGGGGTGACGGCGCCGCTGCGCATCGCGCTGGTCAAGCCCGATTGGGGCATCCGAGGCGGGGGCGAGATCGCGGTTGACCGAGTGGTGGAGCTGCTGGAAGCAGCTGGCCACCGCGTGCAACGCCACCAGATCTACATCCCCGCGCTGCCACGGGCGCCCTTCGGCCTGCCCGTACCCGACCGGGTTTGGGAGTCGGCGCCGGAGTACTTCCGCTACTTGTCGACGCTCGAAGCCGTCGAACAGCTCGATGTCTCTGGCGCCGAACTTGTCATCTCTACCCAGCCGCCATCCTGGGGCGTGCAGCATCGCCGACACCTCTCGATCTTCTTCCACCACCTGCGGGTCTTCTACGACCTCAGCCAGCCGTACCTCGACGCCGGCTTCGTCGCGGACCCCGATCTGCACCTCGCTGCCCAGGCCCGCTTGCGCGAGGTCGAGCAGGCCCGGATCGAGCGGGTGAGCTGGTTCTGCCCCATTTCCGAGACGGTGCAGCAGCGGCTGGTTGACTTCAACGGGGTCAAGAACTCATCGGTCTTGCACTTCGGGGTCGGCGTGGGCGAGGAACGGCCGGAGGGTGCCACCGCCGAGCCCGGCCACGGTGACGTGCTGTGCGTGAGCCGCAGTGAGTTCCCCAAGCGCACAGAGTTGTTCGTCCACGCCCTCAAGTTCCGGCCCCAGGACAAGGGCGTCCTCGTGGGCACCGGCGGGCGGCTGGCTTGGGCGCAGGCGGTCGATCGCAAGCTGTCCGGCCGCCGGGCCGATCTCGAAGCCGTCACCGCCGAAGTTCTGTGGCTCAACAAGGGGGAGGCCAAGGCCAAGCCGAGCCACCACCGCACCAACGTCACCTTCGCGGGGCGGGTCAGCGACGCCGAATTGCTGGCGCTGTACCGGTCGGCTCCCTGCGTGGTAGCCCCCGCCTACGACGAGGACTACGGCCTCACCGCCCTGGAGGCCATGTCCCACGGCCGCCCGGTGGTGGCCTGCCGCGACGGTGGCGGCCTCACCAGCTTCGTCCGCGACGGGGTCAATGGCTTCCTGGTAGAGCCCGACGGCCGGTCCATCGCCGAGGCCGTCGGCCGGATCGTCGACGACCCCGACCTAGCTCGGAAGCTGGGGGAAGGCGCGCTGGAGACCGCCGCCTCCCATACCTGGCGGCGCTGCGCCGGCGAACTGCAGGACGCGATCGAGCGGGTCATGGGATGACCCAGGCCGGCCGCGAGGCGGGCAGCCGGCCGAGGGCCGCCTGATGCGCGTCGCCATCGCCTCGCCCGAACCGGTCCTGCCGGCACGGGGCGGTGCCGAGCGGGCGTGGGACGGCTTGGAGGCGGCGATCGGCCGGCTCACCGACCACACCGTCGAGCAGGTGAAGCTCCCGGTGGACGAGCGCACCCTGCTCGGCCTGCTGGACGGCTACCGACGCTTCGCGGCGCTGGACCTGTCGGCCTACGACCTGGTGATCACGTCGAAGTACCCGGCGTGGATGCTGGATCACCCCGACCACCGGTTGCTGCTCTTCCACCCGCTCCGCGGCCTGTACGACACGTACCACCTGTTTGGCCTGCCTGAGACGGTCGTCGACCCCGGATACCGGATCTGGCGGGTGCTCGAAATTGTGCGGGCGGCACCCGACCGGGCCCGGCTCGGCCAGCTCTTCCAGCGCATCGACCGCCTCGTCGCCGCCCTCGGGCCCGACCATCCCGACCTGGCTCTGCCGGGGCCGCTGGCCCGAGAGGTCGTTCACTAGCTCGACCGCATTGGCATGGCCCCGGGCGCGGTCCGGCGCCATCAGGCCCTGTCCCGCACCGTCGCCCTCCGCGCCGGCTATTTTGCCGACGGCGTCGCCCCCCAGGTGATCCACCTCCCCTCCGACCTGCCGGCGTCGGCCGCCGGCCCGGACCGGGGCCCGTACTTCTTCACCTGTAGCCGACTCGACCGGCCGAAGCGCATCGACCTGCTCATCGATGCGGTGGCCGAGGCCTGCACCGATGTCCCCCTGCTGATCGCCGGGTCCGGGCCGGCGGAGGCTGAGCTGCGCGAGCGGGCGCGGGGCGTGCCCCAGGTCGAGCTGCTCGGTCGCCTCTCCGACGAGGATCTGGCCGCGCACTACGCGGGCGCGCTGGCCACGCTGTTCGTGCCGCTCGACGAGGACCTCGGCCTGATCACGTGGGAGTCGCACCACAACGCCACACCGGTGGTCACCACGCTCGACGCCGGCGGCCCGGCCGAGCAGCTGGCCGACGGGGTCACCGGCCTGGTGGTGCAGCCCACCCCTCGGTCGCTGGCCCGTGCTCTGGACCGCCTGGCCGGTGATCCGGCCTGGGCCCGGCGGATGGGCGAGGCCGGACGGAGGGCGTCGGAGGCGATCACGTGGGAGAAGGCGGTCGGCCAAGTGCTGGCGCCGTTGTCCCGGGCGCCCGGGGGCCACCGCCCGGCCGCCGCCACCTCGGACGTCCACGCCACCACGGTGTCGACCTACGGCATCTACCCGCCTCGGGGCGGTGGCCCGCTGCGATACCTGCACCTGTACGGCGCGGCGGCACGACGGGTGGGCATCGAGATCGTGAGCATGGTCGACCCGCCGTTCTCGCCCACGACGATGGAGATCGCCCCCGGGTTGGTCGAAACCGCGGTGGCGGCCAGCCCCGAGCAGTGGGCCATCGATCAGGGCCTCAGCGGGCGGCTGGCCATGCCCACCACCGACATCGTCTACGGGCGGGACGTGCTCCACAGCCCGGAGTACTTGGCGGCGTTGCGCCGCTCGGTCGAGGGGTCCGACGTGGTGCTGCTCAGTCACCCGTTCCTGCTCCCCGCGTTCGACGCCATCGGCAGCGACCGGCCGTTCGTGTTCGACGCCCACAACGTGGAGACCGACCTGAAGCGGGCGATCCTGCCTGACAACCACGAGGGCCGGGCGCTGGTCGACTTCGTCGAGCAGGTGGAGCTGCGGGCCACGCGGGAGGCCCAAACCGTGGTGTGCTGCTCGGTCGAGGACGCCGAGATCCTGTCGGCGCGCAGTGGCCGCAGCCTCGGCGGGTTCGTGGTCATCCCGAACGGCACCGACATCGACGCGCCGATCACGCCGCCCGCGGCCCGGTCGGCGGCCAGCTGGCGGTGGCGACAGCATTGGTCGTCGCTGGCCCGGCCGGCGGTCGAACCGTCGGCCATGGCCATCTTCGTGGCCAGCTGGCACCAGCCCAACCTGGACGCCGCCCAGGCTCTGATCGACCTGGCGCCGGACCTGCCCGATGTGCTGATCCTGCTGGTCGGCAGCCATGGCTGGTTCTTCCAGGGCCGGCGGTTGCCGCCCAACGTGGTCCTGGTCGGGGTGGTGTCGGACCTGGCCAAGCGGACGTTGCTGGCCTGCGCGGACGTGGCTCTCAACCCCATGCGCACCGGTTCCGGCACCAACTTGAAGACCGTCGAGTACTTCGCCGCCGGCATCCCGGTGGTCTCCACCCCGTTCGGTGTGCGGGGCCTGGACGCCAGTGACGAGCACCTGGTGCTCACCGATGTGAACGGCTTCGCCGCCGCCGTCCGCTCGGTGCTAGCCGACCCTGACGCCGCCCACCGCCGGGCGTTGGTCGCCCGCCGGCTGGTCGAACAGGGGCTCAGCTGGACCAGCTTGGGTGACCGCTTGGCCGATGTACTCGAAAAGAGTGTTCAGTCGGCGGGCTCAGTGGCGCGCAACTCCCGCAGGTAGTTCTCGACCTCGGCCCGGTCGCGGGTCCGGCGCATGGGTGGCAGGGCGTTGATGAGTTCCCACCGGTAAGCCTTCTGGCGGGCCAGCCGGGGGTCGAGCACGGCGACAACCCCACGGTCTGCCGCAGAGCGGATCAGCCGGCCGGCGCCCTGGGCCAGCAGCGTCGCCGCCCGGGGCAGGTCGACCAAGCGGAAGGCGTCGGCGCGGGCCTTCTCCCGCTTGGCCTGCAGCAACGGTTCGTCGGGGCGGGGGAACGGCAGCCTGTCGAGTGTGACGAGGCTGAGCGATGGGCCGGGCACGTCGATGCCCTGCCAGAACCCCATGGTGGCGCACAGGCTGGTGGCGGGATCATCGGTGAAGGCCTTGACCAGGGCCGGCTTGGGCAGCTCTCGTTGCGACAGGATCGGCAGAGCGACGGCGGTGCGCAGGTGGTCGACGGCGGCGTCCATGGCCCGGAAGCTGGTGAACAGGGCCAGGGTGCGACCGCCGGCGGCGTCGATCAAGGCCGCCAGCTCATCGAGCATGGCCGCCTCGTAGCCGTCGGCGCGCGGGTCGGGCAGGTCGGCCGCGCAGTATAGGAGCGAGTTGTGGGCATAGTCGAAGGGGCTGCCCACGTCGGCCCGGTCGAACTGCCCGTCTGGCAGGCCCAGCCGGACGGGCAGCAGCGCCGGCAGGGTGGCGCTGGTGAGGATGGCGGTGCGCGTCGACCACAGCGCCTCCTGCAGCACTTCGGCCACGTCGACCGGGGCCAGCTTGAGCGCCGGGCTGGCCTCTGGCCCTTCGACCCAGCGGACCGAGGTGCTGGGCGGTTGGAGCACTAGATCGATCTCGGCCATCAGCATGCCGGTGAGCTTCGACGCCCGGTGCTTGCGGGTCGCCACGTCGGCGCTCTTGCCCTCCTCGTCGATGTTGCGCAAGGCGCCGGCTACCCGGTCGAGCCGTTCCCGGGCGTTGATCAGGGCGTCGGCCACCTCCCGGTCGAGCTCGCCCCGCAGGCGCCGGCCGACGTGTTCGCCGAGGACCCCGGCCAGACGGTCACCGGCGGAGGCGACGTCGTCGACCAGCTTCCGATCCTCGATGATCGCTTGCACGCTGCGGGCGGCGTTGGCGAACCGGCCGGCGGTCAGTTCGAGGCCGAAGGTGGCCGAGATGGTGTCCTCGAGTTGGTGGGCCTCGTCGATGACCACCACGTGGTGCTCGGGCAGTACCACCCCGGCCGACTCCAGGTCGAGGCCGTAAAGATGGGTGTTGACCACGATTACGTCGGCCTCGGCGGCGGTGTCGCGGGCCCGCTCGGCGAAGCAACTGTCCCCCTTGGGGCACCGCTGGGCGCCCGGGCACTCGGGGAGGTGGACGCCCACGCCGCCAGCCTCTTCAGCTCGGCCTTGGGCGCCCGGTGGGCCAGCCCGTCGAGTGCCAGCTGGCCTGTGTCGCCGCCGGCCACCTCCTCCACCCGCTGGCGGCACACGTAGTTGGACCGACCCTTGAGCACGGCAAAGGTGAATGGCGCGTCCAGGTGCTCGGCCAAGAAGGGAAGGTCCTTCACCGCCAACTGGTCCTGCAGCGCCTTGGTGGCGGTGGCCACCACCACCTTCTGTCCCGAGGCGATGGCCGGCAACAGGTAGGCCAGGGACTTCCCGGTGCCGGTGCCGGCCTGAACCACCAGGTGGCGCTTGCGTTCGATCGCGGACGCCACCGCTTGGGCCATGGCCACCTGCCCCGGCCGTTCTTCCCCGCCACCGGGCAGCGCACTGGTGACCGCGGCCAGCGCGTCGACGACGGGGGAGTGGGCCACCGACCGACGGTAGCGGCGGCCACCCGCCGGCCGGGTGGATGACACTCCGCCTGCCCTCGGGGCGTCCCCGGGAGCTGGTAGGGGCAGCGGTAGGTTGGCCGGTCGTGACCCCCGAGGGCATCGACCCGGCCCGCATCCCGCGCCACCTGGCCTGTGTGATGGACGGCAACGGGCGCTGGGCCGAGCAGCGGGGGCTCAAGCGCACCGAGGGCCACGGCGCCGGCGAGGAAGCGTTGTTCGACTCCGTCGAGGGAGCGTTGGAGCTGGGCCTCGACTGGTTCACGGTGTACGCCTTCAGCACCGAGAACTGGCGGCGGCCACCGGACGAGGTCCGCTACCTCATGGGGTTCAACGAGGGCATCCTGCAGCGTCATGCCGAAGACCTCGACCAAAAGGGCGTGCGCATCCGCTTCGTCGGCCGGCGGGACTGGCGGGTGCCCAAACGGGTGCTGCGGCGCATGGACTGGGCCACCGACCTCACCAAAGCCAACCGGCGCATGACCTTCACCATCGCCTTCAACTACGGCGGCCGGGCCGAGATCGTCGACGCCGTCAAGGCGCTGGTGGCCGACGGGGTGAAGGCCGACAAGGTGGACGAGAAGGCCATCCGCACGCGCCTGTATGACCCCCAGATGCCCGACCCCGACGTGGTGGTGCGCACCTCCGGTGAGTACCGCATATCCAACTTCTTGCTGTGGGAGCTGGCCTACAGCGAGCTGATCTTCACCGACCTGCTGTGGCCCGACTTCCGCCGTGAGCACCTGTTCGACGCCGTGCGCCAGTACCAAGCCCGCCAGCGCCGGTTCGGTGGCGTCAAGTGAGCTCCCCCGCAGGGCGAGCGAACAATGAGCACAGTGCTTTTTTCGCCGCTGAGCGGCGACGGTTCATTGGTGCCTGTCCTCCGGACGGACATTGGAGCGGATCACTGAACCGTGCCGGTCACCAATGAACCACCACCTCTATGGCGATCACGGGATCGTGCTGCGGACTTACAAGTTGGGCGAGTCCGACCGCATCGTCAGCCTGGTTACCGAGCACCACGGCAAGGTTCGGGCGGTGGCCAAAGGTGTCCGCAAGACCAAGAGTCGCTTCGGCGCCCGGCTGGAGCCGATCCGCCACGTGGCCATCCAGCTCTACGAAGGGCGCGAGCTGGACACTGTCACCCAGGCCGAGTCGGTCGACCACTTCGCCGCCATCCGCTCCGACCTCGACCGCTTGACCCGGGCCGTGACCATGCTCGAAGCGGTCGACCAACTGGCCCAGGAGCGAGAGCCCAACCCCCGCCTCTACCAGATGCTGCTCGGTGCCCTGCGTTCGCTCGAGGTACGCGACGCCCCGCTGGTGGTGGCCGGTTTCTACTGGAAGGTGCTGGCGTTGGAGGGCTTCCGGCCCATAGTGGAGGGTTGCGTCAACTGCGGGGTCGAGGACGGGCTGGTGGCCTTCGACCTGGAGGAGGGGGGCACCCTGTGCGCCGAACACCGCCAGGGCAACGCCATCTCGCTGGAGGCGGTGGAGGTGCTGCGGCTGATACTGGGCGGTCGGCTGGGGGAGGCCCTCAACCAGCCGGTCGGGGCGGTGGCCTTCGAGGTGGACAACCTGGCCACCCGGGCCATGGAGCACCACTTGGAGCGCCGCCTCCGCTCGGTCCACCTGCTCGACAAGTCCTAGAAGGTCTAGGGCCCGCAGGGTCTGTTCGCCGTCAGGCGCTTATGGCCTTCCACTGCTTGGCCTTGTCATCCCACTCCAGCCACGCCGACGAAGCCTGGTCCCACTGGATGTAGGTGTCGCGGTCGGGGTCCCAGCGGGGACCTTCCGGGCTGACCGGTGACTGGCTCCAGGGCAGCGGGGCACCTCCTGGGGCCGAGCCGTACACCCCGGCGGGGACGGTCACACCCGGCGCCTGCACGGGATGTCCTACGTCGCCCTTGTCGACCACGTAGGTGCTGGCGGCCATGTCACCGAGCCGGCGGTGACCCTTGGTGCTCAGCAACAGGACCCCGCCGACGATGGGCAGCATGAAGGTGATGGCGTCGACCACCCACATGAAGGTGCGGATGAAGGACCGGCCGATGCCGCACAGCTCGCCGTTGGAATCGACCACCCGCAACCCCACCGCCAACTTGCCGAGGCTGCCGCCGAGCAGGCCTTGGACCAGGGCGTACAGCGCCATGTGGCCGAACACCACGATGAACGGGTAGGCACTCGCCTCGTAGGTCAGAGCCGTGGTCTTGCCGCCCGAGCTGAAGTTGAAGCAGAACCCGTCGTGGGAGCGGTTCCACTGGTTGCAGAACTGGGTGCCGGTGGTTCCAGTTCCGGTCAGATCGTGCTGCTGGCTGCCGTTGTTGCTGATGGCGAGGGAGAGGATCCAGGCCAGGATCAAGTAGATGAGCAGGTCGATGAACCAGGCCCCGATGCGCCGGCCCACCACGGCGGTGGCGTCGTGGTCCTGGAAGGAATAGGCGGTCACGGTCGGACCTTACTCAGCACCGGTATAGGGGCCGGGAGCGCGTCCCGGTCACCACTACGCTGCGCCGCCATGCCCGACCCCGACGCCGACCCCGAGCTCTTCGACAAGGTCGTCAACCTGAGCAAGCGGCGGGGGTTCGTGTTCCAGACGGCGGAGATCTACGGGGGCTTCCGGTCCGCCTACGACTACGGCCCCATCGGCGTGCTTCTGCTGCGGAACGTCAAGGACGCGTGGTGGCGCTCCATGGTGCAGCTCCGCGACGACGTGGTCGGCTTGGACAGCGCCATCCTGAGCCCGCCGGCGGTGTGGGA
>JAABUJ010004107.1_pt1 | contig 15603 bp, 15 predicted proteins | sample 5559131 | NCBI WGS metagenome assembly JAABUJ01 (sample SAMN10711875, study PRJNA513366) | rock metagenome | isolation source: Antarctica rocks | place: Antarctica: Victoria Land, Mt New Zealand nord | collected 2016-01-07 | reverse complement strand
ACGCCGCCGTGCCCGAGCCCCCCGCCGGCGAGATGGAGGCGGCGGGCTGATGGCGATGGCCGAACCGTTCCTGGTCCAGCCCGACCGGCGTCGCCGGATCTCCGTGAAGATGGAGGCGACCCAGCACCTGACCTGGCTGGACCGCCTCGGCATCCTGGCCATGGTCCTGGTGACGTTGCTGGCGATCTTCGCCCCGTGGATCGCCCCCCACAACCCGACCCACGACGTGTTCCAGTCGTTCCTCAAGCCCGGCAGCGCCGGCCACCCGTTGGGCACCGACGACGTCGGCCGGGACATCCTCAGCCGGGTCATCGTCGGCATCCAGTCCAGCTGGCTCTCGGCCTTCGCGGTCATCGCGTCGGGCGTGGTGGTCGGCGGCCTCATCGGGCTGCTGGCCGGCGGCCTCGGCGGCTGGATCGACACGGTGTTGATGCGCTTCACTGACATCTTTCTGGCCCTGCCAGGACCCGTCCTGGCCATCACCGTGGTCGCCGCCCTTGGTCCATCGCTGCAGCACACCTTGATCGCTGTGTCCGTGGTGTGGTGGCCGTTCTATGCCCGCATCGTGCGGGGCGAGGTCCGGGCCCTGGCGGGCCGCCCGCACATCGAGGCGGCCAAGCTGGCCGGTACCTCAAAGCTGAGGATCCTGCGCAAGCACCTGCTGCCCGGCGCCATCCCGTCATTGATCATTACCGCCAGCCTCGACGTGAGCGCCCTGGTGCTCACCCTGGCCAGCCTGTCGTTCCTGGGCCTCGGAGCCCCCGCCCCGGCACCCGAGCTCGGCGCCATGAGCTTCAGGGGCCTCACCTACCTCATCGACTACTGGTGGGTCCCGATCGTGCCGGCGCTGGCGGTATTCATTCTCGCCCTGGTGGCCAACCTGGCCGGCGACGGCATCCGTGACCTGATCGGCGACCGATGATCCCCTACCCCCACTCCCGCCGCCATCGCAAGGAGGCCTCGCCGTGATCCGGTTCATCGCCACCCGTCTGGCGGCCATGGTCGGCATCCTATTGGTGCTGGCCTTCGTGGTCCTGTGCCTCCAGCGCTACACGCCGGCGGACCCCGTGCGGGCCAAGCTGGGCGCCAACGCCTCCAAGGCCTCGGTCACCGCCGAGCGCCATCGCCTCGGCTACGACAAGCCGCTAGCCGCCCAGTACGTGAGCTACGTCGGCGACTTGCTGAACGGCGACATGCAGGACTCGCTGCGCACCCGCCGCCCGGTGGTCACCGACCTCGGTGACTTCCTGCCCGCCACCCTCGAGCTGACCGTCACCGGCCTGTTCTTCGCCATCGTCATCGGCGGATTCCTGGGCGTCGCGTCCGCCGCCCGATGGAAGGGCTCGGGCCTGCTGCGCATCGTGCTGATGGGCGGCTCTGCCCTACCCACGTTCCTCACCGCCCTGCTCGGGATCCTGCTCTTCTACCGCAACCTTGGGTGGCTGCCCGCATCCGGACGCACCGGTCTGGCCAACCCGCCGACGGGCCCCACGGGCTTTCTGGTGCTCGACACCCTGCTGCACGGCGACCTGCCCGGCTTCTGGAACACGGTGGAGCACCTGATTCTGCCGGCGACGTGCATCGCCATCGGCCCGGCCGTGTCCATTGGCCGGGTGTTGCGGGGCAGCATCGTTGGCGCATTGCGCACGGACTATGTCCGCACCGCCAAGGCCAAGGGGCTGAGCGACCGGGCGGTGCTCCTGCGCCACGCCCTGCGGAACTCGATCGGGCCAGCGCTCTCCATGACCGGTCTGCAGGTTGGCTTGATGTTCGCTGGCGTGGTGGTGGTGGAGTCGATCTTCGCCTGGCCCGGTCTCGGTCTCTACACGGTCCAGAGCATCCCCCGTCTCGACTTCCCGGCCATCGCCGGCGTCACCCTGGTGCTAGGCGCCGCCTACGTCATGATCAACACCGTGGTCGACATCTGCCAGGTCGTCGCCGATCCCCGCATCCGCGCCGTTTGACCCGCAGTGTCGCCAGAGACCCTCGAGATCCATGCCACGGACCGACGTCGCTATCGGGGTTTCAGAGCGCCGGAGGCTCGATCGTTGGTCGTAGCCGTCAAATGCTGTCTATGCCTGAGCCTGCCGTAAACGCGTCGTTCCAGGCCAGAGCACTGACGAGTTCTCGGCACCCTCACCGTGGCCGAATGACAGGCTTCGCCGTTCATGTCGTAGGCCAGCATCGGGGTGATCGGGCGTCGGCGTGAGAGGGCCTGGCGGATCAGACTTGCTGTTGGCCCAGGCCAACGTTGCGCTGCCTCGGGCTGCGTGGGACTCGCCGGCTATGGGCGGGTTCGTGGTCGCCGTGGATCCGGTGAACCGGCTGGCCGATCACAGAGCGGGGTTTGTTTGGAGGCTTCGCTCCAGCGAGGCCCATGGCACCACCGTCGACTGGGACGAGTCCCACGCCGTGGTCAGTCTTTCCGTGTTGGAGTCCTCCGAGGCCCTCCACGCGTTCGTCTATCGCAATGGCCACGGGGGTTTGTGCGCCGACGGGCACGCTTCTTTGGCCCAGAAGGTGCTGACCGGGCCGATCTCAATGGCGCTCTGCTGGTTGATGATCAGATGCGGGTTGGCGTGGGGATGCCGACAACTGATCGGTGACGGTCGGGCTGTGGCCGTGACAGATGGGGACGCCTCCGGTTGCGCGGCGCCGGCGGTGATGGCGCCCAGCGGCTGGAGTTTCACATCGGCGGTGGCGGCGTATGCGGCCGGTGCGTCGGCATCGTCCTTCGACGCGGATCCGTCCGAGGAGGACCAACTGGTTAGTGGTGGCCTTCACCTCGTGGGCGCCGGCTGGCAGATGGACCGTCGAGCCGGGCGGGGTGAACCACCCAGGTGCCGGGCTCGCCCTTGGTTCCCCGCGTGCCGATGTTGGTGATGGTGTCCATCCAGGCGTCGATCGCCTGGAACGTGCAGTGCCGGTAGATCTTCGGCACGGTCAGCGCCTGCGGGCCGGCCCGCAGGTCCAGGATGACCAGTGCGTAGAGCGTGTCGTGGTTGGGTGCCACCCCCGCCGAGTGTTCGCTCGCTCCCATCATTGGTCGGAGTCGTCCGGAAGCCCCAGGTCGCGAAGCAGCGCACGGACCTTTTGCCAGCCGGGCCCGGCCTGCTGCAGGGTCGCCGCAAGTGCTCTAAGCGAGTCCGCCACGGTCTGCTCGTCGTCATCGAGCAGACCCTCGAAGGTCTCGTCGAGGACGAAGCCGGTCATGTCGGCGGCGAGGTAGCCCACCCGGTCGAGGAAATCTGCAACCGGCAAGCGGCCGGTGCTACATCGCCGGGCGCAGCGTCGGCATCCACGTCACCAGTCTCGGTGGACTCGACGGGCACAACGTTGAGTGAATCTTCCCAGAGCAGGGTCTGGAGCGGGTCGGCGCCGAGGACCAGCGCGGTGCCCATGGTCGACGCGTCGTCGGCTGACCTCCGTGCGGCCTTGACCTCGTGCACGATGCGATGGAAGTCCTCATCGGCGAGGGAGTAGCCGACGAACAGGAGGTGCCGCGTGATGAGCATGGCCTGCACCAGCCCGAACAGGGCGGCGTGGGTGGCGGGCGCGCCGAGGTAGTCGTCTCTGGTGAGGATGATGTCGCTACCGCGGCCTTCCACATCCCCGTGGAGCTTCAGCAGCCAGCGCCGGGTCGAGTCGGTGACCGCCGTGCACGGGAGCACCGCCAGCGGCGACCGTGCTCTCCACGGCCATCTCGAACAACTGGATGCAGTTCTTCGCCTCTGAGCCGAGCAACTGCGACCGCTTCGGTGAGAGGGTCGCCATCTTGGAGGCCGCGGCTGTGGTCGTAGGTCTCGCCCGCCAAGACATCGTTCCGCATTGGAGGAGGTCGGGTTGCCGTCCGGACATCGTTCCGCTGCAGGAGGCGGGTTGCCGCTTGGAGATCGTTCCGGTCAGCGCAGTGTGCGGGCAAGGTTGAAGTCGCCGTGGTGGATGATCTCGCCGTCGAGGGTGACGACGATGACTCGTTTGGCTCGGACCTTGATGATCGCGGTGACGTACTGGTGGGTCTGGTCCTCGGCCACAGTGATGCGCTTTCCGAACAAGTCGACCCTCCGGTTCGAGCGGATGTAGCGGATGACCTCGATGCGACCCTGGGCGGGCAGCCGGGTCGGGGGCGTGTACGCGCTGGAGAGCGGTTGGTGGAGACGACCGTCGCAGATCTGGTTCGGGGTGGCGCCGCCGTGTGCGCTGTAGCGGTGGTGGGTGTTGTGGAACTCGATGAACGCGGTGTTCTCGGCGCGGAGGTGGTCGATGCTGGTGAAGACCTCGGTTCGGAAGAACGACTTGTCCCATACGTCGTTGAAGTGCTCGACGATCCCGTTGCGCCAGGGTTCGCGCACTGGGATGAACCGGGCTGTGACTCCGAGGTCGAGGCAGGTCGCGACGATCGGGCTGAAGTGCTGCCACGCCGGTTGGATCCCCCCGCGGAAGTTCGCGTGGTTGTCGAACTGCGCGACTGCGGGAACCCCGACATGGGTCCAGATCCCTGCCAGCGACGCAGCGAGCAACGGTGGGCGTAGCTCGGTGACGATGTCGTTGCCGGCCAGGTGCGAGCCGACATCGACCAGGTTCAGTGCATGGAACTGGGCGGCACCGAAGAGGTGACGGGGCCCGATCATGTCGATCTGGTGGGTCGTGCCGGGCTCGACACCTACCGGCGCCGGGTACGGGACCCCTTTGGACACGTAGCCCAGCTGGCGGCGCCGTGGCCGACTAACACCCCCTCGGGCAAGGACCCGTTCGATCGTGCGCGCCGGTGGGATCTGCTCGACCCCGACACGGCGAAGCTCCCATTGGATCGCCAACGACCCGTACTGGCCTCTTGGGTTCGCGACCAACCGGGCCCGAGCCGCGAGGATCAGCGCCTCGATCTCGTCCGGGGTGCGCGACGGGGACCGAAGCGGAGCACGCGACCGCGACTCGGCCCACCGGTCGTCGTCACCATCGGCGTCGTGACGGGCGACCCACTTGCGCACCCACCGGGTCGTGCGCCCTAACGCCTCGGCGATCTCGGTCGGCCTCTCGCCCGACATCCGACGCCGCACAGCCTCCTGCCGCAGATCTTGTTCGGACACCCAACGCTCCTCGCTCGCTCAACATGACCGGTCGAGCGAACAGCGGAACGATGTCCCCACCAGAATCGACCTCCACAAGCGGAACGATGTCCAGACGGTTCCACCGGAACGATGTCCTGGCGGCCCTCACCTAACCTCGGTCCATGGATTTCGAGTTCCCGGAAGAGCTGAAGGCCCTGCAGGAGACCTGCCGCAAGATCGCGCAGGAGAAGGTCAAGCCCCGAGCCCGGGAGATTGACGAGACCGGCGAGTACCCCCAGGACATCTTCGAGGTGTTCCGCGACGCCGGCCTGCTCGGCCTGTGCATCCCCGAGGAGCTGGGGGGCGGCGGCGCCGGGATCATGGGCCTGACCATCGCCATAGAGGAGGTGTCCAAGTACTCCAACACGGCGGCCCTCATGCTGCTACTGACCCGCCTGCCAACGGGTCCGGTGATGATCGCCGGCTCCGAGGAGCAGAACCGGCGCTACATCGCCCCCATCGCCGACGGGTCGCAGCGAGCCGGCTTCGGCCTGTCCGAGCCCCAGGCCGGTAGCGACGTCATGGGCATGCGCACCAAGGCGGTGGCCGACGGCGACGAGTGGGTCCTGAACGGCACCAAGTGCTGGATGTCAGGGGTGGTGCAGGCCGATTGGTACACGGTCTTCGCCAAGACCAGCCAGGACGTCACCGCCCGCAAGCACGACGCCATCACCGCCTTCATCGTCGAGCGGGGTTGGGACGGCGTCGAGGTGGGGGCGACGGACCGCAAGATGGGCGTGCGGGGTGTGGACACCGGCGAGCTGCTGCTCCACGACGTGCGGGTGCCCAAGGAGAACGTGATCGGAGAGGTGGGCGGCTTCCAGCTGGCCATGCAAGGCCTCAACTCCATGCGGCCCATCGTCGCTGCTCGGGGCATCGGGCTGGCCGAAGGTGCCCTCATGTACGCCACCGAGTACGTGCAGGAGCGGCCGGCGTTCGGCCAGACCATCGCCGACTTCCAGGGCATCCAATGGAAGATCGCCGACCTGGCGGTGAAGATCGAAGCGGCTCGCCTGCTCACCTACCGGGCGGCGTGGATGGCCGACCGGGGCGAGTTCACCAAGGAGTACGTGCCCTACCTGTCGATGGCCAAGTTCTATGCCACCGAGGTGGCGGTCGAGGCGGCCAACGAGTGCCTGCAGATGCTCGGCGCCGCCGGCTACATGAAAGACCACATGACCGAGCTGTACTACCGCGACGCCCGCCAGCTCACCATCGTGGAAGGCACCAGCCAGGTCCAGCTCGGCCTCATCGGCCGGGGCGTGCTGGGCCGCGACCTGTGGTGGGACTGACAACACTCCTTCGCAGCACTCCTTGGGAGCGCTCCTTCGGAGCTGGAAGGGCTCGGGCGCCTGCGGCGTCTGCCTTCTGTTCCGCCAGGGCCGGTCCTCGCGCGGCGGCGCCCTGGCGGCGTCGGTCCGCTGGCTCGCAGGCTCACAAGCGACCCGAACGGGCACTGCTCTTTCGGAGGGAGCCGGGGGGCGAGCCCACTACCGTTGCCCCCCATGCCGGCACCTGGGTTCGCGGAGATGGGTGGGTGGCCGGCGCTGCTGCGGGAGCTGACTGCGGGCCGCGATCTGAGCACCGACCAGGCGGCGGCGGCCATGGCCGAGATCCTGGACGGGGCGGCCAGCTCGGCCCAGATCGCCGGCTTCATCGTGGCGTTGCGGATGAAGCGCGAGTCGGTCGCCGAGCTGACGGGTCTGTTGCGAGCGATGCTGGCGGCGGCGGGACGGGTGGCGGTGACCGACATCGACGGCATGGTCGACATCGTGGGGACCGGCGGCGACAACCACCAGTCCATCAACGTCTCGACCCTCGCGGCATTGGTGGTGGCCGGCGCCGGCGGTCGGGTGTGCAAGCACGGCAACCGGGCGGCGTCCTCGGCGTGCGGTTCGGCCGACGTGCTCGAAGCGCTGGGCGTGGTGATCGACCTGGACGGCGCCGGCGTGGCCCACTGCATCGAAGCGGCCGGCATCGGGTTCTGCTTCGCTCCGACCTTCCACGCCTCCATGCGACACGCCGGCCCCACCCGGCGCGAGCTGGGCGTGCCGACGGTGTTCAACTCGCTCGGACCCATGGCCAACCCGGCCCGCGTGCGGCGCCAGGTCGTGGGCGTCAGCGACCCGGAGATGGCCGAGCGGACCGCCCAGGTGTTGGCCGCCAACGGCAGCGAGCGGGTCTTGGTCGTGCACGGTCACGACGGACTTGACGAGCTGAGCACCACCACCGCCTCCACCGTGCACGAGCTGCGTGACAGCGAGGTCTGGGCCTATGAGCTGGATCCCTCGCTGCTCGGTCTCGAACCGGCGACCCTCGACGATCTGCGCGGCGGCGACGCCACCACCAACGCTGAGCACGCCCGGCGGGTGCTGGCCGGCGATGCCGGACCGCATCGAGACATCGTGCTGCTCAACGCCGCCGCCGGTCTGGTGGCCGCCGGCTTGGCCGACGACGTGGGCGTCGGGCTGGACGTGGCCCGGGAGTCGATCGACACCGGCGCGGCCGCGGCGGCGCTCGACCGGTTGGTGAAGGTCTCCAACCAGGCGCGCCCGTAGCCGGACCGCGAGTTCATCGCCACGCGTCGCCGAGGGCGGCTAGGGCGTCGTCGACCACCTGCCGGTCGGCGAGGCCGTCCAGGGGACTCGGCTGCCGCCCGTCGCTCAGGTCCAGCAGGTCGGTTCGGCGGGGCTGGTCGGGGCACCCCTCCGGCGGGGTCAAGTGTTGCCGAGGTCCCACATGGCGTCGAGATCGTGGCGGCTGTAGGCTTGGAACGCGATCAGTGTCCGGGTGGCCAGGATGCCGTCGAGCGGACCGATGCCGTGGGTTACGACGTCAGCCAGGTGGTCGTGGTGGGCGACCCGCACGACAGCGACCAAGTCTTCGTCACCGGCCACCGAGTAGGCCTCGGACACCCCTTCCAACCCGGCCAGCCGGTCCGCCAAGTCGTGCACCTGGGAAGGCTCGGCGGTTATGAGGACGAAAGCGGTGAGCACGAACCCGGACGCTACCGGTGCGCGCCACCGCCACCGGTGGCATCGACCGGCTTCACCCGCCGTGGCGCACCGTCTGCCGGGGTGCGGGTCACTGGATCGTCGAGCGGCAGGCCATGACCGGCGCTGAAATCGGCGGCGGCCGGCACGGCGTGGGGCAGCCGGGCGGTGGTCATCAACCCGTTGGCCCGGTCGAGCGCAGCCAGTTCTGTGCGGCTCTGCTCCAGCAGCGCCACCTGGGACTCCACCTCATCGATGGCGGTGGGACCGTCGATGCGTTCGATCGGCGACGCCGCCTGCACCCCGAGCATCGCCACCCGGCCGGCCAAATGCTCGACCTGGCGGACCTGGGTGTCGAGGTGGACCAGCAGGCGTTGACGTTCTCCGCCGCCGAGCCGGGACACCAGCAAGAGGTGCTGGTCGATGGCGATGGCTTCGGCGTCGAGCTTCTCGACCAGCGGATCGAGCGGGGACGGGACGAACTTGCGGCGGAGCCGGCGCTTGGGCGGCCGGGTGCGCTCAAGGCCGTCGCGGGCCACGGCCATGGCCTTGGCCAACCGGCGGTGGAGCCGGGCCGACGCCACCGGCGACAGCATCCACCAGTACGGCGTGTCGGTGGCGACCTTGGGGTTGATGCGATGCCGGGCCCGCAGCCGCAGGCGGACCATCCCGACCACGCCGGCGACCAGCGCCACGACGGCCACCACTACCCAAACGGCTGCCACCAGGAACCACTTCACGGCTTTAAGGCTACCTGTGACGTCGGCCAGTCAGTTGCTGGCGGACGACGGGCCTGTTCGTCATCGGCGCGCGTTGGGGGCCGGGTTCTGGCTCTGGCTTTGTCCGGTCGGGCCGCGTCGGGTGGGTTGCTCGCCCTCCGCTCGGGTTGGTGGCCGATTTCCGGTCGCGGTTGCGCCCGCTAGCGGCGTTGCCGAGCTGGCCGTGGCAGCGGCGGTGGTGGTGGCCGGCGGCCGCCCCGGCTTCAGGTCGGGAAGGCGGGGGAGCGCCGAAGCGTAAGTGCCGTCGCAGGAGACGAGGCGCAGGTTCGACGCCTGCTGGTGGAGCCAGCCGGCCACACAGGCGACCTCGTCGGCTACGTGGCGGGGGAGCGGGGAGCCCGGCGCCACGGACGCCGGCTCGCTCGTGCCCGCAGTGGCCCGCAGATCCGGCCGAGGAGCGGGGGCGCCGGCCACAACCGCGTCGAACGGGAGCTCGTCGACCGGCCCGGCCGGTCCCCACGCACGGACCAGCAGGCCGTTCTGCAACTCGGCGCCGCCTCGACCGGGGATCTCGACCACCAGCCGCGCCGACTCGACGACGGCATCCAGCCGGCGCTGGCGCCGCAGTGCCTGGGCCAGGGCGGCGGCCCGGTCCCGCATGTCGGCTGCCTCCTCGAACCGCTCGACGCCGGCCAAGTCGTGCATGCGCTGAACCAGGGGACGCAGAAGGGACCACGGGTCGTGGCGCAGGGCCAACCGGAGCCGGTCGACGAGGGCGGTGTAGTCACCCTCGGTGATGGCACCGGCGCACGGGCAGGTGCTGACCCCGAGCTGGGCCGGCGCGCACGGGGCGCGGCGCAACGTCCGGGTGGGGGTGGCGGTGCAGCGGCGGATGGGTACCGCTGTCTCGATGGCTTCGGCGACCAGCTTGGCGTTGCGCGACGACGGCAGCGGGCCCAGGTAGGTGGCGCCGTCGGCCTTGACCGCCTTCACCACCGACAGACGGGGGAAGCGCTCGGCGGTGAGCTTGAGGTAGGCGTAGCGCGACCAGGTCTTGGCCTGCCGGTTGAAGCGCGGTTGAAGCTGGTGGATCAGCCGCACCTCGCGCACCGCCGCTTCGAGCGGGCTGGAGCAGACCAGGTGGTCGATGGCGTCAGCTTCCCGCAGGAGCTGACCGACCTTGCGCCGTTCGTCGCCGGAGAAGTACGAGCGAACCCGGGTGCGAAGGTTGGTGGCCTTGCCCACGTACAGCACCCGGCCGGTGCGGTCCCGGAACAGGTACACGCCGGGCTGGCGGGGCAGCTTGTCGGTGAGGCGGAGCTTGGACACCTGCGGATGGCCGGCGAGGGTGGGCAGCCCCAGCAGGTCGTCGAGCCCCAGCACGCCGAGGCCGGCCGCCCGTTCGAGCAGGAGGTGCAGCAGATCACCGGTGGCCAGCGCGTCGTCCAGGGCCCGATGGCTCGGTCGGTTGGGCAGCCGGAACTGCTCGGCCAAGGTGGCGAGCTTGCAGTTGCGGACCTCGTCTCGGACCAGGCGACGAGCCAGCGAGCAGGTGTCCACCCAACGGTTGGTCAGTGGGGGCCGGTCGTCCCGAGCGAGGGCGCTCCGCAGGAAGCGGAGGTCGTAACCGACGTTGTGGCCCACCACCACGCTCGACCCGATGAACTCCAGCAGGGTCGGAAGCACTCCTTCGATCCGGGGCGCGAGCACGACCATGGACTCGGTGATACCGGTGAGCATCGTGATGGTGGGGGGGATGGACCGGCCGGGGTTGATCAGGGTCTGGAACGTCCCGACCCGCTCGCCGCGGTGGAGCTTGACGGCGCCGACCTCGGTGATCCCGCCGTCGGCGGCGGCGCCGCCGGTGGTCTCCAGGTCGATGACACAGAAGGTGACGTCGGCCAGCGGCGTGCCGAGGTCGTCGAAGCTGCGCTGGCCGAGGACCATCGGTGAACGGTAGCGAACAGGCGTACGACAAACAAGAGTTCGGCGGACAGGCGTTCGATTCGCTAGCGAGCGCCGTTGGGGCGATCGGTAAAGTTGCCCGGTGTCCTCCCGCTACCGCTGCAACGCCTGCGGCAACATCACCCGGTTCGACGTCACCGTCACCCGCCGGACCCGGGCGTTCCACCACTTCACGGTGGGCGGCGAGCTGGCCGTCGAGCAGGAGGAAGTGCTCGATGAGGCGGTCGAGGACGTGTCGTGCCGGTGGTGCGAGAGCAACCGTGCAGTGGAGGTCCTGGCCGTCGGAGAAGGCCTTTGACCGCGGCCGATTCGGTGGGTGGCCCGGTCCTGCTGCTGCGCCCGGCTTTGGAGCTGATGGTGGTGGACTTGCGCACGTCCTGGCGCAGCTCCTGGCCACGCCTGGATCTGCGGCGGGAGTGATCGGGTAGAGAAGCACGACCGGGCTGCGGCGCGGCGCAGGCCGTGTCGGGTCGGCTCTTCACCCTGCAGCCGAACGGCGAGGGAAGCGCCAGCGACGAGCCGGAGTGCAACCGCCGCAGGTGGTTGCCGAGCAGAACGGCGAGGGAAGCGCCAGCGACGAGCCGGGGAGCAACCGCCGCAGGTGGTTGCCCAGCAGAACGGCTCCCGGAACTTGTCACTACCCCTGCTTAGGGTGACTTCCAGCGCTTGGTGGCCGGCGGCAAACGGCTCCTCCCCATCTCAAGGTGTGCCGGTCCGCCGGCACCGAGTCTTCGGAGGAGCCCATGCTCGCCACCATCTCGTCGGCCACAGTGCTCGGGGTCGAGGGTCGCCCGGTCACCGTGGAGGTCCACATCTCCAAGGGCCTGCCCTGCTTCACCGTCGTCGGCCTGCCCGATACGTCGTGCCGGGAGTCGCGGGACCGGGTCCGAGCGGCATTGCTGTCCAGCGGCGTCGACTGGCCGACCACCCGCATCACGGTCAACCTCGCTCCCACCACGGTCCGCAAGGTCGGCAGCGGGCTCGACCTGGCCACCGCCGTCGGGCTCCTGGTGGCCGGAGGGGACGTGCCCGAGGCCAGCGTCGAGAACACGGCGTTCTTCGGCGAGCTCGGTCTCGACGGCAGTGTGAGGCGGGTGGCCGGCCTGGTGCCGCTGGTCGACTCGGTGTCAGCCGACACCGTCGTGGTGCCCGCTGGATCAGCCAACGAGGCCCGCCTGGTCGGCCGCCACAAGGTGCGACCGGTGGCCACCCTCGGCGAGCTGATCGCCGCCCTCAAGCAAGAGGAGCCGTGGCCCGACCACGAAGATCCTCCCGTCATCGACCGGCGGCCGCCCGGGCCTGACCTGGCCGAGGTTCGCGGCCAGCCGGTGGCCCGCAAGGCGGTCGAGGTCGCCGCCGCCGGCGGCCACCACCTGTTGCTGGTGGGTCCGCCAGGGTCCGGCAAGACGATGCTGGCCAGGCGACTGAACGGTCTGCTGCCCCCGCTCACCATCGAGCAGGCGCTCGAGGTCACCCGCATCCACTCCGCGGCCGGCCTGCCGCTGGGGGGCGGTCTCATCTGCGAGGCGCCGCTGCGGGCGCCGCACCACAGCTCCACCATGGTCTCGCTGGTGGGGGGCGGCACCGCCACCATGCGGCCCGGTGAGATATCGGCGGCCGCCCACGGGGTGCTGTTCCTCGACGAGCTGGGCGAGTTCAAGGTCGATGTCCTCGAAGCCCTCCGTCAACCGCTGGAAGAAGGTGTCATCCGGGTTTGTCGAGCGCGGGCCACCGTCCGCTACCCCGCCCGTTTCTTGCTGGTCGCCGCCACCAACCCCTGCCCGTGCGGTGAAGGCGGCCCTCCCGCCGGCGGCTGCCGTTGCTCGGCGGTGGCCCGGCAGCGCTACGACCGGCGGCTGTCCGGCCCGCTGCTCGACCGCTTCGACCTGCGGGTCGACGTGGGCCGTCCCTCGGTCACCGACCTGCTGGGAGCGCAGGCCGCCGAGCCGACTTCGGAGGTGGCAACCAGGGTGGCGGCGGCTCGGGAGCGGGCGCACCAGCGGGGCGTCATCGCCAACGGTCAGCTCAGCGGATCCGAGGTCGAGCACTGCACGCCGCTCTCACCAGGAGCCAAGCGGTTCCTCGAAGCGTCTCTCTCCAACGGGTTGCTCAGCGCTCGCGGTCTGGGGCGGATACGGCGGGTGGCACTCACCCTCGCCGATCTCGACCAATGCGACGGCCCGCTGTCAGCCGACCATGTGGCACTGGCCGCTCAGCTCCGGGTGCGTCCGGCGCTTTCCTACCGGCGGTCGGCATGAGCCACGATGCCTCCGTCGCGGTCGATCTGCCCGAAGCGGCATGGTGGGTCGCGGTGAGCACCCTGCCCGAGGTCGGCCCCAAGCGCCTTCACACGTTGCGAGCTAAGTGGTCAGGGCCGGAGGTGTGGGACCGGATCCTGTCGAGTACTGCTGGCCGTGACCCCGGTGTCGCCCAAGCCATCGGCCCGCGCGCCGACGCCATCACGTCAGGGTGGCGCGTCGCCGCCCAGGCCGCGTCCGTCAGCCAGATCTGGCAGCGCCACCTGGGAGCCGGCATCGGCGTGGCGCTCATCGAGGACCGTGACTTCCCGGAGCCGTTCTTCGCCGACATCGAGCCGCCGGACGTCCTCTTCTCCAAGGGAGACCTCGCCTGTATCGACGGGCCTCGGGTGGGCGTCGTGGGGACTCGTAAGGCGTCTCGCTACGGGCGAGAGGTCGCCCACGAGCTCGGGTTCGACCTGGCCCGCGCCGGAGTTCGAGTCGTCTCCGGTCTAGCCCTGGGCATCGACGGCGCCGCTCACCGGGGCGCCTTGGCCGCCGGCCAGTCCGGTTTGGCCGCCCCACCCATCGGGGTGGTGGCCGGCGGGCTCGACGTCGTTTACCCGCCCGACCACACGAGCCTGTACCGCCAAGTGGCCGAACGCGGTGTCCTCCTGTCCGAAGCACCCCTCGGTCAACGCCCACAGAAGTGGCGGTTCCCAGCTCGCAACCGCCTGATCGCGGCGCTGGCCGACGCGCTGGTCGTGGTCGAGTCACCGTTGAAGGGTGGCTCCCTGCTCAGCGCCGACGAAGCCGCCACCCGCGGCCGGACGGTGTTCGCTGTGCCGGGCTCAGTCCGTTCCCCGGGCGCCGCAGGTACCCACAAGCTGCTCTACGACGGCGCTCAGTTGTGCCGCGACGCCGATGACGTTCTCCTCGAGCTGGGAATCCAACCCGGCGGTCGGCGGGGCCCGCCTGGTGCCCGCCTGGCACGTTCGCCGGCCGACCAGTCGGTGCTCGACGCGGTCGGCTGGACACCGGCCACCCTCGAGCAGATCGCAGTCCGTGCCAACCTGCCCCTGGTCGACCTTGCCGCCGCCGTGAGCCGCCTCGAAGCCGCCGGCCGGCTGGTATGCGATGACGGGTGGTTCGAGCAAGTGGCCAACGGGGGCTCCCGGTGATCGCCGGAGGCCTTTGGGTACGGTTGTTAGGTGTCCTGGCAGGCCGATTCCTTCGTGGCTTCGCTCACGTCTTGCGCGCCGGCGACCACCGAGGCGTACGGCCGGGACATTGCGGACTTCGTGGAGTGGTGCGGGCGCCTTGGGCTCGACCAACCGGCCCAGGTGGATCGCCGCACCCTTCGCCGCTACCTCGCCTACCTGGGCACCAGGCACTACGCGCGTCGCACCATCGCTCGCAAGGCGTCGTCGCTGCGGCGTTACTTCGGGTGGTTACGTCACGCCGGCCACATCGCCACCGACCCTTCAGCCGGTCTCGCCGCCCCCCAAGGTGGAGGGCGCCTGCCCCGGGTCTTGCGCCACGAGGAGCTCTCCCAGCTGCTCGAGCCTTCCGTGCCGCCGGTGGGCGCAGTGACAGCGCGATCGAGGGCGGTGACCCTGCGCGACGACGCCGTCCTGGAGCTGCTGTACGGCAGCGGGCTTCGGGTGGCGGAGTTGTGCGGGCTGGCCCCGGCCGACCTCCAACTCGATCACGGGCGGGTGACGGTGTGGGGCAAAGGCTCCAAGCAGCGCATGGTGCCGCTGAGCGATCCCAGCGTCGCCGCTATGCGGGGCTGGCTGGCCCACGGTCGCTCTGTGTTGGTGGCCCAGCAGCCGTCCGACCGGGTGTTCCTCAACCAGCGGGGGCGGCCCCTGACGCCACGCGACGTGCGCCGCCTGCTCGACCGCCGTTCGCCGACACCGACCCACCCCCACGCCCTACGCCACAGCTTCGCCACCCACCTGCTCGACGGCGGCGCCGACCTGCGGGCCGTACAGGAGCTGCTCGGCCACGCCGACCTGGCTACGACCCAGATCTACACCCACGTCAGCAAGGAGCGGTTGCGCAACGTGTTCGACTCCACGCACCCGCGCGCCTGACGCCTGATGGCCCCCGCAGATACCGCCGAACTCGACCGGCTCTGGGCCGACTACAAAGCCGGTGGCGAGCGCAACCAGCGCGACCGCCTCGTGCTCCACTACTCGCCCCTGGTCAAGTACGTGGCCGGCCGGGTGGCGGTGGGCCTGCCCCGCAGCGTCGACCAGGCCGACCTGGTGAGCTACGGCATCTTCGGGCTGATAGAGGCCATCGACCGCTTCGAGCCGGAACGAGGTTTCAAGTTCGAGACCTTCGCCATCACCCGGATCAAGGGAGCCATGATCGACGAGATGCGATCCATGGACTGGGTTCCACGATCGGTTCGGACCAAGGCCAAGACCATCGAGGAGGCCTACGCCAAGTTCGAGGCCACCCACCATCGAACACCGACCGACCAGGAGCTGGCCGCCGCCACCGGCATGAGCGCCGGCCAACTTCAGAACGCGTTGAGCCAGATCTCCTTCCTTGGCGTGCTCGCCTTGGA
>JAABUJ010004106.1_pt1 | contig 15604 bp, 24 predicted proteins | sample 5559131 | NCBI WGS metagenome assembly JAABUJ01 (sample SAMN10711875, study PRJNA513366) | rock metagenome | isolation source: Antarctica rocks | place: Antarctica: Victoria Land, Mt New Zealand nord | collected 2016-01-07 | reverse complement strand
CAGAGATCCAGATCGCATATACAGGCCAATACTCGTAGCAGAAGAAGAACCCTTTCCCATCACGAACCGGGTGCCAAGGGTCCATAGATTCACTGCCTATTACTCTTGCTGGTGTGTATGCCATTTTACTACAAGGTGGACCCTCTCGAGTGATCCCTCGAAAACATCGACGACGCTCGTCCAAGTATTAAAACTCACATCACGTTTTTCCGGTTAAGCGTCAAAGTCCATTCCGTGTTCCATTGGCTGCTACGCTGGGTGAACACTAGATACCTCGACATTTGTCTACCGATCAATCGTTGGCACATAGAACACATCATTCACCACGAAGGCGTGGGGTAGAAGCGATTGACTCTCCTGGCTGTGGAAATACACGCCTCGATGTAACACAGCCCTGCTATCGAGAGGATCCGTTGCCATCGGCCGCAAGCACCGTGTTGCTTCTCAAAATGGGGGTGGAAAGAGCAGGTCAGGGAGGTATTTAGCTTGTGTCGAGACATGCTGAGACCGAGACTGGAATAACCGGCGAAAGAGGATGAACACGTGCTCAAGGCTTCGGTTGCTCCTGAAGCGCCTGACGTTAGAAATGATTTTCGAGGCAGCTCTAGGCCCATACAACGTGGAGGTTGCTGGCGGCAAGTAGCAAGCAGCCAGAACAGGGGTAGCGATAAAATCGTAACCTTTGGACTGGTCTGATTGACAGCACACCAAGTCGTAACACATACACAAGGAAGAGATCAGAAAAATCGAAAGAAAATTATACAAACAATGATGTATTCGTTAACCATGCCATATATATATGCTTACTACCATTGATATGCGGTTAGTGCTCAGTACGATCAGCCGTGACGCATAATGCCCCAAACTTACGCGATTACATTTTGCAAGCAAATGTGCTATCGTATTGCCCTTTCGAGCCACCTTTCCCACCATCGTCTTACCCCCATAACTGCCTCTATCCCATCATCCTTCCCATCCTGGCCATCCGGATCACCCATGAGCGCAGCGAACACCCAGAAACCTGCCGCTACCCAAGCAGAAGCCGATATGCATATTGCGTAGAAAGGGGACAAAATATTGATTAGAACGAGCATTGCTGGAAGGTCGCCAGGTGTACCAGAGACACTGATCTCGGAGCATATCAAATCGAGTTGAAAGCTGATGAGAGGGAAGAGGAAGAAATGGAGCCGGTTCTTGAAAGGTCTGCGTTCGGTGCAGAATAAGCTGAGTGGAAAGAGCAGGATCATTGATGTAGTCGTTATAATGGTATAGAAGGAGAGAATCAAAGTAAGAAAGGGAGAGATGGTGGTTAGATGAATCTGAGTGGTGGTCGCATCAGCGATTTATCTCCTCGAAGATCGTTCAGCAAGCTCTTACTAAGATCCATGCACTATGTTCTTCCGCGCCATTATTTACGCCGTCCCTTTCGTGACGATCAATTGTATGGTGAGCGTGAAACCGATTCTGCGGGTAACAATCTTGATCTTCTGAATAAACCGAGCCTGCCTTCTCAGGATCCCTGGATTTTTGCTTTGGGTTTCGGCGGTAGTACTGGTTTTCGTCTTTCGTCTCGCGCTCTGGCGGAAAGAAGGTCTGGCCTTGGTCGCGCCCACCGCTAGTCCTCGGGTCTATATTGTCCCGTTCTTGGTAGCGTAAGGAGGAGGGTTGATGGACAGATTGCAGCCATTGAGGTGACAGAGGTTCTGTATGGTTGCGCTGGCTTCGAGTGATCGGTTTGTCTCTTATTGCAGACGCGGAATGACCTCTCTCCGACGCAGCAAGCAGTCGTACTGGTGATGTCGAACCATCAATGGGTGGATCTTGGAGTCCTTGTGACGGTGATTCTGCCCAAGAGGCCATGTGAGAACCGTTCGAGACTTGGTGAAACGTCGTCGCACATGACGACATCTGTACAAACACAGAAGCAAGTGCAGTAGCAAGGAGAGAGAAGAGGGAGAAGAGGAGAGGATCATGGAAAGGTCATGGAAGCTTTGTCCTCGCCTTGGGTCTGCTTGGCCCATGCTGGGCAAACATCTTGTCCGCCGTGAAGAGATGAATGGCCAGCATCAAACGGGACTTTCCTCATGGTTGGAACGCAGCCAAGAGGCTTGGGACGACATGGCATTGCCTTGGCAGCCTAGACCGCGATACAAGAAGCTCCGTCTGTGGATGTGGATCGCCTGATCTCAAAGCGATTGAAATCGCATTGGGCGCGAAGAGGGATGCATGTCAAGGTCGATGTGCCTTAAAGTAGGCACGCCGGTAGCACACAAGACGAGGTGAGGAAGTCGATCCCAAGATGTGAAGAATCGAGAGGAGTCAAAGAAGGCCCTGTGTGCAGCTTCAACGCCAAATGGCGCCAAGCAATGTGACCCGTGATATATCCATGTCGGCATCCGCCAGTGGGGCGAGTGCCTTAACTTCTGCTTGGAAGCGTTGCAGCTGATTTCAAATCAACAACTGCTTGGTCGCCTGACTCGTGATCGTTTCGTAGCAAGAAAATGGAACGCCTGACAACTTGGCAACGGCAAGTTGTGCGTCAAGACAGAGCTGCTTCCTGGGTCGGTGATGATATATCCTGTTGGAGGGATATCCGCTACGCACATGACAGATGCACAATCTCCCCCTTCATCAAGGATTCTCTGGTTGTCTGGGAGGGTGTAATCAAGCTCGACTTGGTGAGTGTCATCTCCAAATAATTTACTTCACACAAGCTTGCATACCAACGTTTTTGCGGAGTTGCTAGATACATGTTTGGTGTTCCGTGCAGAGATGCACAGCAACCGAAAAATGCCCACGTAAAGTAGCAACCTCGAGCCTTGGAATTGAGCTAGTCGAGTGTGCAATGATGCATATCGAAACCAAGATGATGAAGAACATTCCTGATCAATCAGCTGCCTTCCCAAGTCTTCGCCTCGTAGTGACAGAGGAACACATGGTGAAAGCAGTTTTTCATAAAGACATGTTGACAGAGGGGACTCAATACTTCGCGAAGCATATACACGCCGAAACCTGATTTATTCCCATTCCTTACATGTTACTCACATCCAGTCCATCATGCCGTTGCCTCCTGCTTCGGCTGTCCATTCATCATGCCTCGTGCTGGACTGTTGCGTCCACCGGATGCTCCCCCACGCTTGTCGTCCTCTCCCTCGTCGTCGTAGTCTTCGTCAACCTCCATCTTTCTGGATGCAGACTCGTACGCTTCCTTGCGGTCTTCGCGCTCTGCCTCTGGCATCACCGACGTTTGCTCATTCGAAGGCGCTTGCTGATGCATCGATGGTAGGGTGGGTGGGTGATGAGCAGCTTCCGAAGGATAGTAGTTCTCATCTGCTCGCCGTTGCTCCTCGCGCCGAGCATCCGAAGAGCTGTGCCTGTGCATCATGCGGGGCGGCGACGGCTGCTGGCGTGGAGGAGAGGCTGGCCTGCCACGCGGCGACGGCTGTCGACCGGGAGGTGAGGGGCGGCGATGATGCTGGTCCTCTAGTTGCCGCCGGGTTTCGCCGTTCGCTGGATACTTATGGACCTTGCGCTCCTCATCATCGTCAATCATTCGCTTGAACCCCGTGGGAGGGCGGTCATCTCTGCCGCGAGCTGCGGCTTCCTCTGCAGCAGCTAGTGCGGCGGCTGGTGGAGGCGCGCCAGCAGCTATGCCGCCTGGCTGGGTCGGGTTGGGATGATGTTGATACGGCGGATGGGTATAGCTAGGTCCCGGCGATGGTGGCCTGTTCTCGGTGATTGGTCGTATCTCTGGAGGAGGGCTACTCCCTCGTCCATAGGGCGGCATGGGCCCTTGTGGTGCGCTATGCACTGCATTCGAAGGAAGAGACATAGGACCGGGACCGGGACCAGGCGCATACTTGGGGCCGCTGTTGGACGTGCGACTTTGGGGGGCTTGCTGAGGTGGAGCCAGCGGTGGCTGCGATAGTGCTTGGTGGGCCCCGTAGGGAGTTGGCGGCATCTGATTCATAGCTGGGGATGGGGACGGACGTCGGACGGGTGTGTAGCGGTGTTGCTCTTGGTATCGCATTTGCTCTGAGCGCGGGCTCAATTGCCTAGGTACAGGCGGTGGCCGGAAGCCGTCACGTTGATCGTAGGGATTAGGTGGCTGTGGTTGAGGCTGAGGGTGCTGGATCTCAGCTAGACCACGACTCCAATCATGCGCAGGGCCCGGTGGTCCTCCAGGCCCTTGACCTATTGACCCAGGCGCTGGTCCCGGGGCTGGCGCCCCCCACTGTGGGCCTGGGGGAGCGCCAACACCAGCAGCTTGGTACTGTTGTGGATGCACATCCTGCGGTACGGGTGCGCTATGCTGATTGGGCATTCCTGTGGGTTGGCCACCGTTGCGGAGTAGATTCAGTCGAGCCTTGATGTGTTCATTCGACGGGTCCAGGTCAGCGGCACGCTGATATGCGTCCAGCGCGTCTGCGGTTTGATTGTTGCAAGATTCGTACTGTAATGGTATGAGTCTAGTGGTAGAAGGCTGGGCAGACACAGAGCAAACTTACCAAAGTCCCAAGATCGTACCAAACTTCGGAGATGTAGGGGTTCAATCGAATCGCGCGGGAATACGCATCCAGAGCATCACGATACTGGTTGATCTGGTAATACAAAACGCCGATCGAGCACCAGAATGTAGGATTGCGCCCGTCTCGGTAGACTGCTTGCTGATAGGCTTCATAAGCTTTTGAGTATTTCTCTTGCGACATGTAGCATCTCCCCAGGAGATACCAGCTCTGCGCATCAGATTGATCTGGGACCATGTTAGCTTCGTAGCTCGGCAAGATTTTGTCATCAGCTACCTGATCCGACGGATTTTTCGAGATATTCTATCGCACGTTCTTGGCTACCGAAGGCCGAGCTTTCTTGGTGATGCAGCCAGCCAAGCTGTTGCAAAACCTTTGCATGATTCGGGTCTCGCTCCAGCACTCGTCGGTAAGCGCTTTTTGCAGCCTCATACTGAATGTCGCCATCAGCAATGGCCCGTCCATTGAATCCTGATACTTACGTCCTTTTGTTGCTCATAGACATGGCCGATTTGAAACCAAATATCCTCTTCTGTGAGTGGCCTGGGAGGATTGGTGACGATCCATTTGAAGCACTGGCGTTATGTTAGTACTTGAGTACGGTGATGGACTAGGCTAGCCAACCTCAAGACTTGATTTGTACTTTTGCTGTTGCTTGTAAATGATGCCAAGGCGGAAATATATCTCGTTCGCTTTCTCGAAATCTGGCTGCATCCGCATGACTTGCGAGAATGCTTCTTCGGCGTGCTCGAGCGATCCGTAGCGATCGTAGAGTATGCCGATACCGTACCAAAGCTTTGGCTCCTGTTGTACAGGTAAGCGGTGTAGAATGATGGTGCAGCGGGATGCTTGCCTTTGGATCTCGCAGGTGGTATAGAGCTTGCTGGTATGCATGATAGGCTTGTTGAAGATCCTCCATCATCAGATAACAGTGCCCTGAGTAGGACAGTCAGTGATCAAGAAGTGCGATCATCGTACCCTGCTTACCCAGGCTACCCCAGACCTCCCCATTGTTGGCGTCAAGTTTCAATATGCTTTGCAAGTACTCGACAGCTTTTGGAAAATTCTCCTTAGTCCGTAGGATGCACGAAATGGCGTTCATGGCTGATATGGACTGATAATTGTGCCGCAGAGCATGCTCGTACGCCAATAGAGCACCGTCCAAGTCGCCCATCAACTCGGTTGTACTACCTATAGAAGCTCAAGTCAGCAATGGCGGCCGTAATGAGACTGATCAGTAGGCCTCTCATACCGATCATGAGCCAGACAGACTCGTTGAGCGAGGCCAGATGTGCTGGAGTTATCTTATGGTGTGCCTGCATGGGAAGATGGCCATTGGGCTGAGGATGCCCGCCTGGAGGGCCATGATGAAGATGCATGCCTCCAGGAGAAGCTGGTTGCTGATGGTGACTGGCCATTGACAGAGGCGAGGTCGCGGTCGGGCCAACGTCAGAGGGCCAGCGTCGGGAAGGCAACGGGTCCGAAGGTAAGGCCAGGTCCAAGCTCCCTACGGACTCTATGAAATGACGATAATCGGGTGAAGGGGTAGCTACGCAGGCTTCACGGCGCGAAGATGATGTGGTAAGGTGAAGAAAAGGGTGAGGGATGGGATGAATGGTTGGGTAAGGAGGAGAGTCCGAAGAGCGGGAGAAGAGGTTTAGGGAGTGGAACTGTGAGTAGGCCAAACCGTCAGATTTAGGTGTTTGGCCCACTGCTCACTAGCGCCGATATCTTGGGCTACAGCCTACGTGACCTTGGCCCCGGATTCTTGTCTGGGCAGTGGGAACATCGTCTGCTGCAAGGCGTGTTCTCACTTCTCAGTAGCGTGGAGAGCAACTTCGCCCATCAACTTGCTGCACCCTCTTCACCGTCGGAAAGATACAAGCTGGCGGTAGATGGCTTGATGGATGGAGCACGACAGCCAAGGATCGAAGGAAGCCTCAAGCCCGCAATTTTCCTTGTCCGGCTAGCCTAGTAGCCATGCGGCCACCAGTGGCACTAGGGACGCCATATCGCATGTTTTCTGTTCGAGCGACATCCGCGAATTAAGCTACTTACCGAGGCTGCAGGAGCCTGCAAGGCGAGCCCTGGGAAAGCCATCGTCCCCCACACAACTGACCCAAACCACCTCCTCGTGCGCCTGCTCCACCCATCTCCGGCACATCATGCTCAGGCTGCTGAGAAGCCACGTTCGCCATTCAAGCAACAATTACAACTCATAACATTATCCAGTTGACACTGATCAACTGCGATGACCGAATCGAGTATCCTTCCGTCTGAGCGCCGTGCAAGATCATAAGATCATCGCACGTTGCACCCTAGCTACTACGCGCTCGACGCCGTGGAATCTGATCAGCATGCAGAAAGATCCTCAAGAGAACGAACGGCAATAGTCTCCCATACCCAGCGGCGGCTAAAACCATCTCGAATACCCAACAAGCCGACGCAATCACATATTGACGGGATTGCCCGTGGACACGCAATTAGCAATGTACATCAATCGGCTATGAAATGCCATAAATCTAATATGCCTGTCCTGCACGATGACTTCTCTCGATAAAAAGTCCTCGCATGTACGTTTCCCGCCGATCATCGCCTGCCTTGGTTGTAAGATCGCCTACACGTCAATGCGTGATTGCATCGGCCCGTTGGGTATCTGAGATGATTCTAGCTACCGCTTGGGTATGGGAGACTATTGCTGTCAAGCGAAACTGGGTATGGTGTGCCGCTTGCCGTGTCCTCCCCACCATTTCCATAGGCCAAGGAGCCCAAATCGGCAAAGCTTGGGCGTGTGTTGGCGTTTCAACCCAGCAGTCAAAATTTGCCGGCGCCCATGACTTTCGTTTGCGCAGGAAGAACAGCGTCCGAACATGCGAGGGAATGTATCTACTGGACGTGGACGATAACCTTTCGAAGGCGATGCGGTGAGGTGGAAGACTCGCAGCTGCGTCCAGGCGGATTGCAGATGACGGGTCTCCGACGGCACTGACTCTCTTGCCAAATCTCATCAACCTACACCCACTAGCGCTTTTACCCGACCGGCGACATATATGCTAAAACCTTACTTCTGGAAGCAACTTAATGCCGGCCATGCATCTGCAAATCCTAGCCCAAAACAGATCAGGCAGCCGGGGGTGAGAGAAGCGCCCGTGTGCGAGCTCGTCGATGAGCGAACGGAGGCCCATGCGCACAGACCAGACCTGCCAGATCTGGTCTTGCGCAAACACCAAGCGCCCACGTCCTGGATGAGTGAGGAGTGCCATGGTATGTGTGTCTCAACCGCTTGCAGGGCGCATCCCATCCGCCGGCACGGTGCACTTTTCAAGGGTTCCTCGTATTACATATGAGTTCAAGATCTTTTCCGAGCCTCGCTCTTATGAATCTTGATTGAGTGAGTGGAACTCGTTAACGGTTTGCCTCTTCAGCTATGGGTCTTCATCGGTCAACCAGTCCATCAACTTTGCGACTTTCCGACTTTGCGTTCTTTTACAAATGCTAAGGGTCGAGTGCACCACTTCGTGCCTGCGCATGGGGTACTTCCTACAGATTCTAAAAAAAAAATCAGCATTATAAATGAGAGCCAAATCGGCGAACATTCGGGTCTCTCTTCTATGGCCACGCATGAAGCGGAGTCCACTGCTTTTCATCAGTAGACAGCTAAGACTTTGTTGGATAGCTGAGAAACGCCATCTCTGAAGCAGTGAACTGATCATGAAGTAGGCGATAGGAGCTATCCACCTTTCCGCCATCGCGGAGCATCTTGATTTATTTCTTTGAGCCGAAGTGCACACGCAGCAAGAGCGACTTCTTGTCTCATCCCTCATTGATTGGTATTGTAGGATTTCACTACGGCTATTGATCGCCATTTGGACTTGCTCCATCGGACCTAAGCAGTAGGAAGTATGATCGGTCGTTGATCGGTTTCTCAGTACACCGTCCATGCGCCGGCAAGAAAGTGGCTATGAGAAAACGATGGGCTGAACGTTCGGTGAGAGACTATGTAAAAGGGGTAAGAAGTTGAAGCATCTCACAGGCACACTTATTGTACACGATCGACCTGCCCAAACGATGAATTGAATACGTACACGTTGGCATTTTGGACGCCTGAACGGTGCATCACGGCAAGATATGGAATATGTTCCTTTGCTTGACGATATGTTTGTACATATGGAAGGAAGACAGCATGGACATGGCTCGTCCCATAAGAAAAGGAGAGACACCTATCACAAACTTCGAAGACACAGGCCTACCGTGCGCTAGAATCCTAAACGGCATGAGGTTGCATGCAAGGTTCCGTCTTCAATGCTTCTGGCTTGTAAATGTCTCGTTCCGAGACATGAAAACGGCGTGTCTTTCTCGTGCGCAACAGGGAACAGGTGATCTTGTTTTGCGGACTTCCGATGGCAATCCTGGTTGCATAAAGCTCAGTGATGCACCTAAAATTGCACATGATTCTTTAGGCTTGTCTACAAGGAATGTGTATTGCACTCGTAGGAGTGGCAAAGAAACCTAAAATCTAAAGTAAGAACCCCTGCCTATCAGCCCTACAGCATATCTTAGCTCCTTGGCGATAGTATCTTAGCGAAGTTCACCCACACAATCGAAATTCGGACATCGAAGTACAGCATCTTCTATACAGCACAACATGTCTCACCGAAAGTTCGAAGCGCCTCGCCATGGCTCACTGGCGTTTCTGCCTCGAAAGCGGGCTGCTCGCCATCGAGGTAGGGTCAAGTCCTTCCCCAAGGACAATCCGAAAGAACCTGTACACCTTACGGCAGCGATGGGCTACAAGGCCGGCATGACCACCATTGTCCGCGACCTCGACCGTCCAGGTGCCAAAATGCACAAGAAGGAGGTCGTCGAAGCTGTCACTGTGATTGAAACCCCGCCTGTTAGTGTCGCTCTCTACTAAAGCCCTTCCACAATTACTAACGTGGTGATTCAGATGATTGTTGTCGGTCTCGTAGGCTACATCGAAACTCCTCGCGGTCTCCGCTCTCTTACTACTGTCTGGGCCGAACATTTGAGTGACGAGGTCAAGCGTCGATTCTACAAGAACTGGTACAAATCAAAGAAGAAGGCCTTCACAAAGTACGCCAAGAAGCACGCCGAAAACGCTGGACAGCCCATCAAACGCGAACTTGAGCGCATCAAGAAGTACTGCACGGTCGTCCGCGTCCTCGCTCATACCCAAATTCGCCAGACACCTCTCAAGCAAAAGAAAGCACATCTCATGGAGATCCAGGTCAATGGTGGCAGTGTTGCGGACAAGGTCGAATTTGGTCAAGGTCTTTTCGAGAAGCCGGTCGAGATCAGCTCAATCTTTGAGCAAGACGAGATGATTGACTGCATTGCGGTTACAAAAGGTCACGGCTTCCAAGGTGTTACTAGCAGATGGGGCACGAAGAAGCTTCCACGGAAGACGCACAAGGGTCTGCGCAAAGTCGCCTGTATTGGAGCGTGGCACCCCTCCCACGTTCAGTGGACTGTCGCCCGTGCTGGTCAAGACGGCTATCACCACCGCACCTCCGTCAATCACAAAGTCTACCGTATCGGCAGCGGCAAGGCAGAGGACAACGCTTCAACCGAGTTTGATGCCTCGAAAAAACAGATCACGCCGTAAGTTATGCTGCATCGTTCCTCTGAGTTCTAGCTGATGATTGTCCAGCATGGGTGGTTTTGTCCGTTACGGTGAGGTTAAGAACGACTTCGTGCTCCTAAAAGGTTCAGCGCCCGGTGTTAAGAAGCGAATCATAACCCTTCGCAAGTCTATGTTCACACACACGAGTCGAAAAGCTCTGGAAAAGGTCGAGCTGAAATGGATCGACACTGCATCGAAATTTGGGCACGGAGCCTATCAGACAGCAGCAGAGAAGGTGAGTAATAGCATACTGGTACTCTGTACAATCTAGCTAATACAGCGCGACAGCGTCAATACCTTGGTACACTCAAGAAGGATCTTGCCACTGCGGCTTAGACCCTGGATTTGTGAGCGCTGGCTTTCGAGACTGGTTGCTTGTTCTGCGATGGAAAATTGGGCCTGCTTTAGTAGTTCTAGCACCAATGAGCATACCACCTGTACTCATCCATTCATCCTACGCTCTTGTGTATAACGATGCTTGACTACTTAACCAGTGATACTAAAGATCACATGATGCAGTAAGTACAATAGGCTATGATAGCTTGCTTGAGTGGAATCTAGCAGGGGGAACCTCGGCAGCGACCACATCACCCAAACCGCGTCATTTCGATGCTATGCTGCAATTGCAGACTTTTAGATCCCTTCATCGTCTTCTCTCCTCAACGCCCCGAATCCCGACTTGCCTGTTGTTTGTAGAGAACCGTCGCATATTCCATCGCAAGCTCAACGCATACCATCTCGTCTCCGCCAGCCACGCAGCCACAAGGATGGCTTCGGACGAAGCCTACAGCGCTTTCTTGGACCAGGCTAATCAAGATACTGGCGCCGCCAAAGCCTCTGCGGAGTCAACTTCAGCGACTACTAGAGCAACAGACACAGACGTGCCAGTATCACTACAGAAGGTCGAGCAATACTACGTTTCAGAAGCCGATGAACCGTTCGAGCCTGTAAGTCTGAAGTGGAACGGCTCTAACATACCTTCGGAAAGTAAGTTGGCGCCGCCGAGTCCTTCGCTCTGAGTTCTAGCTGTACCGTGGAGCAATAGGACCACGGCTAATGCATTGTTCGATAGATGAGTTCAAAGATCTCATAGGGCACAGCTCGAATGTTTCAACACTAAGTGCACATGACTTTGATCCTAAGGGACAATATACGGACATTTTGCAGGCGGTTGAGGAGGCAGGCGATGGGAAGGCAAGGATATTCCGCGTCGACCATGGAAGGACAAGAGCAGAATACTATGTGGTCAGCCTCGATACGAAGGGCAAGAAGGTTATGGGATTGAAGGCTAAGGCCGTTGAGAGCTAGCAAGAGGTTCCATGGTTCTCTGAAGTGGTTGAGGCGGTTGTTTTGGTGAATGTACGATCATCAAAATTCCATCAAGGCAATGCCTGTCAGATGGAATGGCACAACATAGGGACGCCTGCGCATTCTAGGTTCTTGTTGTAAATACAATGTATGTACCTAGCAGGAAGTAGAGGCGCATCGCACAACCTGATCGATCAAACGTTATCTACAGATTGAACGAGGAGATCAAGCGATTATATATTCTGCTGCAGTTCGCTAATCGCGGACTTGTGTATCCTGGCTGCAGAGAAATATAGCACACCAGACCACTATCCAGTGGTAGATGAATGTAGCGGTCGTTGACCGACATACGAATACTAGTGGCGAATTGTAAGGGCTCAGGCGCCATAAATAGGATAGGTTAAAGGACGGGAGGTCTGAGCTAGTTAGTAAGCTCAGATCCTCCAGTGTCCGCGAGGCAACCCGCCAAGACTGGATTTCTCCTTCTGGGTACGCAACCAGTTCCCTTTCCCACTTGTCCAATCTCTCTGGTGGCATTCAAGGAACCCTTGAAAATCTTTCTCGAGTCGATCTTTTACGGCAGCGAAAATCAAGAGCAAGGTTCTAACCTTCCCCGACATTCGTTTGGTTGCAAATTCCGTGCATTCCCCTGTTGAATAGGAGGTACACGTCCCTTTGAACCTCATCTTTCGATCCGTATCCCAGCTACAAACACTTGCATCGCACTCCGTCTACAATTCGGCAGTCGGTCGCTTGTCACGCAATTCTGGCCTTCTCAATACTGAAGATATCCTCGAGGTCGTCGTGAGGGGAGGGGTAGGGGAAAGCACGCCACCGTTTGATCGGAGTCCACGTCGAATTCCTCGACCTCGACTTGTTACGATCCTTACCGGTACTACGTCCGAAAGGACACCACTCACCACTCCTCAACATGACTGAATCGCCATCACCACCTTTACGAGACAATCCTCACATCAGAGTCAACTCTGGTCAAGATGAACTTTTCACGAACGAAGCATCCAGCAACAGGCCGTCAGTACCGAGTAGGCAAGCTTCCTCACGAACGCTAGTTCCTCAGAGGCCACCGACTGCGCCGTCGATACGGAACAATCCAGGATTGGCGAACCTGTATAGCGGTGGAGGCCATGAATCAGCCACATCACTGCTTCCGCCACCGACATCAAGGTCGAGAACGCACAGATTCCGCGACGAAGAATCACTTCCCGGATCCCCTACATATCCCCAATCACGACGCACAAGTTGGAGTTCGGATGGCCAAAGCCGAGACAGCAGGGTGTATGGGATGAACCCATTCGAAGACTCGAGAGCACCGTCAAGAGCAGGGAGCGACGACGACGTCGTTAATACACAGACAGTCTCAGAAAAGTATAATATCACGCCACAGGCTGGCTTGCTTTTGTTTCCGGAAGACGTCGAGAAGGACGACTGGCTGCATAATCCGGGTCCGGACGATGAGAAGAAGAGAGAGTGCGATCTATTCAACAAAAGGAGCTTTGTCAACGTAGGGGGGCTTACCTTTATGACGCTTGGTCTACTAGTGCTATTCATTGGATATCCTGTCATGTAGGTTTCCAATGAAAGGGCCAACGGGAAGAGTATCACTGACACCTGTCAGAACGTTCGTCCAGAAATATACAAACCCTCCAGATCCTTGCAAGGGGAATGCCAATTGCATTGGAAGTGGCAAAGCACCTTTATTCAAGAATATTAGGACCTCTCTCATCGATCCAGACACTCCACAGAGTGTACGGACCAAGAAGGCAGCCGACGGATCAACACTGAAGCTGGTGGTATGTAGACTATCGCTCGCGGTGTCACATGCACATCTAATAATGACTTAGTTCTCCGACGAGTTCAATAAGCCTGGTCGATCTTTCTATCCAGGAGATGATCCATACTTCCAGGGTATGGACCTATGGTATGGTGTCACACAAGACTTAGAGGTATACCTGTCTACAAATATCCATCTAATACATGTCTAACGCAAGCTCCAGTGGTACGATCCAGATGCGATAACCACAAACAATGGAGTGTTGGAGCTCCGGTTCGACGCCTTCCAGAATCATGGCTTGAATTACCGTTCGGGTATGTTGCAGTCATGGAACAAGTTGTGTTTTACCGGAGGCATGCTTGAAGCTTCGATATCCCTGCCTGGCAGAGGAGACACTGTTGGGTTCTGGCCCGGGTTTTGGGCTATGGGCAATCTTGGAAGACCAGGCTATGCTGCTACTACTGATGGACTGTGGCCTTACAGTTACAACGACGAGAAGTGTGACGCTGGGATCACGGCAAATCAAAGTCAGACCGATGGTATCAGCTACCTTCCCGGGATGCGACTACCATCTTGCACCTGTGCCGGCGAGGATCACCCCTCGCCTGGAAAGTCACGTTCAGCGCCCGAAATTGATGTCATCGAAGCCAGTGTTCTCACCTTGGGGCCAGAAGGATCCAACAACCAGATAGGTGGCGCCTCCCAGAGTTGTCAGATCGCTCCGTTCGATATCTGGTATCAACCAGATACAAGTAAGCCCGTCTTCGCTTGACCATGCATGACACGGATCAAAGCTAAATCATGCCACAGACTTCATGGAGTTCTACGATCCGGGTATCAGCACCCTAAACGCGTACCAAGGTGCACCTTTCCAACAAGCCATGTCCGGTATGACGAACCTGAACAATGACTGGTATGACGGCAAAGCCTACCAAACATACAACTTCGAGTATACCCCAGGACCCAAGGGTAACATTGTCTGGCATGTGGGAGATACGAAAACTTGGAAACTTGACGCTCGGGCCATAGGTCCCAATGGCAACGTTGGACAACGGACGATACCCATGGAGCCCATGGCTGTTGTGGCAAATTTCGGAATGTCCAATGGTTTCTCGGCAATCAACTATACTGGAATCGCACCTCTGCTACCAGCAACCATGCGCTTCGACTTTATTCGAATTTATCAGCCTCAGGATGCGGATCCCAATGCTATAAGCTGTGACCCTCCTGACTACAAGACCTCGGCATACATACGCGATCATGCGATTGCATACACGAACCCGAACATTACTTCATGGTATAAATCTCTAGCCTGTCTCGCAATATTCTGCTAAATCATTATGTAGGGAACACACCAAATACTCTTGGCCGAAGAATACATTAGTCAACGGATGTTAAGTATCATCATTACCATCATCATTATAGAAGATAAATTCTCTTCTCTTATGATATAGAAGACCACCTCACCACCTCCCGCCAACCGCTGCTCCATCAAATCCGCCGTCCCGCATTCTTCTCAATGCACCACGCCCCAATCTATAAATGACGACGCACTTACTACGGCTCCTCTAAATCTAATTCTATTACAGCCTTGATGGCCCTATCTAAATCTCTCATCAGCGCTTCCGAACGGTGCTGTGTATATTACATACTTATCGACCATCGCACAATCGGCGTTGTTACTGTTGCTTTTGACAATGGGAATGTCGAGGCCGCTTGCCATGCGCGCCTTTCATAAAATGCGCTAGACGCTTCGCTGTAGATAGATCATGGACCACGTGTCGGGCGTCTTGGACATTGTGGGACAGGGAAAGAGATAAGTACCTTAGCCTAGTGGATCAATGCAGAATTGTCATTGATTTCGTTCGAAACAAAGCCTTTCTTACATAACGTACTGCCGTTGTACGTCGTATGAAGGGACATCGCGAACACAATTGGTAAACTCGACTTATCACTCCAATGAAGATTCGAGTGCGAGACGCTCTGGCTTGAAAGACGTCTCCATATGTCACAGACCCGAGGGTATCGTTCCAACTCCATCAACGCCAGTACTATGCATCTTCCTCCACGCTATGCCGCAAATCCCAGCCCACAATCTTCGAAGCCGCTTCTCCTTTTCGTACCACCCCATCCGCCTACCCCGCCCCTCTCAATAATCCCACCAGCAAATTCACCACCACCCCCGTGACAACCGCCACCTTCCTCCTCCGCGTCCACACCCCCTCCTCCCTCACCAACCACCCCAAACTCCCCACCGCCCAGAAAAACCCCATCACACTCCCCCAGAGCATATCCTCCAGCCCGCCTCCCCCGCCCTCATCTTCCCAGCCGCCC
>JAABUJ010004098.1_pt1 | contig 15617 bp, 15 predicted proteins | sample 5559131 | NCBI WGS metagenome assembly JAABUJ01 (sample SAMN10711875, study PRJNA513366) | rock metagenome | isolation source: Antarctica rocks | place: Antarctica: Victoria Land, Mt New Zealand nord | collected 2016-01-07 | reverse complement strand
CGGGCACGAGCGGTTCCAGAAGTCGCCACTGGTCGTCGGTCAGGTCGGTCGAGTAGGCTTTGCGAGGGGCAGATAAATGTTCCATGCCCTAGTTTCGGAAGAAAACAAAACTTCCTATACAGTCTCTGAGCATCTCTGCTAGAATGTCTGCTCCTGTCGTTGAACGTAGCTCCGCGAGTTCCCTCACAACCGCGTCTGTAGACATACTCGGCTTCATGGCGAGGCTTCTCCACTCTGCCGCTGCCTGTGCTTCTGGCATGGAAAAGAGCGCGTCCATGTTGGCTAACTCAAGCTGGCCGTCCTGCCCATCAGCCGATGCCTTCCGCAATATCTCAGCTATGTTCTGAAGGTGGATGGGGTCGGCAGGCGTCACGAGGATCGGGAACACAATGTCCTGCGTCTGCACCAGTTCCGACGAAGTCGCCAATGCTTCGGGCGTTGCTTCTGTTACAGTGTCATCCATCACATAGGGCAGTCTGGCGTGGATGGTCAACACATACCGCCCCGAATGCTGGATCGCAAGTCGCCGGGTGACAGGGATGTAGTCAATGTCCGAGGTGCCTGGACGACAGAAGCCGCTTTTCGAGGAGTAGGCTCCCTGCGGGTGTGTCGGGCGTGGGTCGGGTATGAGGGGCACGACAGCGCCCTGCGAGTCCCGCATTGTGAGCGTGTACCAATCCGTCCCATAGATGCCTAGGTGCGTAAGCGCGTTCTGCGGGGAGGCGTTCATCAATTTGTAGCGTATCAGGATGGGTTCGCCCAGAGAAATCCGTGCCGGTGTCAGGAGAGACGCCTGTATGCTGAAAGGCCCCGCGCTACTGTCGGCGGCGGACGCTGGGAGATCAGGCCCGAAAGCGGATAGCGCCGCAATGGCTGCGCCGAACAATTTGAGTTGTGTTTTCATGCTGTAGATCCTTTTGGTAGGGCGTTGTGCTACAAACCGTTTGTCGCGTTGCATTATCAGTATCTGATGAGGGGTGGCTTCTCAGAGGTCAAATCAAAGCCATCAAAACGGTTTCAGTACGAAAGACGTTTTGGTGTCCTTTGTCACCGTGTATTTGTAGTCGTGCGAGTCGTAGAATTTGAATTCTCGCACGATGGAGAACGGCCCGCTGTCCGGGCCTGGGATTTGGACATTTTTCTATTGGGCGGTGGGTCGTCCCACAGCCACATGGCCTGGCGGTATAACCTGCGGAGTTGGTTTCGCGGGGAACACGACACCGTGTATCGCGTAGAGGTGGCTGATGTGCTGCCGGAGCGGGGCGGAGCCGGCCCGGTACATATCCTCTAAGTCGCGCGACCCGAAGTTGACGATGACGTTTGGGTCTGCGGCCTCTTGTGCGGTCGGGAACATGCCCGCGAGGATGTCCGCCGCCTGAGCGGAGCGCACCTGAGCCAACCCGTGGGCGATGTCGTCCGCGCCCCAGTAGGAGAGGCGCGGATCGCTGGCGATTGTCCGCCAGCTCGCCGCTGCCTGTGCCTCCGGCAAGGAGAAAAGGGACCGGATCAGCATGCTCCTCTTTGAGACGTCATGTTCTGCTGTTGCCTCCTGGCGCAGGGACTCGGCGAGGGCCTGGAGCTTCCGTGGGTCAGCCGGCGCGACGTGCAGAGGGAACGAGAAGGTCTTGCTCGCCAGGTAGGCCGGTGGCACCTCGACAGCCGCCTCCTGTCCGGGCACATTGTCGAACGGCGGCTCTTCAACGTCGTAGGGCATCCGCGCCGATACCACGAGCGAGTAGTCGCCCGCAGAGGGCAGCACGAACCTCTGGCTCAGGACGACGTACCCGTGCTGCGTCCTCCCTGCCGAAACCAGGACCACGTCGTTCTGCTGACCGTTGCGCTCGGAAGGCCCGACTTCCGGCAGGGGAAGCACCGCCTTCCCGTCTGTGCCGGTGAGCCTGATTGTCAGCCACCGCATCCCGCCGGAAGCGCCGTCAAAGCCGACGTGGGCGACCAGGTCTTCTTTCGAGCTGTTGTTGACGTCGTATCTCAGCGAGATCGGCTCGCCGAGCGAAAAACGGGTGCCGCCCACCAGCGATAATTGGATGTCGAGCGGGCCGAGGGTGTCCGTGTCGGCGACCGCGCACGCTTGGCCGAACGCGCAGAGGATGACCAGGGCCGCTGTGAGGGTGGCAAGCCCTTTGCCTAGTGTCGAGGCTTTGTTTGTGGTTTTCATGTGTTGCTCCGGTTAGGCTGTGATAGGCTACTGCCCCGGCAGTGGGTATTTGACGACTGGGTTGGAGGTGGGCGGCGTCTTCGTCACCGTGTACCACCAATACGGTGTGTAGTTCGGCCCGAGCGTCTTTACCGTGCGGACGATGGAAATTGGCATAGTAACAGTTCCCGGCATCGGCACCATCTTTTCCCCGGTCTGTGAGTCTCTGAAATAAAAATTCTGGGTTCCTGTAAAGCTGCCTGCGGCGTATGGGGTGAGAAGCCGTATATCGCTTGAGTATCATGTGCCTGTTCTACAGAACCAGCAACATCGTTTTCGGTCGGGCTTACAAAGCGGGGTATGGGAGGCGTGGAAGTGTCATAATCCCAACCTGAGTTAAACGGTGGATTCGGCGGCAGATAGGTTGTGGGGGAGGTCGCAGTTCCCGGCGTTCCTGAGATATGTGACAATTTCATATTCCGTGCATGATGTCTCATCACCGGGTATGCCATCGGTAGAACTCCAAGCGTAGTTCGTGATGTAAGTACCATTGCTATGCCCGGTGCCGTCATTCCCGGTGGTTGGAGTGCCGACCTGTCTAAAGTTGTACGGCTGGGGGTGTACGGTAACTGAGTAGTTGTCGATGTGGACCGAGAAGTAGTTGCCGTGTCCGGCTGGGACAATATTCACAGCGGCGCTGAGTGTGCGCTGAGGGAGGGTGACCTTGCCCCCGGTCACGAGGTAGCTCTTCCAGTGGGCGGGGGGCGCAGGGGGTAAGGTAGCGGGCGCGCTGCGGCAGCCGGGGCGAACCGCCGCCCGCTGATGACGCCTTCAGACGGAAAAAGGCCACTGCATCAACAAATGCAGCGGCCTTAACAGCGTCAATCGAGACGCATGAGCGGAACGAATGGCATTCGCTCACCGTGACTGGCAGCGAGTCCTTCGATGTGCCGCTTCATGTTGATGTCACCTTGCTGCCACATTGCAGACAAGTAAAGCAGTACGGGAGGCCCCTTGTGTTTCTGTTCCGTAGCCTCCCAACATAGTTGGGCGAGCAAATCTGCTGCCGCCGGAGAATTGACCCGAGCTATTTCTTCCGCCATGATAGTCCGAACATTGTCAGGGAGTGTCTCATCTGAGACTAAATCCTGCCATTCCGGTAGCGCACTCTGTTCCGGCAGTGCAAACAGCGATCTTAACGCTGATACTTGCTTGACCGGATCAGTATTCGCCATGACATACGTTCGCCAAATCCGAGCCTTAGACAAGAGACGAGTTGAGTCTGGAAGTGTGATTGTAATTGGGAACAAAACCTTCCCGCCAACCGGCCAGGAGTTGAGAAGGCGATCCGGCCCAGAGGTACAAGGTAACTCTGCCTGTGCCGACAGAATATAGTTGCCAGGCTGCAATGGATTATCTGGCTGGCTGGCAACAATATCTCCATCATAAGAGGAGTTTTTCGGGATGCCAGGAAGATGCGGGATCTCGCTTGGTACTCCTTTGTAGGCGGATGCGAGATCAGGAAGAGGAGTCACGACATTGGTTGAACAATTCTTGACCTCGAAGTGATACCATCTATCTGGAATTTCATTGAACCATTGGTGTCTTCCATCCATGTGATCTGGATAAATCTCTGTAGTGCTGGTGTTAGTAATTTTGTACTGGACGATGATCGGTTCTCCCTGCGAAACCGTGTTGTTCTTGACAGACACTTCCACAGAACACGGGCCGTTCAGTTGAGGATCAGCGTGTGCGCTTACTACCATTCCAGCCACAGCAACGGCTACGACAGGAAGTATGTGCCATGAAATCGATGGCGTCATTCGGGTGATCATGTTTTTTCCTTCTTTATGGTAGCGGGTATGGGTTGCTGGAACCGCTTTTGCTGACGGTGTAAACCCAGGGGACGGTGCCAGAGCCAGTAACGCTGCGTGTGATTTTGATCGGACCAAGCAGTTCCACCCGATTCTGTTTTGTAGCCGAGTCGTTGAACTGCCAATCCTGCGTAGTGAAATAGCTGGCTGCGACATACGGCGTGACGATAGGACCACGTACCTGAATGTCATCAATGAACCCAACTGTTCCAGATGTCGGGTTTGACCCGGCGGGGTCGGGTTGATCATAAACCGCCTCAAGCGTGTAGCCGAACGGCGGGTTGAGAGGAGCATACACGGCAGTACCAGAAGCGTTTGTAGAATAGCTTCCCGTGCTGTTTCCTGCTAAAGAGATATGCTCATAGACGACACAGTTGCTCAAATCAGCCACATTGCCGTCCGTAGAACTCCAGATGTAGTGGAAGTGCAACTGACCATTGTTGTCTTTACCGATACCACTTGGGTGAAGCGTACCCGTATTGTCAGTGTAAGGACCTAGGCGGAAATTGTACGGCTGTGGGTTTATGGTAACAGAGTAGTTGTCGATGTGGACCGAGAAGTAGTTGCCGCATCCGGCTGGGACAATATTCACAGCGGCGCTGAGTGTGCGCTGAGGGAGGGTGACCTTGCCCCCGGTCACGAGGTAGCTCTTCCAGTGGGCGGGGGGCGCAAGGGGTAAGGTAGCGGGCGCGCTGCGGCAGCCGGGTCGAACCGCCGCCCGCTGACGCGGCTTTCAGACAGAAGAAGGCCTCTGCATCTGGGGATGCGGCGGCTTTGCTTACATCTGTACTTTTGAGATTCTAGACTTCCAAAAATTTGGCATCAGTGACTCGGAGAGGCTGTTGCTATCTCCAGAAGCCGGGATTTATCCAGCCCGTGACTAATAAAAACCTGCTCGATCTGTTGCCGAAAACCTGCATCGCTTGTGTTATACAGGGTGGCTAATGCCTTGCTGGCACTTGAGTTTACCGACTCATTGTTAGAGGCGGGCTCTTCTGAGTGACGGAAGGCCAGCTGGCCGAGAAGGCGCACGGCTGCTGAAGATCGTAAACAGCCTAACCTCTCTGTGGCAACGAGGAGAGCAGGATCAGGAGTCTTAGGATTGTCGGCTAGGCTCTGCCAGCTCGGCAAAGCTTGAGCCTCCGGGATTGAAAAAAGTGACTCCACGAGTAGACGCGACCTGCCTATGTTGCCGACGCTCTGCGCGTCGTGAGATAGCTCTTCCGCAGTGGCTGTTAGCCTGATCAGGTCGCCCTTAGTCACCATGAGAGGGAACACATAATCTTCTGTAAATCTGAACTGTGCATTGTCATCTGGTGCTTCATTCTCGGGGGAAGACGCCGCAGGAGGAGCATTACCCTGTAATCTAACCCGGACAGTGAGCGTGTAGTTGCCGGGATGTTTTGGAACAAGAGCAGGGCTTACCACAATGTCCCCATCTTGGGACCGGCCACTCTCTACCGTGACGTCGGTCCCGGTGTGAGTGGCGGTCGGCCACGACGAACGCCCCTCTCGGATTGCTCCGGTCGGGCGACTTGCTTTCTGTGTTATGCTGAGTGTATACCATTCATCGCCGTGGTAGCCAGCATGGTAGGAGACCTGTCCACTCTGCAAAATGTTACCAATCTCATAGTGCAGGATAATGGGTTCCCCTACGGGAAAGGCTCTGCTCGTGACAAGTCCCATTTGCACTTTGAGTGGATCACTGGGATCAGTCTGGGCAGAGGATAAGGATGATGTCATGCACAACAGCATGACTGATCCTAGTAGTTTGGCTAGTTGTAACGGCATTACGTTTTTCATCTGACTCTCCTTGCTATATTCTTACAGCGGCGTGATTGCGGAACCCGTGCCTTTGCCCACATAGAACTGGTTGGGGTTTAGTTGAACCGCGTCTGTTATTGAGCCGGGGGCGTATAAGACAATTCCGACCTGGGCCGTTGCTGGGTCATCGAACTTATACTGTTGAGGCGCGACGCAGGTAAACTTTGAGAGTGGCGCTTTTGTCGGCCACGCGGAATGGATGTCATAAGTGAATCCTGATGTTGAGGGGGCGGTGCTGATTTCGGGATTCTGAACATGAAAACCGATAGTACCTCCACCCTGAATCGCAACGTCTCCTATCGGTGGATTCGTAGGGTAATAATAGTTAGGTCCAGATGGATAGTTGGTGAAGCGCCCCGGATTGCCAGAATAATCCACATACTCATAGATAGAGATGCCATTAAGGTCAGCTAATACACCGTCTGTGGAGCGCCACTTGTATCGGAATCCTAAGCTTCCATTTGCGCTGTGCGGGCCTGGTGTGGTATCTGGATCAGTCCCGTTTGCACTCCATCCAGCATCATACCACCCGTAGGGCTGGGGGTGGATGGTAACTGAGTAGTTGTCGATGTGGACCGAGAAGTAGTTGCCGTGTCCGGCTGGGACAATATTCACAGCGGCGCTGAGTGTGCGCTGAGGGAGGGTGGCAACGCCGTTCACAACGCTGGCATTGGTCCAGTAGGCTGGGGGAGATGTTACAGCTGCCTTGGAGCTGTCGGCGATGCCGGAGGTGTTAGTCTCCGCGTCTTCCGCCCCCAGCCCGTCGCTGCACTTGCCTGCGGACGGATTAAGATAGGTCTCAATGGACCATTCCGTTCTACCGCTTTCACAGAGCCACACGCTGGGCGGGGGCGGGTCGGTGGCGGCGGTCTGCCCGGCGGCGGGAGACCAGGTGGCCGCAACCTGGAGCGTGATGGTGGCCTTGGCGCTGGTGCTTCCGTAGTAGTCAGAGTAGGCATCGCCGCCGAATGTCGAGCCTAAGTCGAATCTGCCACTTTGAGGGCCAGGAAGTGTCCAATAAATCGGCCTACAGGGGGTGGGTCCAAAGGGAACATAGGTGAGGCTGCCGCTGCCGGTGCAGGTGAACGTCCAGGTGCCGGCGCGGGCAGGGAGGGTGCCGAGGCAGAGCAGCAAGGGAATGAGGAGAAGGGCGCGGGGCAGGGCGCGCGCCTTATCTAAGATAAGGCGCGCGCGGCAGACTTGGCGAAGAGGCTGAGGAGGCATGACAGGACCCGCTTTCCGCGTGGGACTTGCGACCAATGCTCTCGAACAGGACCATCATAACACACTTGCGCCAGCCTGTCAAGCGGGTTTGCAGGCAATGTTACGGGCGAGCCGCCGTGCGTTAGCCGCCGGGCTTGACGGGCCGCAAGCGCCAGCGCTGGGCGGGGGCGTCGCCGACGGGCTGCTGGGTCAGGCCGGTCGGACCCTGGGAGAGCGCCAGGCCGCTGCTGCGGTTGACGACGGTGTAGGTGCCGCCTGCCCGCGGAGTCAAGCGCCACTGCTGGTTCAGGCCGCCGTTGTCGGCGTAGGGGAACACGAGGGCACCGGCCTCTGTAGAGGCCTGGCTGACGTCCAGCACCAGCCCGCTGCGGCGGTTGACGATCCCGTACAAGCCGTTGCCCATCGCGCGCAGGCTCCACTGCCGGCCCACGCCCTCGCCGTCCGCGGCCGGCCTGCCGTTGCCGTCGGTCAGCGTGGAGTAGCCGGGGAAGCGCGCGGCCTGCGGCCCGTCGTAGGCGACGCGGGCGAGGACGAAGGTGGTGACGGACTTCGCCGGCAGGGCGGCGGTGAAGCGCCTGCCCGAAACCGCGGTGGGGGGCAGCTTTGTTAAGTTTTCGGTCGGGGACGTCCGGGTGGCCGTCACCGACGCGCCCAAGTGGGTGAAGCGGGACAGGTCAAAGGTAACGCGGCTGGGCGCGTCGCCGCCGTTGGTGGTGACGACGACCAGGGTGTGCGTCTTCGGGTCCCAGCCCGCCAGCGAGTTCTCGTCGTCGAGGGCGAACAGGCGGAAGCCGGGCCGCAGGAACTTGCTGTACTGGCCTAGGACGAAGTACTTCTTGTTGAGCGTGTACGCCGTGTTCGTCTCGTCCCCCAGGCCGTTCACCATCAGCCCCCAGCCGCCGCCGTCCACCACCTGCCAGTAGACCCAGGCTGTGGGGTGCAGGCCGTTGACGTCGGTGAGGATCTGCCGCGACAATTGCATCCCGCTGGCGTCGCCGTCGCCGTACTCCGAGAGCCACAGGTCCTTGCCCGCCGACGCGGCGAAGGTCGAGAGCTGGGTGCGGTTCCCGCCCCCATAGGAGTGCGTGTTGATCTTGGACAGATACCCCAGGGCGGTGCGGTCGTAGAAGCCGGTCGTGTTGACCGCGTCGCTGATGAGCGACTCGTCCGAGGCGGCCACGGTCGTGGCCGTGATGCCGCGCCGGGCCAGGGCCGCCCCGGCGGCCTTGACCACGTCGTTCTGGTGGGGCGGGTCGACGTGGCAGCCTTCCTGGCGGTTGCCGCCGCCAAAGGTCCACCAACCGGGGGACGGCTCGTTGAGCGGTTCCAGGTCGCGGAACGTGACCCCCCAGGCGTCGTGGAAGTGCCCGACCACGCCGGCAAGGTAGTCCCCGAAGGCGGCGTCGCTGTCGGGCTTCAGGTTGTCCCTGCCGCCGACGTTGCCGGTGACGCTGCCGCTGCGCGTCATCCACCACGGCGGGGAGTTGGAGAACGCCTCGAGCTGGTCCGCGCCGCGCCGGATGGCCGCGTGGAGCACCCAGCGCTGGTTCGCGTCCGCCGTCCAGTCCCACACGCCGGGCGCGGACTGGAAGCCCGGTACGGCGGCGCGGAAGGAGAGAAACGGCGGGTTGGGCGCGCGGTAGGCGGGGTTCTCGCCGCCGCCGATGTTGTAGCGGACGACGTTCAGCCCCAGCCCCTTGACCGGGTCGAACGCGCGGTCCATGTACTCGCTGCGGACCGGCTCCGGGAAGCCGCCGACGACCTTGGCCCACCACGCGAGCGACGTCCCCCAGCCCTGCCAGGTCTTGTACTGGACGCTCGGGTCCGCCGTGGCCGTGTAGTCCGCCCGCGCGGGGGCGTCGGCGGCGACCCCGAGTGATGCCAGTCCGAGGCACACACAAAGAGTGTTAAGGGGTGTACTCATGGTCGTTCCTCCGCTTTCCCAGAAGCAACTGTAAACCATCGGCGGCGTTTTGTCAAGGCGCGGCGGGGGAGGAAAAGCCCGGAGCCGGGGAGAAAGAACGCCCATGCCCTCACCAACCGTGCCTTCACCGACCGCGCCCCCGGCACCAGGCCGCGCCGCCGAGGAGATGAACCCTTACAAGATCGCGTTGCAGCAGCTCGACCACGTGGCCGGCATCCTGAAGCTGGACGAGGGCGTCCACGGCATCCTGCGGCTGCCCAAGCGCGAGCTGACCGTCCACTTCCCCGTGTCCATGACCGGCGGCGGGACGCAGATGTTTACGGGCTACCGCGTCCAGCACAACACGAGTCGCGGCCCGGCCAAGGGCGGCCTCCGCTTCCACCCCGAGACCGACATCGACGAGGTCCGCGCCCTCGCCATGTGGATGACCTGGAAGTGCGCCGTGGTTAACATCCCCTTCGGCGGGGCCAAGGGCGGCGTCGTCTGCGACCCCAAAGCGCTGACGCGGGCCGAGCTGGAAGACCTGACCCGCCGCTACACGACCGAGATCAGCCTGATCATCGGCCCCGACAGCGACATCCCCGCCCCCGACGTCGGCACGAACGGCCAGATCATGGCCTGGCTGATGGACACCTACTCGATGCACGCCGGGCATACCGTCCCCGCCGTCGTGACCGGCAAGCCGGTTTCGATCGGCGGCTCCGAGGGCCGCGTGGATGCCACGGGCCTGGGCGTCGTGCTTGTCACCGAGCAGGCCTTCCGGCAGGAGGGCAAGAGCCTGGATGGCGCGACCGTGGTCGTGTCGGGCTTCGGCAACGTCGGCAGCGCCGCCGCCCGGCTGTTCCACAAGCGCGGGGCCAAAGTCGTGGCGATCTCGGACGTCCGGGGCGGCGTCGCCGACGCGGACGGCCTGGACATCCCCGCCCTCGTCGCCCACGTCCAGCGCTCCGGGTCGGTCGTCGGCTTCCCCGGCGCGGACGCCGTCTCGCTGTCCGACGTGCTGGAGACGCCCTGCGACGTGCTCGTCCCCGCCGCCCTGCAAGGCCAGATCACCGGCGCGAACGCCGATAAGATTCAGGCCAGAATGGTTGTGGAGGGCGCGAACGGCCCGACCACGCCCGAGGCCGACGCCATCCTCCGGGCCAAAGGCGTCCTGCTGATCCCGGACATCCTCGCCAATGCGGGCGGCGTGACCGTCTCCTACTTCGAGTGGGTGCAGGACATCCAATCGTTTTTCTGGAGCGAGGCGCAGGTCAACGCCCGGCTCGCGCGCGTGATGAAGCGGGCCTTCGGCGAGGTCTGGGCGGCGGCGGAGATGCACCGCGTCGATCTCCGCACGGCGGCCTACGTCGTCGGCGTCGCCCGCGTGGCCGAGGCGACCCTGACGCGCGGCATCTACCCGTGAGGGGTGAGACGAGACCCTGGCACTGGAAGTGCCGGGCTACCCGGAGAAAGTCGCTCCGCGACTGGAGACACGTCGCCCTCGCGCTTATCCCCAGCCCCGGAGGGGCTTTCCTTGTATACGAGTAGCCCGGCACTTCCAGTGCCGGGGACCCGCTTGCACTGGTTAAAATCGCCCCTATCGGGCGATCCAATTCCTACCCCTCGGTCCCATACAGCCGGTCCCCGAAGTCCCCCAGGCCGGGCAGGATGTATTTCAGGTCGTTCAGCGCGCGGTCCAGACCCGCCGCGGTGATCGGCACGTCGGGGTGTTCGGCGTTCAGACGTGCAACGCCCTCGGGGGCGGCGACGATGCACAGCATCAGGACACGGCCCGCGCCCGCCGCTTTGACCAGCGAAATCGCCTGGGACGCCGACCCGCCCGTGGCGAGCATGGGGTCCAAGATCAGCGTCGTCCGCCCGTTCATGCGCGGCGGCAGCTTGGCGTAGTACGACGACGCCACGGCGGTCTCGTGGTCGCGCTCCAAACCGATATAGCCGACCGACACGTCCGGGAAAAACTCGACGACCGAGTCCAGCATGCCCAGCCCCGCGCGCAGGATGGGGACGGCGACCAGCGGGTCGTCTAAAACGGGGCTGTCCAGCCCCTCCATCGGCGTCTCGATGGCGCGCGGACGCAAAGCCAGGCCCGCCGTGGCCTCGACGGCCAGCAGCACCGTCAGCCGCTTGGTCAGCAGCCGGAACAGTGAGGGCTTGGTGGTGCGGTCCCGCAGGTGCGTCAAAAGGTGTGCGGCCAGCGGGTGCTGTAGGATGGTGATGTTCACAGATGCCAAGCGATTTCAAGGCGTGTGTTGCTGCGCCGAACCTGTGCTACAATGTCAACAAGAGAGATGCCCTCCGCGAGACCATCTGGATGTTCCCGCTGAAGGCCTTCGACGATGGCTATGACATCGGCATTTTTGTTTGACGCAGCATAAGGAACGCAGACGGTAGCCTCACTATTCATTATGACGCACTCCCAATGAACCTGCTTAACCCTCTCAACCTGCTCTGGGCGCTGCCGCTGCTCGGCGGCATCGTCGCGCTGTGGATGCTGCGGCTTAAGCGGCAGGACGTGACGGTGTCGTCGCTGTACCTGTGGAACACGCTGCTGCAAGAGACGCAGGCGAACGCCCCGTTCCAAAGGCTGCGGCGGACTCTGCTGCTGTTTCTCCAGCTCTTGACCGCTTTCCTGCTGGTCTTCGCCCTGGCCCGGCCCTTCGTCTACGGGCAGGCGGTTACCGGGCGCACGGTCGTGATCATACTGGACACGTCGGCCTCGATGAACGCCACCGACGTTCGCCCCACGCGCCTGCAAGCTGCCAAGGATGCCGCGGACAAGTTCGTCGATGGGGAGATGCGGATGGGCGACGTGGCGACCGTCTTGGGCGCGTCATCTACGCCCGCGTCTCTGGTGTCGGGCTTTACGGGCGACAAGGGGCGGCTCAAGACGGCCCTGGACGGGGCAACGCCGACCGACACGGTGGCCGACATGCCCGCCGCGCTGATACTGGCGCAGGCTCTGGTCGGGGCGCGGGGCGGGGCCGAAATCCGCGTCTTTTCCGACGGCGCGTACAGCGCCGACGACCTGCGGAAGCTGGCCGGCATCCCCTTCGGCGGGACGGACATCAAGCTGGTGCCCATCGGGACGGCGACGCCGGATAACGTCGCCATCACGCGCATGGACGGGCGGCACAACCCGCAGACAGGCGGCGACGAGGTCTTCGTCGAGGTGCAGAACCTGGGGGCGCGGCACGGGACGGGCGGGACGCTGACGCTGCTCAAAGACGGCAATCTGGTGGACGCCCGCGCGCTGACTTTGACCGGCGGCAGCCAGTCGGAGACGTTCGACAGCCCATTGCTGAAGGGCGGCGGCGTGGTCACGGCGCGCTTGGACGACGTCAAAGATGATCTTGCCACCGATAACCAGGCGTCGCTCGTGCTGGCCCCGCCCCGCCCGCGCCGCGTGCTGCTGGTCTCGCCGGGCGGCAACGTGTTTCTGGAGAACGGCCTGAACCTGGACCCGGATGTCATTCTGGAAGAGTGCGCCCCCGGCGAGTTTGCCACGGTCGGGCGCAGCGGCGCGGGCTATGGCATGGTGGTCTTTGACGGGGCGCTGCCCAAGGCCCCCCTGCCGCCGGGCAACTATCTCGTCTTCAACGCCGTCAGCGACCAGACGCCGCTTCTGGGGGACGGCAGCGCGGACGCGCCCGCATTCTTGGACGAGAACCGCACCCACCCGGTCATGCGCTTCGTGGATTTAGAAGGCCTGCACCTGCGGACCGCTCAACGGGCGTCGGCGCGGCCCTGGGGCCAGACACTGGCCGAGGCGGACTCGGGGCCGCTGATCGCGGCGGGGGAGCACAACGGCCTGCGCGTCATCTCGGTCGCCTTCGACTTGTCCGATTCGGACTGGCCCCTGCGCGTCTCGTTCCCGATCTTTTTAACCAACTCCGTCCGCTGGCTGACCGCGGCGGGGGGCCTGGGCGCGAGCCAGGTCGAGACGCCGACCGGCGGCGTCGCCTCCCTGACCCTGCCGCCCGGTGGGAACTCCGTGTCCGTCACCCGACCCGACGGCAGGGTCACCGCCGTGGCCGCGCCCGCCGACGGCGGCGTGGTCCTGTTCGACGACACGCGGCAGGCCGGCGTCTACCACGCCAAAACGTCGGGCGGCCAGGACTTCCCCTTCGCCGTGAATTTAGACAGCGCCGACGAGAGCGCGCTGGCCGTCAAGAACCCGCCCGCGCTGACGCACCCCGCCATCGCGTCGCCCGCCGCGACGCACGCCCCGGCCCGCCGCGCCAAGGACGACCTCTGGCCGGCCCTCGCTGCCGTCGCCCTGTGCCTGCTGCTCGGGGAATGGTTTGTGTTTCACAAGCGTTTATAAAGTACCCATGAACGACACCGACACCCAAAACACAAGCACCCAAAATCCGAGGGTGCCCGAAACGGAAGAAGATCGCCGCCGGAGCCTGCTCCTGGGCCGCACCGCCGACGGGCAGCGGGCCGAGCCGCCGACTGCCGGGGGGCCAGCCCAGCCCCAGCCCGCTTCGTGGACGCCCTACGCCGCGCCGCCGGGGAAGAAGCCGGGCCTGCTGGAGCGCTGGAAGGCGCGCGGCGGCGTCCTGGGGACGCTGGCCTCGCTGCTGCTGCTGCTGGCGAAGATCGGCGCACCCGTGCTGGCCGTGCTCGCCAAGTTCAAGTTCCTGCTGATCTTCGGCAAGCTGCTCCTGGGCGGCGGGACGATGCTGCTTTCGGCCTGGGCCTACGCCTCAATCTACGGGGCCTGGGAGATCGGGGCCGGCATCGTCGGCCTGATCTTCATCCACGAGTGCGGCCACGCGCTGGCCGCCCGGATGCGCGGCATTCCGACGGGCATCATGGTCTTCGTCCCGTTCATGGGGGCGTTCGTGACCACCAAGCGGGCCGGGAAGAACATCGCCGAGGATGCGTTCATCGGCATCATGGGGCCGGTCTTCGGGACGCTGGCGGGTCTGGGCTGCCTGCTGCTCTATTTGCCGTTCCCCTCGCCCTACTGGCTGGTCCTGGCGCAGTTCTGCTTTTTTATGAATCTGTTCAACCTCGCGCCCACCCCGCCGCTGGATGGCGGCTGGATCACGCCGCTGTTCTCGCCCAAGCTGCTCGCCATCGGGGCCATCCTGCTGCTGTTCGTGGCGCGCTACAACCCGCTGGTGATCATCCTGGCGCTGCTGAGTCTGCCGCGCATCATCGCCGGCTGGAAGGCCAAGCCCGAGGACAGCGACTACTACCAGGCGACTGCGGCGGACCGCTGGAAATACGGCGCGGTGTATCTCGGTCTGGCCGCCTTCCTGGCCGTGGCCGGCTTCGCCCTGCAAGCGCACCTGCACCTGCCGCTCCTGCCCCACCGCCGTCCCGTCGCCTGAGCGTACTGGGAGGCGGCGAGGAACTCCTCCCGGCGGGCTTGCCCTCCTTCCCCAAGCCCGGCTTTCTGGCCGTGAAACGGTTGCTATTGCGACAAACGCGCATTCGCTTAACAAAACCTTAACGTAAATTTGACCTTTCCTTAACATAAGGGCGAACCCTTTTCGAGTACCATAACGTTGCCGGAAGCGCCCGGCACAGTCGTACAACGAACAAGGAAATCACCCCCATGAAGCGTCGTCAGGGTTTCACCCTTATTGAGCTGCTCGTTGTCATCGCCATCATCGCGATTCTCGCCGCGATTCTTTTCCCCGTGTTCCAGAAGGTCCGCGAGAACGCCCGCCGCGCGGCCTGCGAGAGCAACCTCAAGCAGATCGGCCTAGCCTACCTTCAGTACAACCAGGACTACGACGAGTTCACCCCGACCATCTCCAAGGCCACCCAGCCCGGCGGCCTTGATGGCTCCGGCTATACCCCGGATTACTTTGTGGTCCTCCAGCCGTTCATGAAGAACGTCAACGTGTTCCTCTGCCCCGACCGGAGCGACTCGATGCCCACGTACCCGGATGCGGGGCCAAAACACCCCGGCCAGCCCAATAACGTGAAGGCAGGCGAAGATGTCGGTGGATGCTGGGATAACTTCAACGCGACCGGCCAGTGCGTCGGCTACGGCTACGATGACGGCATCGTCAGCGACGGCGGCTACGGGCTAATCGGAGCGCAGACGACGGACGCCAACGGAAACACGCTGAGGCCGGGCCGCAACATCGCACAGCTCGTCAATCCCGCCGATACGGTCGCTTTCGGTGACACATGGGATAACCTCTCCGTTGCCATGGATAATGCGGCCGGACGGTTCAAGAGCACTGCCGCCCTGCGTCACGGCGGCCTGGAGAACATGGGCTTCGTAGATGGGCATGTTAAGCCGATCCGTATGATGATGGCCCAGTCCAGCATCAGCAACAGTGCGATCGTCATTCCCGTTGACCGGACCGTTGCTATCAAGTGGTGCTATGATCCGAGCGCCATTGGCGACTACAAGACTGGCGGTAATGCGCCTCCCGGCGGCAACGGCTACCCGATCTCCGCCGACGGTGAGACATGTACCCAGGCGGCCGCTGAACTTTACGCCACTTCCACCCCTCTTCCGTAGCTAACCATTGGTGCTAGTTCTATAGGCTGAACCGTGCCATCGAGAGAGGCACGAAGCCGTTCTCATCGGCTGGCAGGCCGTCCCAGCCGATGCACAGGTTGAAGAGGGCCATCGTGAACG
>JAABUJ010004094.1_pt1 | contig 15633 bp, 14 predicted proteins | sample 5559131 | NCBI WGS metagenome assembly JAABUJ01 (sample SAMN10711875, study PRJNA513366) | rock metagenome | isolation source: Antarctica rocks | place: Antarctica: Victoria Land, Mt New Zealand nord | collected 2016-01-07 | reverse complement strand
CGGCAGCGTGCTCGGCACCATGCTCGGCGTGTTCACGCTGGTGATGCTGACCAACAGCCTCATCATCATGCACATCGACACCACCTGGCAGCGCATTGTGATCGGCACCATCGTGATCGCCGCCGCCGGCCTTACCTCCTGGCGCGACCGCGGGCGCGGCGCATGAGTGGCGCCCGCTGGACGCCCGTGCGGCGGCTCGACCCGGCGCTGCTGCAACTGGTGGCGCTGACGGTGCTGATCTTCGCCGCCATGTCGGTGCTCGACCCGCAGAAGTTCCTGCGGCCCTACGTGTTCCAGTCGATCACCTACGTGGCGCCGGAACTGGGGCTGCTGTCGATCGCGGTGATGCTGGCGATGCTGACCGGGGGGATTGACCTGTCGGTGATCGGCATCGCCAACCTGTCGGGGATCCTCGCCGGGCTGTTCTTCCACACCTATGGCGGCACGCGCGGGCCCGGCCTCGTGGGCATGGCGGCGGGGCCGGTGCTGGCGGGGATCGGCATCGCGCTGTGCACGGGGCTAATGGGGGGTGCGGTTAACGGGCTGCTGATCGCGCGGGTACGGATCACCCCCATCCTGGCCACGATCGGCTCCGGCCAGATCTTCACCGGCATCGCCGTGGTGCTGACCGGTGGCCCGGCGGTCGTGGGCTTCCCGGCAGCGTGGGGGGCGATCGGCAACGGCCAGGTGCTCGGCGTGGCGATCCCGCTGCTGGTGTTCCTGGCGGTGGCGGCGTTGGTGGGACTGATGCTGTCACGCAGCCCGTTCGGCATCGCGCTCAAGCTGATCGGCACCAACGGGCGCGCGGCGCGGTTCGCCGGGCTTCGCACCGGGCGCACCGTCTTCCTGTCCTACGTGCTGAGCGGGGTGCTCGCCAGCATGGCGGGCATCATCCTGTCCGGCCGCACCAACGCGGCCAAGTCCGACTACGGCGTGTCCTACCTGTTGGAGGCGGTGCTGATCGCGGTGCTCGGCGGCACCAACCCGGCAGGCGGGCGCGGCTCGGTGCCCGGCATCGTGCTGGCACTGGCGGCGCTGATGCTGCTGTCGTCGGGGCTGCAGTTGATGCGGTTCAGCAATTTCCTGGTGGACTTCATCTGGGGCGCGTTCCTGCTGCTGTCGATCGCGCTCAACGCCCTGCGCGCGCAGCGTGCCTGAGCGTGCGTGTGCTGGCCACGATCCCGCTGCACCGCGACGGGCTCACCGAAGCCGAGCACCCGGTGTTCGAGGCGGCGGGGCTATCGGCGGCGCTGTTCCGCTACCCGAGCGGGATTGAGGCGCTGCGGCTGTGCAATGGGCGCGGCGAGCTGGTGCTGCTGCCGTGGTTCGGCCAGATGATCTGGTCGGCACGTTTCGACGGCGTGGAGCTGGGGATGCGGAGCGGCTTCACGATGCCGCTGCCGGCCGAGACCATCGCCGGCACCTATGGCTGCTTCGCGTTCCACAGCGGGCTGCTGCGCAACGGCGTGCCGGCGGCGGAGGACGACCACGGGGCGCACGGCGAGTTCCCCTGCGCGCGCATGGCGATGTCCTGGCTGGAGCTCTGCGGGCAGGACGACGCCCTGGCCCTGCGCGTGGTGAGCGAGCGGGAGCACGTGGTGGGGTTCGGGCCGCATTATCGGGCGCGACCGAGCGTCACCCTGGCGCAAGATGTGGGGCTGTTCGGCCTGGCGATGTCGGTCGAGAACCGCTCCGGCCGGCCGATGGAGCTGATGTACATGGCGCACGTGAACTTCGCCTTCGTGCCGGGCGGGCGGATCGTGCAGCCGGTGCCGTTCCGGCCGGACACGGTCGTGGTGCGCCGTGCGGTCCCGGCGCATGTGCGGCCGGACGCGGCGTACCGCGCGCGCATCGAGCGTCTGGCGGCGGCACCGGAGGACATGGCGGTGCTAGACCAGCCGGAATGCTACGACCCGGAGCAGGTATTCTACGTGCGCGGCCTCGGCACCGACGCGGCGGGGCGGACCGCGCTGATGCTGCACCGTCCGACGGGCGACGGCTTCGCGCTCGACTACGCGCCGGCCGAGTTCCCACATTGCGTGCGCTGGCTCCTGGATGACCCGGACCAGGGTGTGGCCGCTTTCGCCCTGCCCTCGACTTGCGAGCCGGAGGGCTATGCCGCGGAGGCGCGCAAGGGCCACGTCCGGTTGCTGCCGCCGCACGGGACGGCGGGGTTCGGCCTGACCCTGGGATATCTTGACCGCGCCGAGGCCGGGCGGATGGCGGCACGGATCGCGTCCTTGCGGCCCGGGGATTCTGCCACTTTCGCCTAGGATTTCTGCGACCGCTAACGTGTTGAAAACATACAATCCGATTTCGCCGGAATGGGGCGTGCGAATGTCTCAAGTTCCGCACGGTCGCTTGTGACAGCACACCGTACAAATTAGACGCACGGCCCTCGTAGGCGGCCGAGTTGACGACCCTGTGCTTCTGTCGCGGGATGTGGCGGCGGCGGTCGTGGTTTAGCTTGAATGGCAAGGTGGGCTTCCAGGGTCAGGTCAGGGCAAGCTTCTTACGTCAGCCCACCCGGCGCTGCCACAGGCCACCTCCATGCAACATGCTGCATCACGCCTACCGCCCCCATGGTCAGGCATCAGCCAGGCCGATCGGCCTGCCAAGGGCAAGCAGGCTGCCCCAGGTTTTAACACTCCCGAGTGCGTCTGGGCCGAAAACAATCCACATTTTCGGCCATCCATCAATCGGAAGAAGATAGAGGAAAATCTATAGGTTTAAGCTATCGGTTTAGGGGGGTGCCAAATGCCCGAACCGAACGGGTACCATCCGCCCGAACTCCGGGGTACCGATTACCCGAGCCCGGGGTACCAAGCACCCGTGGATAACTTCTCTCGATCCACAAGCATTTCGATCAATTTAGCTTGCGGCGCCTCTCCCTGCCCTCTCCGAATTGGGGGGTACCAAATGCCCGAACCGTCCCTTTCAGTCACGGGAGCGCCCACGATGTGAGGCCAGATGTGACTGAGGGGGTACCAAATGCCCGAACCCTCCCTTTCGGTCGCGGGAGCGCCCGCGATGTGAGGCCAGGTGTGACTGAGGGGGTACTAAATGCCCGAACAGGACGCGTCTGCAGCTGGGACCTTCGGGGCCAGGGTATACCATCCGCCCGAACGCTACTTCCCGATGGCTTTGACCTGATGAGCGATCTTTGGAACCGGCGGTTGGGAAGGAAGGAGTATCAGGCCGCCGAGCACCGACTCGATTCTGGCATCGGGGTAGACGGCGAGGACTGAACGGAGAGTGGCAATCATCTTGCGCTTGAAGTTCTTAGGGTCGGCATACTCCTGGCCGAACTGATCCCGCAGGTTCTTCCAGGTCACCCGTTCGCCGGTCACCCGCTTTACCCTGAGCAGGCGATGCGCGAGCCAAGTATATACATCCAGTGCCAGAGCGCTGTGCTTCAGGGCGGCCAAGGCGCGCGCGTCCAGCGGCACGGCGAATTCAGTCAGCGAGGCGAAGAACTTGGGCGTCAGCTCGATCACGCCGGGGCTGTTACAGTCACGTTCGCCGTCGGCATCCGTCCAGGCGTTGAAGCGCTCGATCGGCTTGGCATCGATTGTCTCGGTACCGAAGCCTAGACTCATCCGGCAAGCCGAGAGTGCGCGCATTTGTCTAGCGAAGGTCGCATACTCCCGGCCGCCGGTATCCACGCCGAGGCAGATCAGAAACTCTCTGACGGAGCCTCCAATCTCCACGACTGGAGATTGAGACCGGACTGCCTCGCTGCTGACGTGCACGAGGGCCAGCCGAGGCCTGGTGCCGCACGGGAGCGGTTGCTGCATCCATGCCGTTCCGTTCCACAGCTTCCCGGCTTCGATCAGCAGCGAAGCGCTGCCGTTCGTCCGCTCGAAGGTCAGGCTTTTCGTCTCGCTGCGCGGGAGACCGACCTGACACAAAACGCTGTGCAGATAGTCTGGCCGTTCTGGCCTTGTGTCCTGGATTTCGTGGGCGAATTTGAGGATGCGCGCCGCAGTGCGGGGCAGCTTGAGGCCGGCGAGAAGATCGCCCTGGTCTTTCTTGTCGGTCATGCCCCCTCCCCTCCCCGCTTCTGCGCGATCTCAACTCCACTATGGGTGATGTCGACGCCCAGGCGCTCGAACGCGGCTCGCAACGCCGACCGAAGCACCAGCTTGATGTCGCTTCCGCTTTCGAAGCGGGTGATGGTGGCGCGGCTGACAAGCGACGCCTTCGACGCTTCGGTAATGGACAGGCCAAGTCCGGCTCGTGCCATTCTGCACTGTGCGGCTGTCAGCATGTCATTCTGCGTCTTTTCCACGCCGGTGAGCATATTCGGCGCATTTGCGAGTTGCAAGCTCATTCGGAGCAGATGCATGACCTGAAAGAAGTTGTTGCAACACGCTTGACGCATGACGCTGGCGTCATGCCGCCCTGCGATAGCTACAAGTTGCATGACACAAGACGCATTACGCATTACGCGGGATTGTCACCGAGTGGCGCAGCGCTTGGTGGCGGTGCATGGGGATCATCAATCCGATCCAGCAAGTCCGGGCTGTTGTTCCGGACGCTGTTAACTACCCGGCTGACCGCCCAGAGATGCAGCAGCACATCGTCGGCCGGCCGCATGAGGCCGGTTGGCTCCCCTGCCCGCTCGCCCAGCCACACCGGCCAGTGCTCCTCCTCCAGGATCACCGCAATCCGGTCGTGTAGCGTCTGCATTGTGGCGTTCGCGGTCGTTGTGAGAATGGCAAAGCTGCAAAACGCCTCGCCGTCCGGTCCGCGCCAGCCCTCCCAAACACCGGCAAAGGCCAGCGGCGCACCATCCTTCCGGCCGATTGAATAAGGCTGCTTGCCGTCTGACATCGCGCGCCACTCGTAGAAGGCGTCTGCAGGTACCAGACACCGTCGGCGCTCCAGCCCGCCGCGGAACATGCGTGAGGCCGCAACGGTCTCCGACCGTGCGTTGATCGGCTTGCACGCGGCTTTCAGGTCCTGCGTAAAGTGCGGGATAAGGCCCCATTGCAGCAGGTCGAGATGCCTGCCGTTTGTCTTCGGGTTCAGCCGGACCACCATTGCGGCCTGGGTCGGAGTCACGTTCTAGGACGGCGGCGGGTTCGGCGCCGGATTCGTCGTGCGGAACAGGGCGCGAATGGCATCAGACGGCAGGTAGGAGGCGAAGCGTCCACACCTGGCAATACCTCCCACGAATTAGGCGCCGGTTCGACTACACTGCCGTTCCTTATACGTTCCTAGTATGGGAGGAAAGGACCCAAACCGTCAGCCTCGATTGCGGAGCCTCCGTAATACGCCACTTGGCTGGATCAGACTGGCACGGTGCCAGGGGTGCGGACGCCAGGGCCTGCTACCGGTCGAGGCGTTGATCCGAAAATGGTGCGACCTTCACCTCGTCGAGTTCGCCTTGTTCAGCCTGCGATGCACCGAATGCGGGGCACAGGATGTCCGGCACACCATAATTCGCCTGTGCGAACCAGGCTGCCCACGGCAGAGAGGATAAACCGTCCATATTGCTGCATGTCGCTGGTCACAGGACGCTTGTAACAATACGTCAATACGCCTTACAATCCGTCCATGGAGGGCAAATCATGACGATCCTGACCATTGCCAGCTCAAAAGGCGGCCCCGGCAAGACGACCATGGCGGAGCTGATCGTCGGAAGCTTGGCGTCGGAGGGCGTCAACGTTATCGCGCTCGACGCCGACCCGACCGGTGGCCTGTCGCGCTGGGCTGCGCGCCTCTACGAGGGGCCGACCTTCACCTGTCACCACGAGGCTGACGAGGCTCGCCTTGCGCACCTGATTCATCGGGTGGCGCAAGAGGCCGACGTTGTCGTGGTTGACACAGCAGGCTTCGGAAACCGGGCGGCAACCGTGGCAATGACGGCAGCGGACGTAGTGCTGATCCCGATGTTACCGGGGGAAGGGGACGTAACGGAGGCGGCCCGTACCGTAGAGCTGGTGGCCGGTGTCGCGTCCGCAGCACGCCGGGAGATTCCATCCCGCGTGGTGCTTAACCGTGTCCGGTCCTCGACCGCTCTCTCGCGCCACGCCGCGGCCGAAGCTGGCCCGCTCCCGAAACTGGAGGCCGGACTGTCCGACCTAGTGGCCTATGGCGAAATGGGCTTTTCCGGCCGCATGCCCGCTGGCAAGGCAGGTGCGGAAGCTGCAGCGCTAATCGCTGAACTGCGGTCGATAGGATTTCTGCCGGCGCTGATTGACAAGACGCCCAGCGTCAAGACAAAATACGTCAAGACAGTGAGGGCAGGGCGGTGAAGGGCCTCAAGAGCACACGACATGCACCGGCGTCGTCCCCGGATGAGATGCTGCGGATTGCGGGGGCAGCCGCACCTCTCCAACCGTCTGCGGTTGCCCAAACCAACGGAGCGGACAAGTCTGCGATGCTATCGGTTCGGCTTACCGAAGCCACGCTAGAGGCACTTGCTGACTACGCTCATCAGCAGGGAACCACACAACGACGCGTGATTGCGGAGGCCTTGGCATCCCGGGGCATCCAGGTAGCCGGCCGCGACTTGGAGGACAGGCCGCCGCCAAGGCGTCGGGGCAGCCATCGGACCTGATCTTCGCATCATACGCCGCACCACAAAACAGCCGCTGCCGCGCAGCAACCCGCGTACGGTCAGCTCGAGGTCGATGACCTTGATCTGCAGCTGCTTGCGCGCACCCAGCAGTGCCCGGATCTCCTGGATGGGGACCGACTTGCGATGGACAGGTCGATACCACCCCATGCGGAGCAGCTGGGCGACCCCGCGAGCGTCACGCTGGTCAGTCTCGACCGTCATCGCCGACAGCGCTGCTTTAACGTGCCGCATTTCCAGCAGCACCGGCGCCAAGCCGGCCTCGTGCAGCCCGTCGTAAAGCCACCGTGAGAGTGGACCCGCCTCCAAGCCGACACACGCGCGATCGTCAGGTCGAGCCCGCGCAGGAAGACCACCAGCGCCTTCGGTTCGCTCGCGACCTTGGCCTCCCGGATAACTTTCCCGGCCACATCGAGCACGCACAAGCTGCTCAGCTCCAGCGACACATCGATCCCGACGTAGTGTTCCATGGCAGTCCTCCTGATGGTCGCACCCGAACCGCCTGGACCCGTGCGCTTACGCCACCACTCTGAAGAGACCCGCACCACCAGTCAGTCGGGTGCCGGCCCATTACGGTATCTACCGGACCCCCAAGCTCACAAAAACGGTTGTCCCGCGTGGTCGTCGAACAGCCTGGCGTCGCGGACGTAGCCGGACAGCACCTGCAGGGACCTGTGCCGGCTGACCTGCTGGATCTTCCACACGTCGGCGCCGGCGCGGGCGGCCGCGGTCACGAAACCGGCGCGCAGCGAGTGCCCGGCGTAGCGCGCCGGATCGAGCCCGGCCGCGGCGGCGCGCGCCTGCACGATGCGGGCGACGGCGTGGTCGGACAGCCGGGCATCGCGCACGCGCCTGTGCCGTCCGGTCGGCTCTCCATCAACGGGGCCGGCGGACCCGTGCCCGCCGCCCTTCCACAACGGGCGGAACACCGCGCCCTCGGTGATCCCCGCGGCTGCCAGCCAGGCCCGCAGGTGGGCGAGGGGGGTGAGGCGGCGCCCTTCGGGCACGGCGACCACGGTGCCCGCGCCCTCCTGGTCGGTCTTGGAGCGCCGGATGGTGACGCGCAGGCCTTTTTCCTCCCAGGCGAGGTCGGCCATGTCGAGCGCCACCAGCTCGGAGCGCCGGGCGGCGAGGGCCATGCCGAAGGCGATCAGCGCCCGGTCGCGCAGGGCGGCCAGGCTGTCGCCGGTGATCGACCACAGCAGCTGCATGACGACGTCGGCGTCGGCGGCGAGCTTCTTGTCGGGCGGTTCCAGGCGCGAGCGGCGGATGCCGGCGAGCACCTCGGCCACCACGGCGCCGCCTTCGGCGCGGTGCGGGGCGACCAGGCCGGCGCGCTTGTGGGCGTGGGCGATGGCGGCGAGCGCGCGGCCGACCGAGGGGGGTGCCAGGCCGCGCCGGCTGAGCACGGACAGGTAGACCGCGACCAGCGCCGGGTTGGCGGGCAGCGCCGGGGCATCGCGGGCCTGGCACCAGTCGCAAAAGCGGCGCCAATCGGCGGCGTAGGCTTTGCGCGTCGACGCGGCGCGCGACGCATCGACGAAGGCGCGGGCACCGGCGACATCGTCGTCGGACAACGCCGGCGGGGCAGGGGGCTCGGCCGCCCGTGATGGTGCCGGCACGGCGACGTCGGCGGGGTGCATCGGGCGACCATGCAGCGCCGGTTGCTCCGCGTCAAATCAGCTCCGGGAATCACGGTTACTGGAGGTGATCAACGGGCGGGCAAAGGAGGCGGGGGACGGACAGCTCCGGCCACGAGGGCGGAAAAGCGTTTACCAGCCTTATACAAGGCTTGCCTTATTTGTGACGGCCGCCCGGGATCAACGCCGGCACTGGTTTCACCCGCGCTGCGTTGCGTGACGCACGAAGCCTGTAGCGCAGGCGCGACAATGAAAACTCATCGCGGGAGTGGCCAGGATGCTGGGTTGGGATGAGACAACCCCGGCAGGCATCTGCTCCGAAGGGCAATCCGGATCGCGCCCGTCAGCTTTCATTCGTCGCCAAGCGTCGCGTTTCCATGGCCCGTTCAGTGGACCTCGCTTTGCGTCGCTCAACCCGCAATTCTTCAAGGGTCGGCTGCCACCATCCTCGTGCCAAGTCCTGCGGGTCCGGTGGCCAACGCGCAGGCCAGGCTTCTACCAACTCGGTGTGGACCGGCTTGCGCCACGCTGCCCATACGAGCGTAACGCCCGCGGCTGAAACGTCGGGATAGTAGCGTTTGAGGATTGCGTCCTCGACGAGTTCACCAGCGATGTCGGCGAAGATAACGGCGCCCTGGTGCGTCATGACGACGCGCTCCAATGGCGGCAGCGCTCCATCCGGGACCGGATAGCGATGCTGGCGCCTTTCGCTGGCCTGCGCCGCCGCTTCCTGGTGCTCCGGAGATCCTTTACGGGCCTGCTGCCTTTTTTGCCGCTCTTCTGGCTCGTATCGTTGCGCAGCAGCTTCAATCGCGGGCCATCGCCTTTAGAGTTGTTCCCATGATCGGAACGGCACCCGCCATGCCTTTAGGTCGCCATCCCACCACGCCCACGGCACCGATCGCATTTCAGCGACGACTGTCTTGGAATAGGGCGTCCGTATCCGCAGATCGTCCGTTACCTCGAGGTAGCGGCTCTCGATCGGCTGAAAGGCAAAGGCGTCTCGCCCGCGTTCGTCGGCGTAAGCGAGCACCCCGGACATCTCGCGGCCGAGCCAACGGTTGAGCCGGCGCGCGGCTGTCGTGCCAGGAACGAATCACGCCCGTAGATCGTCCCGCCAACGGGCGCCCGGGAAGGCGGACCGAAAGCGCTCGACCGTCAAGCGATCATAGGTAAAGGCGGCCGTCGCACCGGGCTATCCCTCGACCGGTTCCTGAGCCGCGATGCTGAAGTCAAGCTTCTCGGGCATCATCCCACCCTGGCTACCGACACTCAGATATGTCGTTTACGCCGGCCTCCGGTTTCCGCCCATAACCGGCTATAGGAGCGTGTGTTGGTCAGGGTTGTCGCACCGTTCGAGTTTGAGCAGACGCTGAGCCGGCATTTCCATTTAGCTCCGGAGCCCCTCTCAACGTGCCTCGTCCCCAGGCACTACACCCAGAGGTGATGTCCGAAGGCAGATAGCATCCCCTACTCTTGTCATCGAAGCTGAGGGGAGCACGGGTCTGGATCAGGCGATTGGTAGCAGGGCGGCACCGGTCGAGACGCTGTCCGGGCTGGTGGAGCGCGTGACCTACCACAACGCCGAGAACGGTTTTTGCGTGCTGCGGGTCAAGGCGCGCGGGCAGCGCGACCTGGTGGCGGTGGTCGGGCACGCGGCGGCGATCAACGCCGGCGAGTTCATCAGCGCCACGGGAGGGTGGACCACCGACCGCGAGCACGGGCTGCAGTTCAAGGCGACGCAGGTCACCACGACGCAGCCGACCACGCTGGAGGGCATCGAGAAATACCTCGGCTCCGGCATGATCCGCGGCATCGGCCCCACCTACGCCCGCGCCCTGGTGCGCGCGTTCGGCGAGGCGGTGTTCGACCTGATCGAGCAGGAGCCGGCGCGGCTGCGCGAGGTGGGCGGCATCGGCGCCAAGCGGGCAGCGCGCATCGTCGCCGGCTGGGCCGACCAGAAGGCGATCCGCGAGATCATGCTGTTCCTGCATGCCAACGGCGTCGGCACCTCGCGGGCGGTGCGCATCTTCAAGACCTACGGCCAGCAGGCGATCGCGCTCATCACCGAGAACCCTTACCGCCTCGCGCGCGACATCCGCGGCATCGGCTTCCGCACCGCGGACCTCGTGGCGGCCAAGCTCGGGATCGAGCGGGAGGCGATGATCCGGGTGCGCGCCGGGCTGTCGTTCGGCTTGGCCGAGGCGACCGGACAAGGCCACTGCGGACTGCCGGTGGCCGAACTGACCCGGTCGACCGCCGAGCTGATCGAGGTGGAAGCCGGGCTGATCGAGGTGGCGCTCGGGTTGGAGTTGCAGGACGGCGAACTCATGGCCGACACCGTGGACGGCGAGCCTTGCGTGTTCCTGGCCGGGCTCTACCGCTCGGAGCAGGCGATCGCCGAGCGGCTGCGCTCCTTGTCTGCCGGGCGCCCGCCCTGGCCGGTGATCGACGCGGCGCGGACGATCCCCTGGGTGGAGCGCAGGACGGGGCTGGCGCTGGCGCCGAGCCAGGTGGAAGCGCTGCGGCTCGCGGTGGCGGCCAAGGTGCTGGTGATCACCGGCGGCCCCGGCGTCGGCAAGACCACGCTGGTGAACTCGATCCTCAAGGTGCTCGGCGCCAAGGGCGTGCAGGTGGCGCTGTGTGCGCCCACCGGCCGGGCAGCCAAGCGGCTGGCAGAAAGCACCGGCTTGGAGGCGCGCACCCTCCATCGCCTGCTCGAGGCCGACCCGAAGACGGGCGGGTTCAAGCGCGGCGAGATGCACCCACTCGACTGCGGCCTGCTGGTGGTGGACGAGTGCAGCATGGTGGACGTGCCGCTGATGCGCAGCCTGCTGCAGGCGCTGCCGGACCGGGCAGCGTTGCTGCTGGTAGGCGACGTGGACCAGCTGCCGAGCGTGGGGCCGGGCCAGGTGCTGGCGGACGTGATCGCCTCGGGCGCCGTGCCGGTGATCCGGCTGACGGAGGTGTTTCGCCAGGTGGCTGCGAGCCGGATCATCACCAATGCGCACCGCATCAACCAGGGCGCCATGCCGGAGCTGAGCGCGCCGGAGGGCTCGGACTTCTTCTTTGTGCAAGCAGACGAGCCGGAGGACGCGGCGCGCAAGCTGCTGGCCGTGGTGCGCGACCGCGTGCCGGCACGCTTCGGCCTCGACCCGGTGCGCGACGTCCAGGTGCTGTGCCCGATGAACCGCGGCAGCCTCGGGGCGAGGACGCTCAACATCGAGCTGCAGCGGGTGCTGAACCCGCCGGGGGCACAGCGGGTGGAGCGGTTCGGCTGGACGTTCGGCCCCGGCGACAAGGTGATGCAGGTGACGAACGACTACGACCGTGACGTGTTCAACGGCGACCTCGGCATCATCACCGGCATCGACATGGAGGAGGGCGCGCTGGCCGTCAGCTTCGAGGGGCGGGACGTCGAGTATGGCTTCGGCGAGCTGGACGAGCTGGTGCTGGCCTATGCGACGACGATCCACAAGGCGCAGGGGTCGGAATACCCGGTCGTAGTGATCCCGCTCGCAACCCAGCACTACGCCATGCTGGCGCGCAACCTGCTCTACACCGGCGTGACACGCGGCAAGCGGCTTGTCGTCATCGTCGGGCAGCGCAAGGCGCTGGCCATGGCGGTCCGCAACGGCGGCGCACGACGGCGCTGGTCCAAGCTGCGGGAGTGGCTGCTGCCCGATGCCCGGATCGATGCCTCGTCGCGCCACACGACTTTTTTAGCGCGTGCGGACGGTGGGCAAGCTGAATGACAGACCAAGACGCAACCCGGTAGGCGGGTTCTGTTCCGGCAAAACCCCTGTATCGCCTGTAGGTGCTGCCGCTCTCATCCCAAAAGCGCAAGTTGGGGTTGCGAGGGATTCTCTGCAGCCTTGTACGTTAAGGGTCACCGCGTTTTGGATGACGGCAAACATATGATTCCCAGCAGCCGTTGACCGCTGTCCTTCAGAGCTGAAAGCGAGCCGATTTTCTGCACGACAAACCTTGTCGGAGCGGTGAACTGTACGGAAAGTATCGTGCGATGGTTTTCCGACAGGATACCTGTTCTTGTTCCGTTCTCTTGTGCGTGCCAGAAGGCCGGTTCGTCAGTTCCGGCCGGTCTTGGCGCCAGCCGAGGCCGAAGTTGCTGCATGAGCTGCTGATGCAGGTCGTTGTCATGACCTAATAGGGCCTACCGCGACCTGCGCTGACGCTTGGGCACCAGGTCTCCGGGTTCAACCTTGATACCAAGCTTCGTAAGACCTTTGAAGAACAGGGTCGTCAGGGTATCGCCCTTGTTGGCGTGCAGGTAGTCCGAGATACGGTCGGAGAGGTAATGGGGGATGCGGATGGTGCTCGACGTCACCCCGTCCTTCTCCGCCGGCTCGGCAGACGTCGGTTCCGGCCGATTTGCCTCACTCGCAGGCTTCCTATTCATGGCACCAACACCCGGCAACGGCGTGGCCTCCTTCTTGGCAGCGAACACTTCGTCCAAGTCTTGACCAAGCTTTGCCGGTCCCTTGCGGGCCACCGCCGTCCTGCCTCTCTCAGACATATGCCTTCTCCTTCTTCTTGACCTTAATTAGGCCGATTGCCTCGCCCACGTAGGACCAGATCTCGCGCACCTCCTCGGCCGCCTTGCCCCGCGGTTCCGTCTCCAGTGCCGTGCGCCCGTCGTTCCACGCCGTTTTGAACGCCATACGATGTGCCACGCTGCCGGCCATCGCTCCATGCTTGGAAAGCAACATGGCGGCCGAGGTCGCCTGCGTAGTGTTGCGCTTGATGAAGGTGAGTGTGAAGGCGTAGGGCCGCTCCAGTTCGCGCACCAGGCGCACTGTGCTGCCAATCGCCGTAAGGTCGGTTTTGCCGTCTTGTGTCGAGATAAGCACGAAGTCGGCGTGCTCGATCACGGCGCGGATCGCATTGGTCAGTGCAGGAGGAGTGTCCACCACGACAAGCCGGATGCCTGCTGCGCCAACCCGGTCCAACGTTGCCGGCAGTTTCTCGACGCCACCCCGCGCGAGCTTGGGCGTGTCTGCTTCCCGGTCGTGAAACCAGCGCGCAAGGCTGCCCTGCGGGTCCGTGTCATAGAGCACCACCGGCCCGAAACCGGCCTGCTCCGCGGCGACGGCAAGGTGCGCCGAGAGCGCGGTCTTGCCCACACCCCCCTTTTGGCTCGCGACCACGAGCACCTTCGGCCTGGTCGTCATGCTGCCTCCAACGGCTTCACTCCATATCAGCTTCATTAAGCTATGAAGCCATTAGGCTGCAACCTTCATACTTTGTGGAGCCGCTGCTTCCTGGCTTTTCAGGCTTGGGGCGTGTAGCCGGCAGCCCAGGCCGTCACCGCGGCAGCAATTTCTCCGGGTTGCCAGCCTGCGATCTCGGCCTGCTCTGCAAGTCCTACCAGGTGCGGCGCCAACGCCTCCTCACAAGGCGCGACGCGACCGGCGTTCATCACTAAGTCAGGCGATGGCGACGCAACCAGGCGTGCAGCCAGCAGGCGCATAGCGCGCACTGCGGGCGGTCCAGGCAATGCTTTGGCAGCGCACCAATCACGCACAGTCTTCTCGTTGACGCCGCCCAGCTCGCGAGCGAGGCCACCTTGACTGGTGCCGAGCGCGGCAATCAGGACACGCACTGCCCGAGCCGCTTGTGCCAGCGCATCGGGCGCCTGCATTGCCTCGCGGTTGCGCAGAAGCTCCTGAAGGCTGTCTAAGTCGGCAAGCACCATGGTCATCCGGCTAAGGTCAGGCACCGTTTGTCTTCCTGATCGAGTTCTGAACACAATCCATACACCATTGCGCCAACGTCACTCTCGCCGTGTCTAGTCCGAGGATCGTTCCCTTGTATGCGCCCTTACCTTGCAGCCTAATTAGGCAATGGCTTTATAACTTTGTTAGGATCGATAAGATGTCGATGCCGATCTGACCACCTGCGATCAGTAAGCGTCATGTCAGCCTCCAAGTGGGCGGGGCAGCATGCCCCGCCCTGTTCCGTTTAGGCAGCAGCGCCCTTCATCTCCGCCATGCGCTCCCCCAGAAGCCACAGCGCCCGGTTCAGCCTCACGTCTTGGTCAATGCCGTTGACCGGGCGCGTCGTGATCCGGCGCCGGCGGCTGTTTGCATCCCGGCCCCAGGCAGTCAGGCCGCCCCGGATCGCGTTTTCCTGCAACACGTTCGTGGTGGTCCAAAGGTCAAGCGCGGTGTCCTGACGGCGCCGCACGGAAAGCAGTTGCGCCGGCCGGACCGGGGTTGCGGCCTCGCCTGGCTCGCCCTCGCCGAAACGCAGAACGTGGGCGCTCTCTGCCATCGCAAGCCGCTCGTCGCCGGAGAGCGTCACCCCGGCCCAGGCGTCTGCCCGGTCAACGGCCCGGATGCTTTCCTGGAGAACGGTGTAGCTGCCTTCGATTACTTGGTTCACGATGTCGCCCTTGTGCGGCACCTTGACCGTGTCGAAGTCGCGGTCAGCCACGACCATTCCGTTGAAGCATACAAAGCGGAAGGTGCCGGCCATGAGCTGATAGGCCGACGTGCCATCGTGCGAGTTGAGCAACACGACTTCGGGGAAGACGTCGCCAATCTTGCGCGCGGCGCCTTCCTGGCCGCGGTAGCGGAATCGCAGCAGATGCTTGGTGAACTCCGCCTTGCCCTCGATGCGGCTGCGGCCCTGCTTGGCGAAGGTCGGCTCGAAGCCGTTGGCACGCAGGCCGTCAATCACGGTCGAGGTTGGAATGTAGGTGTACCGCTCGCTGCGGCTTTCGTGCGCGCTGGTCGCGAAGGCGAAAGGCGCGAGCCGGCGAAGCTGGTCATCCCCAAGCGGACCGAAGCCGGAAGCGACGTGGGGCGCAAAGCGGGGAAATGAGATGTGGGACATTGCTGTTCCTGCTTTTGGCCGGGGACCATTCTCCTGGCGCCCTCCTGTTGTAGCCAATCAGGCTTTGCAAAGCAAAGGCTTTATGAAGCCATAAAGCCACATTATTATCACGGGTGATTGAGCAGCCTGGCTCAGCGGCATCGCAGCAGGCAAGGCCGAATGCTGAGAAGTTTGCGCAACAGATTCACAAAGCCGTTAAGCAAGAAGGTCATGGCCTAACACGCGAACTTGTAACGTTCGACAATACTTTTCTGGCTTTATGGCTTCATAAGGCCATTGCCTTGCAAAGCCTGATTGGTTACAACAGAAGAGCGCCAGGGGAATGGTCTCCGGCCAAAAGCAGGAACAGCAATGTCCCACATGTCCCTCTCCCACTTCGTGCCCCAGGCCGTTTCTTGTCGTAGTCCTATGGCTCGCACATTCAGCGTGGAGCAACGCGCCCAACTGTCGCTGGCACAGAAGGCTTACGTCGCCAATGATCCCCGTTGGGCCGAGCATCGGCACAAGCTCGCAGCGGCACAGGAAGCCAAGCGCATGACGCTGTTCGAG
>JAABUJ010004093.1_pt1 | contig 15633 bp, 15 predicted proteins | sample 5559131 | NCBI WGS metagenome assembly JAABUJ01 (sample SAMN10711875, study PRJNA513366) | rock metagenome | isolation source: Antarctica rocks | place: Antarctica: Victoria Land, Mt New Zealand nord | collected 2016-01-07 | reverse complement strand
CGAAACAGGGGGGAGAAGGGAGCGAGGAATGCTGCCAATTCAGGCAGGGGATCGGGGGAGGCTTTGGCGATGGTGGGAGAGTCCATGCCCCAAGTCTACCCGACCAGCTAACAAAGTAGTACTAGGTCGCCGGTCATCCCGGGCACGGGGATCATGTCTGTGTAGCGCAGCTGTGGGCAGCCATCGCTCGTGGTCGCTACTACCGCGTCCTCGCCGGGTCGGTGGGGAGACCGTGGGCATCCCGCGGCCTCCCACGCGTTGATCGTTGAGTTGCGAATCGCTCGGTGGGGAGCGTCGGGCCAGCCGCCGTCGAAACAGCGGGTAAGTACGGCGTCAAGCACGATTTGCCGATATGTCTGATGTGTAAATGAATTCGTCATCTCAGCTCCTGTGTCTATTGGTAGTCCCAGCGGTGAGGGTGTTGTTAGTGCCCGCTCCGAAACGTGGAGCCGCTCCTACTCGATCCGCACTTCCACACCGGCCTTTCCTTCCAGCACGCGCAAGACGGATGTATAGTCATCGCGGCCGTAGCCATGCGCCTGAACCTCGCTGTATAGTTGGCGGGCGAGCGCGGCAAAGAACAGCGGTGTCTGCTGTTCGGTCCCCAGATCGAGGGCTAGCTCCAGGTCTTTGGTCAGTAGGTCGGTCATAAATCCGGGCTGAAAAGAGCCGTTGAAGGCGCGCAGCGGAAACTGGTTGGCCAGTTGCCAGCTAGCGCCCGTAGAGACGCCTACCACCTTCGCCATGGTTTCCACATCCGCTCCAGCCTTGGCGCCCAGCACCAGCGCCTCTGCGGTGGCCGCGGCCACCACTCCCACCAGCATATTGTTCACCAGCTTGACAATCTCACCCGAGCCAGACGGCCCGACGTGAAAGATCTTGTCTCCCATGGCCTGAAGCACCGGCTTTGCTCGCTCGAAGCCTGCTTCCTCGCCCCCCACCATGATGGCCAGCGTGCCGGCCGTCGCCCCCTGAGTACCGCCGCTCACCGGTGCATCCAGAAAATAGATGCGCCGTTCGGCGCACAACGCGGCCATCTTGCGGCTCACGGCTGGCGCGATGGTGCTCATATCGACGACCGCACTGCCCCAGGAGGCGGCCGCCAGGATGCCACCCTCAACCATCAGATCCTCGACATCCGGCGAATTGGTGACCATGAGCACGACTATATCGGACGCCTCAGCCAGATCACCGGGGGACGCAGCCCAGCTCGCCCCTTCGCTGCAAATGCCTTCGGCACTCTCCGGCCGGCGTGCCCATACCGAGAGCGGAAAACCGGCTTTCAAAATATTTCGCGCCATCGGTAAACCCATGGCGCCCAGACCAATCAATCCGACCCGTTCCATCGTGGCACTGCCTCCTTGTCCTGTTGTTCGAGCATACGCAATAGGGCGGCTCCGCCCCTTGGTAGACTGGAAGGGAGTGCGCGATGTTCGCTAGTTTCCGCAGCCGGCTAGTTCTCTCAAACCTGCTCATCACCCTAATCGGACTCATGTTGGTGGTCGTTGTCTCCACCTATGTCCTGGCCAAACGCAACCAGGAGGCCAACAAAAACCGATTGGCCCACGAATCGCGCAGCGTTGCCACCGAAATTGATCGGCTGTTTGCAGTCCACGGCAGATCGATCTGGCCGACGGTGCACACCGCGGCCAACATCCTCGGCGAGCATATTGTGGTGGTCGGTCTCAACAAGACTATCGTCGCCGATTCCGCGGAGTCGGTAGGCAGAGTCACGCCCGAGAGTCAGGGGATCGTGCAACACCTGAATTCAAAAGCTCTGGCCGCCGAGCGATCGGCGCTCTCACGCATGCAAGACCCCAATCACTTTGTCTTCCAGAGCCCTATTCACGCGACGGGCCACCACCGACGCATCGTGGGCGCGGTGCTCCTGGTAGCCTATGTCAACGATGTGCAGCCCGCGATCGGCCCGCTGATTGCGGTGGCTCTGGCGATCGCGGTCCTCATCTGGCTTCTCGTCGGACTCTATTTTACGGTTTCAATCTCCCGTCCGCTGCTTCGCATTACCGCCGCGACCAGAGCCATGGCGGGCGGCAATTACGGCGTTCGCGTGCCTGGCCGTGGCCAGGGTGAGCTGTCGCGGTTGGCCACAAGTTTCAATGACATGGCCCAGAGGGTGGAGCAATCCAATCGTGTGTTGAAGGACTTTGTCGCCAACGTCTCGCACGACCTTCGCACCCCGCTGACCATGATCGCGGGCTTCTCCCAGGCCCTGCTGGACGGTACTGCCCGAGCGGAGGAGGTAGAATCCTCCGCAACGGTCATTCACGAGGAAGCGCGGAAAATGGAGCGGCTGGTCGACGATCTGCTCCAGCTCACCAAGCTCGAATCGGGCCTCCTCAAGCTGCAATGCCATCCCACCCCGCTACGACCCTTGGTGCAGACCCTGATCGACCGCATTCAACGCTCTGGCGGCGACCGCCCTATCCCGGCTTTGCTCAACCACGTGCCACGGAATCTGCCCATGGTGACTATCGACTCCGGTCAAGTGGAACGCGCGCTGCGCAATCTGGTCGATAACGCCCTGCAGTACACCCCACCCGATGGCACGGTCACGGTGGACGCGGCCAGCATCGGCCGCGGCTGGGTAGAGATACAGGTAACTGACACCGGCAGCGGCATTGCCGGTCAGGATGTCGAGCGCGTCTTCGAGCGGTTCTATCGTTCCGATCGCAGCCGAGAGCGGCAGCACGGCCACTCGGGCCTGGGTCTCGCGATCGTACGCGAGATCATCGAGGCACACGGCGGCCGGGTGCGTGTGGAGAGTGAGGAGCAGAAGGGCGCCACCTTCCGCTTCACGGTTCCGCAAGCGCGGCAGCCCGAAATCGGACCAGAGATCGCCCCGGTGCCCAAGGCGTCTCCCCGAGCGGTGACACAGGAATGAACTTTGATCGGGTGGCCGACATTTACGACCAGACGCGTGGACTGCCGCACGGTGTGCCCGAACAGATCGCGAATCGCATCGTGGCAGTAACCGCGTCTACCCCAGAGACACAGTTCCTCGAGTTGGGCGTGGGCACCGGCCGCATCGCCCTGCCCTTTGTGCAGCAGGGGTATTCATACACCGGCGTGGATATCTCGGAACAGATGATGGACCAGTTCCGCGCCAAGCTGCCGGCTGGCACCACCAACCTCAGCTTGCTCAATGGCGACGTGACCGATCTACCACTGGCCGATCAGAGCTTCGATGTCGCGATTACTGTACACCTGCTGCATCTCGTGCCCGAGTGGAAGCAGGTGCTCCGCGAGATCCGCCGCGTGCTAAAGCCGAATGGCTGGTACGTGCTGGGAAACGACGGGGGCCATCGCGATAGTGCCGGTTCGGCAATTCGCCGGCAGTGGTCCTACTTCGCCCGCGAAGCCGGCGCGGCCCTGCGCCCGGACCATGGCAACACCGCGGCCGTCGAAGCCGAACTGACCGCTATGGGCTGCCGCATGGCGGTCTATCAGGTCGCTCAATGGCAACGAGAGTTTCGCCCTATTGACCTACTGGAAAGACTGCGCGACCGCACCTTCTCGCACAGTTGGACCGTGTCGGACCAGACCTTGGAGCAGATTCACCAGCAGATGCTGACCTGGGCCAGCGAGCAGTACGGCGACCTGGACCAGACCGTGACCTTTGAGGGTGCCTTTACCCTGTGGGTCAGCCGGTTTCCCATGGCTACCACCGGCTACTGACCTGGCCGGGCGGGGACGACACCAAACGTGTAAGGATAGGCGGATGGGCCGGATCGGCGTGGCATAATAGGCAGATTCAGCACACGGATGATGCCCGGAAGAGGAGTTTCAGGTCATGCGTCGAGCCGTCCTGACCGCCATCGTTGCCCTGCTCATTCTCCCGGCCGGCGCGCTGGCTAATTCCTGGCATACGTTCAGCAGTAAGCAGTATGGCTTTACGGTGCGCTATCCCTCGTCCTGGACCATCGTCACTGAATACCAACCAGGTAGCTGGCAGCTGGCATCAACGGGACACACCGCGCGCTTTTCGCTCAGTATTGCCGTGCTGCCGATCAAGGCAGGGCGCTCGCTGGCCGACCTCAAACGGCGCTTTGTCGGCTATGAACGAGCGTCCGGTAATGTTGAGGTTGCCGGCGTGCGCTGGTCTTCCAGCTCGCTGGGCGGCAAGCCGGCGCTGGCGGGTATCCTGAGGCTCTCGACCGAGGGCGGCGCGCCGGTAACGAACGGCTTCTACGTGGCTGCTTCGCGCTCGCGCGTGTATCAGATGACGCTGGTCAGCATCGGGAAGGCGCGGCCGGCATCGGTCGCTCAGTTCCCCCCCATTTATGGAAAAATCGTGGCGACCTGGCGCTTCCGTTAGGGTACGCGCGAGGACAGACCCTACGACGCTACTGGGCACATCCGGCTGCAGGGACCCCGCTCAATGAACCGGCCTTACCCTTCTTCCGGTGGATCTTCCAGGCGCGTGTCTTCGCTCTGTTCCATGTGCTCGTACGCCTCTTTGAGGAACGCGCCGAATTTGCTCTCGGTCACGCTGTGCGCCACGGAATCGAGCCCCTGTTTGATCTTTGGCTCCAGCACCCCTTCCATCCAGGTCCGGGCCATGAGTGAGGCATCTTCCGTTACCGACTCGGGAAGGAAGTCTCGCACCTTCTTGAGGCTGTCCGGCAGCACCTGCTCGAGGTATTCCAGCGGATTGCTGTTCGGTGGAGCTTTAGGCGGCGGCAACTGCGGTGCACTCTTGCGACCAATCCAGAGCCCTGCTGCGAATCCGGCCCCCGCGACGATCCCGGCGGCCACCAGCGGATAGTGCTTGATCGTGCTGTTCACGTCAAGCTCCTCACCCGTCAGATCCTCAAAGAGGGCGGCCAGGGACTGCGCGATCTGTCTGCTCTGCTTGAAAAAAGCGTCAAATGCCTCTGAATCCATCGGGTAACTCCGTATCTCATCATAGCCCCTCAGGGGAGCCGCCGAACTACCCGTGCGGGCGTGAAGGCGAGTGCGTCGTGTTGCAATCTCACGATGGACCGTCGTGCCATTCCACGTTTATGGGACTAGATAGGCATGGGACAAGAAATATTCTCTGTACGCTGTGTTTCCGCCCGCGGGAAAATGGCTCAGGGTGGCACTGTTCTGATCCTTGCCTGCGCTCTGCGGAGCGCCCGGCGATACTCCTCGGCGATCTCCGTTTCGCCGGATTCCATGTACGCTGCTAACTGTTGGCTTGGCCAATCACGCGGCGCCGAGCCGGCAAATGGGAGCCGGCGTTTCCGACGATACAGGAAGTAGGCGACCAGCCCCAGACCTATCCAAACCGGACCCGCAATACGACCGATCGGGTGCGTTAATACAGTTGCGACTAACACGCTAAGGATACCCAGTAAGCCCAGGACCCCCACGATGGGAATATCGGAGGGAACCCCGTTCCGCCGAACGCTCACGTTCCATGGCATACGAAACGTCCGCGGCGTTTCATGGTCGGTGAAACGCAGGGTGAGCAAGGAGATAAACACCAGGCTGTAGCTAGAAGCGGCCCCGAAGGCGTACAGGTCGCCTAGGGTCGTGGCGGCATCGGGAGTCAGTCCGGAGAAAACCAGCTCGGCAAGGGCGATCGCGGCGAACAGCACCAATGAAATGACGGGTGTCTGGAACCGTGGATGCACTCGAGTAAAGATCTTCGGCGTGAGATCGTTCACGGCCATGGAGTACATGATACGAGACGATCCGTACACGCCTGCGTTCGACGAGATTAGCAGCAGCACCCCACCGAGAATGGCAATCATCGGCGCGATGACTTGGCCGATCATCGGCAGGTGGAGGGCGACCCAAGCAACTGGGGCGTTCTGATGGGCCAGATGTTCGGCGCTGCATGCCGCATGCTGTAAGCCGTGACAGAACTGGGGCTGAGTTGAAGATGGATCGAACGTCTGCCAGTGTACCAGGCCAAGTGACAAATTACTGAGCGCTAGGGCGTACGCCAGGATCGTCAGGATCAGAGCAATCGATGTGCGCGGAACAACCGTCGTGGGGCGTATGGTTTCCTGCGATGCCTGCGCGATAGACTCGAGTCCAACGAACGAAATGATCGCCAGCGAAGTGCCAAAGAGCAATCGCGAGGTGTCGAAGTGGGTGATGAAGTCGAGAACTTGATGTTGGTACAGACCGGGATCGAAGGCGAAGAAGAAGCCGACGAATATAAGCAGTGATTCGGTTGCGATATCGATGGCTGAAACGATCTCATTGAGCCTTGACGACTCGCGGACGCCGACGATATTGAGCCCTAGGAGCGCCAGCACCAGCACCATGGATTCGATGATGATCCATGGCGGTCGGCTCAATTGGGGCACGAAGTGATCGAAGTAGCCGGCAGAGAAGTAAGCGAAGAGGGCGATGTCGATCGTGAAGTCCAGCAGCACCGCCCATCCCGCGACAAAGCCCCAGAAGTCTCCCAGGCCACGCATCACAAAAAATTGACCACCCCCGGCCAATGGGTACATGGAGGCCAGTTCGGTGTACGCGAGACCCACGCAGACGTAGACCAGACCAGCGAACAAAAACGCCACGTTGGCGAGTCCCGCCGCAGAGGCAATCACTAGTCCAAGCGCCACGTAGATGTCGGCGCCCACGTCGGCGTATCCCCAGGTGTAGGAGCCCCACGGCCCCACGGCTCGTCGGAGTTGGGCATGGTTCCCAACCGGCACGTCAGCCATCGGACGCCTCCCGTTCCAGCCGATTCTTCTCTCTGAACGGCGCCTTGGCGCTCAACGGGCGTTCCACCGCGGATGCTCGAACCCGCCACCCCGCTCGACCGCCCAAACTGCCGCGCAGTTCGCCAGCACGAAGCCAGGAGCGCACGGTTTCTTCGGATACGTGCAGGCGTTCCGCGACCTGAGCGTTGGTTAGCAGTTCATCGAGGGACGGAACTTCCACCCCGTCGGTGGGCGCTGATGGGCCTTGTTTCCGATTCATGCCCATTACTAGGGGAACCGGCATTAAGATTTCGTTCAGACTGTAGGCAATGGCCTTCAGAAAGTATTCGGATTCCGGGGCGGAAATCCTACTCCAGTAGGCGGTACCCCACGCCTGGCTCGGTCGCGATGTATCCCGGTGTAGTGGCCCTAATGCCTAATTTCTGGCGAAGACCCACCATGTGCACGCGCAGTAGCGGAGTTTCCTCCTCAAACGTTGGACCGCGCGCCTCCCGGAGCAACTGGCGGTGGGTCATCACTCGCCCGGCATGGAGAGCCAGCACGCGCAAAAGGTCGTACTCGGTCGGGGTGAGCCGAATATCTCGCCCGTCGGAGATGACCCGCCGCTTCGCGAGATCGACACTGAGCGGGCCGATGGTAATCACCGGGGCATCCGGTCCAGATGGTATGCGGCGCAGGCAGGCGCGCATGCGAGCCAGCAACTCCCCAATGCCGAAAGGCTTGGTAATATAGTCATCGGCCCCAAGATCCAGAGCGGCGACCTTACTCCCCTCCGTGTCGCGCACCGAGATTACGATGATGGGGATACTCGACCACTCCCGCACGTGGCGGCACACCTCGATCCCATCCATTTCAGGCAAGCCGAGGTCAAGGAGCAGTAGGTCAAATCTATCTGCTACCAGTCTGTCGAGACCAACTTCACCGGTCGCGGCGCTTTCTACCCAGTACCCGTGGCTGGTCAATGCCACGGTGAGAAGTCGCCGGATCTGTGGCTCGTCGTCGATCACCAGAACGCGCCCCACTGCCCGGGCGGCTGATGTCATCCGACGACTCCTTGTTCGATGTGGGAGGGCGGTAGAGTGAAAACAAAGGTTGCCCCCCCACCTGGAGTATCGCAAATAGTGACGGTGCCGCCATGTGCCTCAGCAATTCCTCGACAGATGGCCAGCCCCAGGCCGGTTCCAGGATGACGATCGCTGTGTTCGCACCCGCGCTGAAAGCTGCGAAACACTCGATCTCGCTGCTGGACCGACACGCCGGCGCCATGATCCACGACGGCGATGCGCATACCGTCGCTCTCCTGATGCACTATCACCTCAACTGGGGTTCCGGGGGGACTGTACTTGGCGACATTCTCCACCAGGTTCATCAGCAACTCCTCAATGCGCAGGAGATCGATGTGAATCGCTGGCAAGTCAGGCTCTATGTCGATCGATAGCTGCCGCGATGCCAACAGTGGGCGGATGCGTGGCAGCACCAGATCCAACATCTCGGATACAGCGTACCAGTCCAGCGCAGGATGCAGAACGCCGGCTTCGATGCGGGAAAGGTCGAGCAGATTGCCAACCAGCCGGTTGAGCCGGTCGGCCTCATGGTTTATCGCCTGCAGGAGCTCCTGACCTGCCTCGCTTCCTAACTGATCACCGGAGAGAAGTAATGATGTGGCCGCCGTCTTGATGGATGCCAGTGGGGTGCGGAGATCGTGCGACACCGCAGAGAGCAGCGCCGACTTCAGTCTGTCGCTCTCTTCCAGCACTTCGCGCCGCTGCCGCTCCTCGTCCCCCCTGGCCCGCACAATCACCAGCGCAGTCTGGGCAGCGAGGCTAGTGACCAGTCGGTGCGCGTGAGGATCGAGCGCTTCACCGGACCGTTTTGGCACCAGTTCCATCACACCGACCACGTGATCCGCCGTGCGTAACGGTACATACAGCCAGCGCGCCCCGGTCATCCGCAGCGATCGTTCCTCTTCCTGCCGGTACACCCAGGCCGCGACGCCGAATGATTGGCGTTCGAGCGCGGCACCCTGAGGCGTTGTCGCTGCCAGTGCAAGCTGCCCCCTGGCATCAGGGGTGAGGATAGCGCAGCGCCGGATCCCTAGCGTCTCGACTACATGACGGGTGATGGCCTGCAGCACGTCGGGTAACTCCTGTTCAACCATCAACGCCTGTCCTAGCTTCTGAAGCGCTTCGCTGTCTCGCGCTCTACGGCTTGCCTCCTCGGCCCGCGCCCGTGCTCGCACCGCCAGTTGGCTAGTCAGCAGCGCCACGATGACGAACACGGCGAAGGCCAGAACGTCCTGCGCCCGTGTGATGGTAAACGTGTAGCGGGGTTCCAGCAGAAAGAAATCATACTCCACCACCGCCAGGGTGGCTGCGAGCAGTGATGGCCCGATGCCGAAAGACACCGCGGTTACGAGAATTACCGGGATGAATAGTAGCGAGATGTTCGGCGCCTCGGTGTGACGCGTCACCACCACAGCGACGGCCGTGAGCGCCGTTGTCAAACCCAGGGCAAGGGCGTAGCCTACAAACTGGCGTCCTACGCGATATATCCACATACGACCTAGTCATTCTCCTCTTGTGGCACGGTCGATTATGGCCTGGCCGCTGTGATCGGGCACAGCCAGCATACTTATACGTGCCTGAGTACGTTTCGTACATCATTCGCGCGACAAGTTCGGGCTGCTGCGCCTTCCACTACCATTCTTTGATGTACGGCATGAAGCCCCATAACCAGTAGGCGTCATACCATGGCACCGGCGATACTCAAGACAAGGGACCCGCTTGAGATACGTCACTCTCCTCCGCGCAGATCCGGATTGCTAGCGAGTGGTCACCGCATGCGCCGTGCTCCCCAGATCTCCGCTGCTGAGACTTCGCGTCACCGTCAAGCTGCTATCCTCGTCCATGACGCTCCTGGTGCAGAAGTACGGCGGCAGCTCGCTCAAGGATCCCCAGCGGATTGACGCCGTGGCGCACTGTGTGGCGGAAGCCGCCCGCCAGCGCCCCCTGGTGGTGGTGGTTTCGGCCATGGGGGACACGACCGATCGTCTGATCGACCTGGCACGGCAGATCAGCAGCCATCCGGACCGTCGGGAGATCGATATGTTGCTTTCCACCGGTGAGCAGGTATCGGCCTCCCTGCTGGCCATGGCTCTGCACGAATGCGGCTGTCCAGCCATCTCTCTGTCTGGATGGCAGGCGGGTATTCGGACCGACAACCGCTTCAATACCGCGCGGATCCGAGGTATCGACACCGACCGTATCCAGCATGAGTTGCACAACGGACGCGCGGTGATCGTGACCGGTTTTCAGGGTATGGGAAATGAAAGCGGCTGGGAGGAGATGACCACCCTGGGCCGAGGAGGCTCGGACGCGACGGCGGTGGCCCTGGCGGCCGGCCTGGGCGACGCTTCGTGCGAAATCTACACCGATGTCGAGGGTATCTTTACGTCCGATCCACGAGTGGTCCCGGGGGCCAGGAAACTGCCGGCGATCACCTATGAAGAAATGCTCGAGATGGCTCAATATGGGGCACAGGTAATGATGCCGCGTTCGATTGAGCTGGCCCAGATCTGGAGCGTGCCACTGGAGGTGCGCTCCAGCTACACCGCTGCACCCGGGACGCGCATTGGAGCAAGTATGGAATTTGCTAATCGCGTGGCTGGCATCGCCCACCAAGCGGCTATTGCGAAAGTGACCTTTGTGGGCCTCGCCGATCGACCGGGTGTCGCCCAGGCCATCTTTTCCGCACTGACCCGACGCCACATTCCCGCGGATCTGATCGTGCAGAATATCGGACATGGAGGACGTACCGACCTCTCCTTCACCGTTCCCGAGGATGACCTGGAAGAGGCCCTGGCGGCTGCGGCTGAGGTTCGGGGCGGAGTCGATTCTCAGCACGTCACCTCAAAGGCGGGCTTGGCCAAGGTCTCGGTGGTGGGCGCGGGGCTGGCCTCCAGCCTCGAGTACGCCTCGATCATGTTCGGCGCGCTGGGTACGCACGGTATCAATATCGATATGATCTCCACTTCCGGTATTCGCATTACCTGTGTGATCGAGGGTGATCGGGTGGAGGAGGCGGTGCGGGCGCTGCACGACGCGTTTCATCTGGGAGAGGAGCAGCCGTGGAACGGCTCCGCGTAGCGGTCGCCGGCGCCACGGGATTGGTGGGACAGACCATCCTGCGGGTGCTGGAGGAGCGGGATCTTCCGATCGAAGAGCTGCTGCCACTGGCCTCCGAGCGCTCGGCCGGCCAAAGCATCACCTTTCGCGGTGAGCAGGTGACTGTTCGGCTGCTCACGGAGGACGTCTTTGCCGGCTGCGACCTGGCGTTTTTCTCGGCGGGCGCCGCGGTGAGCCGGCGCTTTGCCCCGGCCGCGGCGCGGCACGCCGCCCTGGTGATCGATAACAGTTCGGCCTTTCGGCAGGATACCGAGATTCCATTGGTGGTACCGGAGGTCAACGGACATCTGCTGGCCGGCTATCGCGGCATCGTGGCCAATCCCAACTGCTCCACCATTCAGATGGTGGTGGCGCTCCAGCCGCTGCATCGCACGTTCGGGTTGGAGACGGTCATTGTCTCGACCTATCAGTCGGTCTCCGGCTCCGGTGGCAAGGGGGTGCGCGAACTGGAGCACGAGATACGCACCGGCGAGCGGCACGCCGACTCACCGTACCCGCACCCCATTGCCTTCAATGTCCTGCCTCACATCGATGTCCTGGGAGAGGATGGCTGGAGCGGTGAGGAACGCAAGATGATGCTAGAGACACGCAAGATCATGGGTCTGCCCTCCCTGCATATCGTGCCGACCACCGTGCGGGTGCCGGTACGAACCGGCCACTCAGAATCGGTCTACGCTCGGTTCGCGGGTGCGGCGCCTGTGCGTGAGGCTCGCCACATCCTGGCTTCCGCCCCCGGCGTCATACTGGACGATGAGCCGGCCGCTGGCCGCTACCCCCTGGCGCTTCATGCCGACGGTCGCGACGAGGTGTTCGTGGGCCGTCTCCGCCAGGATCCAATGGACGAGCGAGCGCTCGCCTTCTGGGTGGTGGCCGACAATCTCAGGAAGGGCGCGGCCACCAATGCGGTGCAGATCGCGCAATGCGCTCTTCAATTCGGCGCATTCGACGCCCAGCTATCAGGAAAGGAGACATCAGCCGGAAGCCCGCGCTAGCGGCGCCGGCAGGTGAACAGTATGTCCGATTGGGGATTCGCCACACGTGCCATTCACGTGGCCCAGGAACCCGAGCCCATAACCGGCTCGGTCATTACACCGATATTTCAGACCTCAACCTATGCCCATACCGAGCTGGGCATCCACCGTGGCTTCGAGTACTCGCGCACTGATAACCCCACCCGCAACGTGGTGGAAGAGGTGGCGGCATCGCTGGAGCGCGGCAGGTACGGCCTGGCTTTTGCCTCCGGCATGGCGGCCGAAACGACCATCATGCACCTACTCCAGCCGGGCGATCATGTTATCGCGGGCGATGATCTGTATGGCGGTACCTACCGGCTCTTCAGCCGGGTGCTGGAGAAGTACGGCCTGGCGTTTACCTATGTTGATCCCTCCGATCCGCAGCGGGTGAGCGATGCCATGCGGTCCGAGACTCGGATGGTCTGGATCGAATCGCCCACCAACCCGCTGTTGAAGCTGGTCGATATCGCGGCCACCGCCGAGATTGTCCACCGCGGGAACGCGCTGCTGGTGGTGGACAATACCTTTGCCAGTCCGTACTTTCAGCAGCCGTTGAGCCTGGGCGCCGATATAGTGGTGCATAGCGCCACCAAATATCTCGGTGGCCACAGTGACCTGGTGATGGGCATGGTGGTGTTGAACGATGACGGTCTGCGCGAGCAACTGAAGTTTCATCAGAACGCCATCGGTGCTATACCCGGTCCCTTCGACTCCTGGCTGCTGCTGCGCGGCCTGAAGACCCTTGGCCTCCGCATGCGGCAACACGCTTCGAACGCCATGGCCGTGGCCTGTCTGCTGGAAGGTCGCCCCGGCATCAATCGCGTGCTCTATCCCGGCCTGCCCAGCCATCCACAGTACGACCTGGCGTGCCGGCAGATGTCCGGCTTCGGCGGCATCGTCACCGTCGACCTGGCGGGAGGCGAACCGGCCTCGCGCCAATTCCTGGCGCGCACCACGCTGTTCACGACGGCTGAAAGCCTGGGCGGGGTAGAGTCGCTCGCCGACCACCCAGCCATCATGACCCACGCCTCGGTCCCCGCCGAACTCCGCGAGATCGCCGGCATCACCGGCGGCCTGATCCGTCTCTCGGTGGGCATTGAAGAGGAGGAGGATCTGCTGGAGGATCTAGAGCAGGCGCTGGGATAAATCTTCGCTCTGCCGGCGCATCGCTAACGGTTCAATCCTCAAGTTGCTCACTGAAAAATCGCAGTGTTCGCCGAATGATTTGCCGAGAACGTTCATCGTCATCCGCCGTATCGAAACCGTGATGACCGTTGGGATGTGTCATCAGTTCCAGCGTGACGTTGTGGTCCAGCGCTGAGGCAACAAAGAGGTCGATTGAACGGTTCAGCCAGGGTTTGTCCTGGCCGGCTTTGACGACCAGGATCGGGGGAAGCCGCGTTGGATGCAGCCCGAGGTAGTGAACCGCGGAGAACTCCTGAAGATACTCATCCGATATCTCGGGAGGAAAGACTGCACGCGACTGCTGCAAATCCATCACGCCGTAGTAGGCGGCGACAGCGTGAATGAACCGGGGTGAGTCGCGCAACACGCTACGCAACGCATATGGAGGCGCGCCAGAGAAGGCGAAGACACCCATGCGGTCTCCGTCAAGGTCGAGCGCCGCTGAGTGGGTACGCACATAGCTGATGAGCGCGTCTACATCAGCGGCCGCTTCCGGGTGCTCGGCGATAGGGGCACGATGCCAGCAGGTGATCGCTGCCATGCCTGAGCAGGCAATGAGTTGCGCCCAGGAGACAAACACCACGGAATCTTTGATGTGCTGCATGAGGTCTTGAGGCGCCGGACCCGGAATCAGCAGGACCACCGGGGGTGGGAAAGCGCGGCTCGCTGCTGGTGGGTAGTAGACGTCCAGTTGTAGATCAAGGCCATCGACGCTTTCATAGGTGATGTTTTTGAGCACGGTCACCTGATCCATCTTGGGGAGTCGGTACACAACCGCTTGGCCCATCAGGGCTCGCACGTCAGCCACGGCTGAATCTCTCCTTTGGCGCTACGTTGCCGGTGTTGATCCATCTTGTTCTCCGCAAGCGCGTTACGGCAAGGTCAGAGTTCAGAGACTACACATGCGCCGTGGAGACGCCAACGAGCCGAATGATCCGAAGAAGTCCAGGCGCCGCTCCCATGGTCACGCTAAGCTAAGGAGCGCGACAGCGTACGCAGCAGTGAAAGGACACGCCATCATGTCCACTTCCCCTCCCATTCAGTTCGGGATCAGCGAGTTCACCACCTGGCCCTGGAGCTTTGAGCAGGACGTCGAACACTACGCTCGCCTGGGCGTTGACGCCATTGAGATTTGTGAGTTCAAGCTAGACCAGAAACGCATAGCAGAGCAGCTGGCGATCGTCAAGCAGCACGGCTTGCGCATCAGCTCGGTTCAGCCCTCGGTGCGCACGCTGTTCCCCAGCAGCTCTCAGCCAGAGCCGAAGGACGTGCCGCAACGCATGAAGCGCTTTCAGCAGACCATCGAGCGTTTCGGCGATGTCGCCTCGGGCGTCCCCTTTGTGACCAATACCGGTATCCCGCCCAACGGCAACATCCAGCACGTGCTGGATACGGCCGTGAACGAGTATCGGGCCGTGGCGGACTTCGCAGCGCAGCGCGGCGCGCGCGTCGCCCTGGAACCGCTCAACGCGGCCATCATGAACGTCGAGTCGGCCATCTGGACCCTGCAGCAAGGTATGGAATTGGTGGAGGCAGTCGACCGTCCCAACTTCGGCATTTGTCTTGACGCCTGGAACATCTGGCAGAACGCCGGGATCATCGACGCGATTCGAGCCTGCGGCGACCGCATCTTTGTGGTACAGCTCAGCGACTGGCGCACGCCTCGCTCGTTGCAGGACCGCCTGATTCCCGGCCAGGGTGCTATTCCGCTGCCGCCTATGTTGCGCGCCATTCACGAGGCCGGCTATCGGGGCCCGTACGTCGTCGAGATCTTCTCAGGCGACGTGCCGGACTCACTGTGGAAGGGTGATCTGGAGCAGGTCATCACCGAGAGTCGAGACGGCGTGGAACGCGCATGGGAGATGGCATTTTCCACCCAATAGACAGGGCGGCAAGGACGGCCGGTGCTGTTCGAACTGTGCGGCTATCGGCTTGGGCAGTTCGCCGCCGAAGACCATCTGTCTCAGGTTATGGCCGTGATAACCGCATGTCTACTCCGTGAAGATGCTCCCCTCGCCCCTGGAGGGTTCATGAGGGGACAGTGTGGTGAGGGTGTGCCCGCACCGCTTCGCCGCCCGGCCACGATCCACCGTACATTGACACCGTAGAATCGGTCTTCAGACCGTCAAGGGAAGGACCGCGCGGTAGCGCCGGTCCTGTGGCGTACCACCGTGCTCCTCCTCGACCGAGCTGTTGGGCTGGGGTGGTCGAGCCACCCACGGGTGTGCTTCCCTGCTCCGCTCCGTGCTGGGAGACCGGACCCGGGTGCATGCAACCACGGAGTTGTGCGGGGGAGGAGCGTGTCAGGCGGCTGCTGGTCCTGTGCCCCCGTTCGGGGATCGACGTCCGGCGAGATGCCGAAGTACGGTACTGCCGCGGGACGGGCCGGCGCCGGCGCTTGCGCGCGGCGCCTCCACCAGACGATCTGAAGATCGATGCTAGAGCGTTTCGCGGAGTCATTGGACCGAGTAGCCGTAGTGGCGGAAGCAGTTACGAGCGACCTGTGGGGGGACTTTGTCCAGTGCGGCGGGGAGCGCCGCTTCCAGGGCGTCACGGGTCGTGGCC
>JAABUJ010004091.1_pt1 | contig 15643 bp, 17 predicted proteins | sample 5559131 | NCBI WGS metagenome assembly JAABUJ01 (sample SAMN10711875, study PRJNA513366) | rock metagenome | isolation source: Antarctica rocks | place: Antarctica: Victoria Land, Mt New Zealand nord | collected 2016-01-07 | reverse complement strand
CCTGGGGTGAGCGGGCGCAACGGCTCTTTCTGTACTCGTGCCATACCTGTCTCTACTTCCCTCCTCCCTCCAGTCTCTCAGATTGACCCCTTCACTTCCAGTTGTTTGCGGCGCGACCCACTAGCACCAAAGGTTATTACAAGAGAGCGCCGCAGCTTGCCCCCGATCTCGCCGTCGAAGTGGCGTTGGAGAACCAATATGCGCCCGGCATGGGTGTGAAGGCTAAAACATACCTCTCCTTTGGCACGCGCCTCGTGTGGGTCATCTGGCCGCGCTACAAGCGCGTGGACGTGTGGCGCCCCGGCGACGAGACGCCGACGCTGCTGGGTGTTGACGACATGCTCGACGGCGAGGACGTGGTACCAGGCTTCACCTATCCTATTGGCCGCCTCTTCTCCTAGCGCATGAATTGCGTCAGGAATGGGCACAACCAAGAGGCCATCAGTCGCGTTGACGCACGAGGGAGAGGAACTCAGCGCGGCGCGCCGGGTCGCGGCCCATCTCGCCCAGCAGTGTACTGGTGACGGTGCGGCTGCCCGGCTTCTGTACGCCGCGCATGGCCATGCACAGGTGCTCGGCCTCGATCACGACGCCGACGCCGCGCGGCCGTAGCGCCGTCTCCACGGCCGCGGCGACTTCGCGCGTCAGGAGCTCCTGCACCTGTAGGCGGCGCGCGTACATGTCGACGATGCGCGCCAGCTTGCTCAAGCCGATCACGCAGCCGTCCGGCAGATAGGCCACATGCGCCATGCCGAAGAAGGGCAGCAGGTGGTGTTCGCACAGCGAGTAGAAGGGGATGTCGCGCACGAGGACCAATTCGTCGTAGTCCTCGGCGTAGAGCGCGTCGCCGACGACATCCGCGAGCGTCTGCCGGTAGCCGGCGGTCAGGTCGGCCAGCGAACGGGCCACGCGCCGCGGCGTGTCCACCAACCCCTCGCGCGTGGGGTCCTCGCCAAGCGCCGTGAGCAGGTCGCGGGTTATACTGACCAGTGCGTGTTCGTCGGGCTGTTCCCACTCGCTCATCGTGCCTCTCTGCCTCTTTCGGAAAATGTGTCCGGGGCTCTGCCGCGCCGCTACCTGAAGCATACCGCCTCGCCACGCTAGCGCGTCAGCATTGGGCGGCTGATAATGGCTTGACTTACTCGAACGCGTGTTCTATCATGACGATGTTGTTGGCGAGTGGGCGCGGGTCATCGCCGCTAGGGGCGTGAAGATACCCGCGCGATGCGACATTAGGAGGCGCGCTATGGCTATATCATTTCAGGTTACCTTCGATTGCGCGGACCCCGACCGCCTGGCGGATTTTTGGGCGGGCGTCCTTGGCTACAAAAAGCAAGATCCTCCCGCGGGCTACGATACCTGGCCGGCGTTCCTGACCGCTCAGGGCGTGCCTGAGGATCAATGGGACACGCGTAGCGCGATCGTTGATTCCGAAGGCCGTGGCGCGCGTATCTTTTTCCAGCGTGTCCCCGAGCCGAAGACGGTCAAGAATCGCGTCCACCTCGACGTAAGTGTGAGCGGCGGGCCGTCCGTCCCTATAGAGGAGCGGCGCGCCCGCATCGACGGCGCTGTGACCCGCGTTGTGGATCTCGGGGCCACGCGCGTGCGCGGGTTTGACGAGGGCGGCGAGTGCTTCGTCGTCATGCGCGACCCCGAGGGTAATGAGTTTTGCTTGCAGTGAATACCGCCGGCGTGAATACTGATCTGTCGAGGAACGGCTAGCGCGCGCTCCGTTATACTTATATACCACGGCCCCCTCTTCGGCAGCGACCGGCGAGGGTTGAGGAACGGCTAGCGCGCGCTCCGTTATACTTATATACCACGGCCCCCTCTTCGGCAGCGACCGGCGAGGGTTATAGTTGGGTACGTGGCGCGGTGCGCATAGGGCTGGCGGGAGGGTGATGGATACGGCCAAATCGGCGACGAGCGATGATGCCGGGACCCTGCGCGGATCGACGCTCCCGCACGCCGTGATCGACGCTTGCCCGTGCGGTATCATCGCTCTCGACGATCGGGGTATCGTGCGCGCGGCCAATCCGGCCGCGGCGGCGCTCGTAGGGTTTCCCCCTGGCGGGGTGGACGGGCGCGCGCTTGCCCTACTCCTGGCGGCCGCGGTAACGCGCGAGGGCCTGCCGGTCCCGCCGACGTTGTGGCCCTGGTTAGAGCATAATATGCCGCGTCCATTGACCGTGGGGAACACGCCCGCGGGGCGCGCGCGTCGTTGGCTCGAGCTAACGGCCACCGCCGTACCGGGCGGTCTGACCGCCGTGAGCGTTGTGGACGTCACGCCATATATCGACGGCGAGCGCCGGCTGGAGCGGCAAGCGCTCCACGACCCGCTGACTGGCCTGCCGAACCGCGCGCTCTTCGCGGATCGGCTGACTCAGGCCCTGCGTGCCGCACGGCGCGAGCAGTCCGTCGCGGCGATCTTAATGATGGATCTCAACGGATTCAAGGACGTCAATGATTCGTTCGGCCACGACATCGGCGACCGCCTCCTGCACGCCGTGGCCGCGCGTTTCCGCGAGCGCCTGCGTACGTCTGATACGCTGGCTCGCCTCGGTGGCGATGAGTTCGCGGCGATCCTGGCGGGAACCGATGAGGAGGGCGCGCGCCTGGTGGCTCACTCGCTGACCGAGGCGCTCGACACTCCGATCGTCCTGGAGGGGGAGCCCGTGCCGCCGCTGCGCCCGGCGACATCGGTCGGGATCGCGTTGTACCCCGCGCATGGGACGGACGCGGAAACGATCCTGCGCCATGCCGACGCGGCTATGTACACGGCGAAACGCGGCCGGTGTGGCCCTGTTGTGTACGTGGATGACGCTGATATGGCGCAGGCAGCGCATCTATCACTGGTCACGGCCCTACAGAATGCCGTGCGAGCGGGAGAGTTGACACTGCATTACCAACCCAAGCTCGGGCTGGCCGACGCCAAGACGCGCGCGGTTGAGGCGCTATTGCGCTGGACTTCACCCATACATGGAGCGGTCGAGCCGAGCGTGTTCATCCCTATCGCTGAAGAGAATGGCCTGATCGCGGAGATATCGCTCTGGGTGCTTGACACGGCGCTGGCCCAATGCGCCGCGTGGCAGGCGGACGGCCTGGAACTGCGCGTGGACATCAACGTGGCGGCGGCGTTGCTGCACGACCCGGCGTTGCCGGAGGTGGTCGACGCCGCCCTGACACGGCACGGCGTTCCCACGCGCCAGTTTGGTGTTGAGGTCACCGAGACAGCGGTGCTGACCGACCGCGCGCGCGCCGTCGGCGCGCTCCACGCGCTGGCCGCGCGGGGCGTTCATATCTCCGTGGACGACTATGGGACGGGCTATTCGTCGCTCGCTCAACTCAAGAAACTCCCGATCCATGAGCTCAAGATCGACCGTGGCCTCGTACAGGCGTTGGTTCACGACCCCACCGACCGCGCCATCGTGCAGGCGGCCGTAGCTCTCGGCCACGCTCTCGGCCTGGAGGTCGTCGCCGAGGGCGTGGAAGACATCGCGGCGTGGTCGTCGCTGCGCGCGTTTGGCTGCGACGCGGCGCAGGGATACTATATGACGAGGCCCATGGCGGCGGACGCGGTCGTGGCGTGGCTGCGGACGCGGTGGCGTCCGCGGCGCCAGCGGCGGCTCTTCCACCGGCCACGCGGGCGATCGAGCTGACACAAAGGAACGCTAATGACTGTCATGCGGATGACTATCGATGAGGTGAACGCGCTCGACCGCGACGGCTTCGTGGCGGCGTTGGGGCCGGTGTTCGAGGGGCCGCCCTGGATCGTCGAGCGGGCCTGGGACGAGCGGCCTTTCGCGGATCTTACACACTTGCATGAGCGGCTCCGCGCCGTCATGGACGCGGCGCCGGTCGAGCGGCAGGTGGAGTTAATCCAGGCGCATCCGGATTTGGTCGGCCGTGCGGCCCTTGCCGGGACGCTCACGCCCGAGTCGACGGGGGAGCAGGCGGCGGCCGGCCTCGACCGCTTATCGCCCACGGAGGTTGCCGCGTTTACCCAACTGAACGCGGCCTACCGCGACGCCTTCGGGTTCCCGTTCGTCATCTGTGTGCGCGAAAACAAAAAAGAGGGAATCCTGGCGGGTTTCAACGCGCGCCTCGGCCACACGCGTGAGCGAGAGATAGCGGCGGCGCTCGGCGAGGTCGCCAAAATCGCGTGGCTGCGGTTGCTGGACCGCGTACAATGGGACAACGGGACCCGCGACTGACGCCACATGGCGTACGATAGCGGCCGTGTGATGGAGGTGGAACGACTAATGAATGCCGAGATCAGCTATGGCAAAGCGCGCGTGCCGCTCTACCGCGTCTACGCACGGCCGCTCACCGGAGTGCGCCCGATCCCCGAGTCGCCGTTCACGGGGCGGGACAACACGCTCTTCGCGCTGGAGGTGGACGTCGAAGTCTTCGGGCGCAACGTCCTGCCGGCGTACACGGAGGGCGACAACAGCGCGGTGGTCGCCACCGACTCGATGAAGAATTTCGTGCTGCGGCAGGCGCTCGCCTACGACGGCGCCACGTTGGAGGGTTACCTCTATGACCTTGGACGAGGGCTCCTGACCACGTATCCGCATATGCAGGCGTTGCGCGTCACCGGCCACGAGCGGCCATTCCTGCCCGCGCGCGTCTCTGCCGGCGATGACGCCGCCTTCGCCGACAGCCCGGTGTTGTTCAGCCCGTCGCATGGCGACTGCGCGTTGTGCGAGCTGGCGCTGGACGTCCAGGGCGACGCTATTGCCGTCACCGACCACCGCTGCGGGCGCGTCGATATGCAACTCGTCAAAGTGACGGGCAGCGCCTTTACGCGCTTCGTACGCGACGGCTACACCACGCTGCCTGAGCGCGGCGACCGCCCGCTCTACATCTACCTCGACGTGCACTGGACCTACGGCGACATGGGCGATCTGCTGTCGGGCGACCCCGCGCGCTACATCCCATCCGAGCAGGTGCGCGACCTCGCGGCGACGGTCTTCCACTCGTTCGTGAGCGAGTCGATCCAGCACCTCGTGTATGAGATAGGGACGCGGCTGCTGGCGCGCTTCCCCGGCATGGCCTCGGTCTCCTTCAGCGCGCAGAATCGCACCTGGGACCCCGTCGTCGTGTCGGAGCAGGACCACAGGGTTAAGGTCTACAGCGACCCGTTCCCGGCCTATGGTACGATCAACCTCACGCTGAGGAGGGACGCCTGATGGGTCGCCTGACCACGCATGTGCTCGACGTGGCGCGGGGACGGCCTGCCGCGGGCGTTGTGATCGAGGTGTGGCGCCTTGGCCGCGCCGACGGCCAGCCGGAGTTGCTCAAAACGGCGCGTACCAACGCGGACGGGCGCACCGAGGACCCACTGCTGGCCGGCGACGAACTGGAGAGCGGCGTCTACGAATTAGTCTTCCTGGTCGGCGACTACTTCGCCGCACAGGAATCGTCACTCGAAGGGCTGCCCTTCCTCGACCGCGTCCCAATCCGCTTCGGGATCGCCGATGCGTCGGCGCGCTACCATGTGCCGCTACTTGCCTCGCCGTGGGCCTATAGCACCTATCGCGGGAGTTGATTGTATCATGAAGGAAGGGCTACTATGAGTAGCCGACTTTTAGGAGGGCTTCTTATGGCAAGCGAACGCGTTACACAGTCCGACGACCATATCCCGTATCTCGATGAACTCTATCCGTCTGAGAGCGACGAGCCGCTCACGTTCACGGCCGAGGACATCGCACACGCGGTGGAGCGGCTTGAGGCCGGCCGCGATGTCGGGGAATACACCGGCATGAGGGAGAGTGACCTTGTCGTGTTATGGGAGGTCGGCCAACTCGGCCAGGATCAGCTACACGCCGTCATGCGCGACCCGTCACTGTTGCCGCGGATATTGACGCCAACTGCCCATGCCTGACTATGAGTTGACCGACGCGCAAAGGGTCATGGAGCGCTGCGACGTGTTGGGCGTTATCAGCGAGGAGCCTGACCGGCGGACGCGCCGTTTCGCCACGCCCGCGATGCGCGCGGCCAACGTGGCGGTGGCAGGCTGGATGCGTGACGCTGATATGGCCGTGCGCCAGGACAGCATCGGCAACTTGATCGGGCGCTACGAGGCGCGCGAGGCTGGGGCCAAAACGTTGCTGCTGGGCTCGCACCTAGACACGGTGCGCGACGCGGGCAGGTACGACGGACCCCTCGGCGTGCTCGTGGCGCTGGCCGTGATCGAGCGCCTGCATACGCGCGGTGAGCGTTTGCCTGTCGCGCTGGAGGTGGTTGCCTTCGCCGATGAGGAGGGGCTGCGTTACCACACGAGCTACCTCGGCAGCCGCGTCCTCGCCGGCGCGTTCGATCCCCGCGACCTGTCTCGCCAGGACGAGGACGGCGTCACGATGGACGAGGCGATCCGGGACTTCGGCGGCGACCCCTCGGCTATCGACCGTGAGAAGCGTGACCCCAGCATGGCGCTGGCCTATTGCGAGGTACACATCGAGCAGGGACCCGTGCTGGAGCGGCGCGGGCTGCCGGTCGGCGTGGTGTCGGTCATCATGGGGCAGAGCCGCTGCGACGTCGCGTTCGCGGGGCAGGCCGGCCACGCCGGCACGGTCCCGATGGACCTGCGCCACGACGCCCTCTGCGCGGCGGCTGAGTTCACACTCGCGGTCGAAGGGCTGGCGCGGCGGGAAGCGGGGCTGGTCGCCACGGTCGGGCAGTTGGCGGTGGGGCCGGGGGCGAGCAACGTCATACCCGGCCGGACCGCACTCAGCCTGGACGTGCGCCACCTGGACGACGCGGCGCGCGACACGGCCTGCCGCGATTTACATAATACTGCCGAGGCGATTGGCGCGCGACGCGGCGTTTCGGTCGAGTGGCGGCCGGTGCAGGAGAGCGCGACCGTCCGCTGTTCCCCCGATCTAGGCGCGGCGTTGTCGCGCGCGATCGAGGCGCTGGGCTACGCGGCGTTGAGCCTGCCCAGCGGAGCCGGGCACGACGCCGTCATCATGTCCACTCTGGCGCCCGTGGCGATGCTGTTCGTGCGCTGCAAGGGAGGCATCAGCCACAACCCGGCCGAGGCGGTGATGGTTGAGGACGTCGCGGTCGCGCTCGACGTCATGGACACCTTTCTGGCTAATCTGGTCGATTCATACAATCTGGCTGTAGACTTCAGGTGATGTGTGAGAAGGATACGTACAGTGAGCGTCAAAGTGACCTGCGGATTCCATTCTTTTCCTTGAGCGTTATAGGGGGCGTACGAAGGCCTTCGGCTGATAGAGGTGGTAGCGCCTAACATGGATATAGGTCGTGGAGGCTTTCTGGCAGGCACGCTTGTAGCAACCCCTAAGGGTCCGCAACGCATCGAAAGATTGCGAGTAGGGGACCTTGTGGTAACGATGGATACCGTCAGCGAAGTACTACAAAACGAGAAGCTCCGCGCGGTTTTTCTGGAACGGTCGGCGAGTTGTTCACGATCCAGTTGGATGATGGTAGTACGATTACATCGTCGGAGGAGTGCGGATACTGGCTTAACGAATACGATGATCTGGGCGATATTGGTTTCTGGCTGGGGGCGGGACACCTGCGTCCGAATCACCATGTAATCACGATCAATACTACCTCCGTAGCCGTCGCCCGAGCACAAAGTCGGCGAATAGCATCCGCTTTGATATTCGGGCTCTTTCTTGGCGACAACAACAATTGCTTCGTTGGGCCGCCTCGTGTCCTTGTTAGCGGGGTTTTACCCTATCCGAGCAAAGCTATCCCAGTCTTGCTATACGTTTTACGGACCGGCTCTCCGCCCCCAAACTACTACGGAGGCGGCCTGTTTTCTAATTCGGAAGGGCTCTTGCCGCGTGGTGGCAACTATCGGGAATACGATATCGATCCTATACCTCTACCCGGTATCCGCCGAAATAGAGAGCGCATCGTGGTGGATACAAATACGAATACGAAAAGGGCTTGGTACACCCCGGATCATTACACAACCATGTTCCCTATGTGATGCTGGGGGTAGGCGTTGCGCGACGTCGGGTGGTGAACGCTGGAATAGTCGGCGGCCCGATTATACCCGCGATATCTGGAACGAGAGGCGGACGAGTTCTTGGCCGGTCGTGTGTCGTAAAATCGAGCTTGACTTGTGCCCACTTAGGAAAGCGCGACAGCCTATACTGTGAGAGAATAAGAATATGGAAGCGGATAACTTTGATGTCTTTGACGATGTATGGTTCAAGAGAGAAGCCGAGCGTGTTTTTGTAGCGAAGAGGCATCTCGAGAAAACAGTAGTAGAGGCGTTCACGCCTTTGGAGCATGCTCCAGCCCAATCACCGTGGGCCTATCTCTTACCTATGGGGGAGCGGGATGTCGACGACTCGGTGGCTATTGTTGGGGAAGCGCTGCGAAGCGTTGTTCGAATCATTCGAGGCCAAAGGTGCTCTACCCGTAAGCTCCTCTTCCAGGAATGGGCGGCGGCACTGCAATTCCCATACTACTTCGGGGAAAATTGGGATGCTTTCGAAGAATGTATGGCAGATTTAGCGTGGTTGCCCAGAGGCCATCGTTTCTTTTTCGTTACTAACGTAGACCGCATTCTTCGTGATAAGCAGGATTTTAGACAATTTATTGACAGCCTGCGCAGCGCTTCCGAACAGCAAGGAGTGGTAGGAGGCGACGATGGGGAGCAGCCCTATCGCATCATATTTCATTGTGAGCCGAAGCGACTCCTTATTGCACAGCGCCGCCTCGCTGAAGCTCAGACTACGGTACCAGTGCTGTCATATCACTAAGACGGGTTCAGCTTGCCAGTGGGATGGGCCTTGCTCAACCCTTTCAATCCACGTCCCGCGTACGACCATGTCGCCGACTTTTCCGTGTACGTCGCGCGCGATCAAGGCGCTGGGCTACGCGGCGTTGAGCCTACCCAGCGGAGCCGGGCACGACGCCGTCGTTATGTCCACCCTGGCACCCGTGGCGATGCTGTTCGTGCGTTGCAAGGGAGGCGTCAGCCACAACCCGGCCGAGGCGGTCGCGGTATGAGGACGTCGCGGTCGCGCTCGACGTGATGCATAGCTTCCTGGTCAATCTGGTTGACTCATAAACATAGCTGACTAAGGTGGGGTAGTAGCGATGGAGCGATATATCGTCACGCGGCCGGAGAATCGGAATGTCGTCGAGGTATGGTCCGAGAAAAGACTCCAATTCGAGCCACAAGGTGAGCTAAAGGATTTACGAACTGATATCCGCGCTGCGGTGCGAATGCTCAAGGCCAAACCAAATCAAGTGTTGCACGCTGTCTATGGAGCGCAAGGTGATGAGTTTTGCGATGCGGAAAATATTCTTTTCTACAACGTTGGACCTGGTTTTTTCACTCATGTAGCTGGGCGCGGCGTTCGCTTTGAGCGCGCCTATTCATATCCCGACCCGTCACAGGCGTTGCTTGCTAACCACCTGCACTATCACCGCTACGCCACGGTTGACGCTAATGACACCTTCTCGCACTGGCAACCCGATAGGGTATTGGCGAAGTGGAGTGACGTCCAACTTCCGCGGACGGCATCGGCTACAACTGCTTCCAGCGTTTGGTATCACATGAAGTCTGGCTTGGTAGACATATGCCAACTGCCTAGTGAAGAGCTAAAGCTTTTCGGCCTATGCGTCATCGTTAAGGCGCCTGCTAATGATGCCATCAACATTAGTGGCGTCATGAAGCCGTTGCTTGATGGCCTGATTGCTGCGTTTCACGCACACAATGGTGAAAAGATTGAGCAGATTAGCCAGAGGTTAGGCGCTACGTTACATACGGACCAAAGTGCAGTGGTCAAACTCCTAAATGATCAAAGCGGGGCGATTCTAGGACGACGGCGTTTGCTTGGGCCGTTTCGCAAAGGAATCATGTGGAATCCTGCTGATGACCTCTGCCTAGCTGCTGAATTGCTCGTGGAAAGGCATGACGGCAACGGAAGGCTCATCTCGGGCTCCTTGTTCGAAATTGACCGAAAGCGTGGCAACTGAACGAAGTGAAAGACAACTGGGAGCGTAGTCATCCGTTCGTGCGCCTCGATCTTCCCACCCTCACGGATCTGGCGCGGCCTATATTGCCTGGGCGTGCCGTCGTGCACGCCGACCTTTTGACTGCTGGTCTTGCCAATACAAACTACAAGGTGATGGTGTCAGGGTGCGACAAGCCCTTTGTCGTGCGCGTGTACACGCGAGATTCCGCCGCGTGCCGGAAGGAAGTGGATATCTACAACCTGATCCACGATCGCGTGCCGCTGCCGGATATTCTCTACGCCGATGTCGATGGCCGGCGCCATGAGCGGCCGTACGCCGTCACATCGTGGGTGGACGGGGTCATGCTGGATCGGGCGCTGGCGCACGGAAGCGCCGAAGACGTCGCTTCAGTCGCCCACGCGACGGGCGTCGTGCTGGCGGTCATCGGCTCCTATACTTTCGCGCGCGCGGGCTTCTTCGGTCCGAATCTCGCCGTGGATCATCCATTGGGGTACGCCGACACGTCGTGGCTCCCCTACATCCGCGACCGTTTATTCCAAGAGACGGTGGAAGGGCGACTGGGCGTCGCGTTGCGAGACCGTCTATGGGATATGGTTACGCAGGGCGCCGCGGCCGTGCGGACCATCGACGACGCCCGCTCGCTGGTACACGCGGACTACAACGGGTCAAACATCATCGTACGGCGCGAGGGCGAGGCCTGGGTTGTGGGAGCGATACTGGATTGGGAGTTCGCCTTTGCCGGGTCGTCCTTGCACGATATCGGCAATATGCTGCGCGGCGCCGACACTCTTCCTCCCGCCTTCGAGCCGGCTTTCATGCGTGGCTTCGAGGATGGTGGGGGAGAGCTGCCGCGCGACTGGAAAAACATCGCCGCGCTGCTTGACCTCGTGAACCTGTGCGAGTTTTTGAACGCGCCGGACCCACGCGGCACGCGGGTCGCTGATGTCGTGCGCTTGATCCGTACGACCGTGGCGCGGTGGGAGGCGAACGGCAGGAAAGTATTGGTGGAATAATGAGCCTCTATGACCTGATCGTGCGTCAAGGGACCCTCGTTACCTCAGGTGGCGTCGCGCGCGGCGATGTCGCCGTCGCCGATGGGCGCATCGTCGCGGTGGGGCCGGAGTTGGCGGGGACGAGCCAGGAGGAGATCGATGCGGCGGGGCTGCACGTCTTCCCCGGCGTCATCGACGCGCATGTGCACTTTAACGAGCCGGGACGCGCCGCGTGGGAAGGCTTCGCCACCGGCACGCGGGCGCTGGCCGCGGGCGGGGCCACGGCCTACTGCGATATGCCGCTCAACGCCCATCCGCCGACGCTCGACGCGGAGAGTTTTCGGCTCAAGCACGCCGCCGCGCGCGCCTCCTCGCTGGTCGACTTCGCCTTGTGGGGCGGCCTCGTGCCCGGTAACCTCGTGTATCTCGACGATCTCGCTGCGTGCGGCGTGGTCGGCTTCAAGGCGTTCATGTCGGACAGCGGCATCGCCGACTTCCCGGCCGCGGACGACCTGACCCTCTACGAAGGTATGGCGCGCGCGGCGCGGTTGGGTCTGCCCGTCGCGGTCCACGCCGAGAACGACGCCATCACGAGCGGCCTGGCGCGGCGCGCTATCGCCCTGGGTCGCGTGTCGGTGCGGGACTACCTGGCCTCGCGCCCGGTCGTGGCCGAGCTCGAGGCCATCGCGCGCGCCATTGCCTTCGCGGAAGACACGGGCTGCCGGCTGCATGTCGTCCACGTCAGCACGGGACGCGGCGTCGCGCTGGTGGCGGCGGCGCGGGCGCGCGGCGTGGACGTGAGCTGCGAAACGTGCCCGCATTATCTTGTCCTGACCGAAGGCGATTTGGAGGCGCTGGGCGCGGTCGCCAAGTGCGCGCCGCCGCTGCGCGCGCGCGCGGAGGTCGAGGCGCTGTGGCGGGCGCTGTTTGACGGCGACCTGCCTATGGTCGCCTCCGACCATTCGCCGGCCCCGGCGGATCTCAAGGCCGGCGACGACTTCTTCAAGCTGTGGGGCGGCGTTTCGGGCTGCCAATCTACCTTGCAGGCGCTCCTGACCGAGGGCCACGAGCGGCGCGGGCTGCCGCTGGAAACCATCGCGGCGGTCACCTCCGGCTCCGTGGCATGGCGCTTTGGTCTCGCGCCGGCCAAAGGTCGTCTCGCTGTCGGCGCCGACGCCGACCTCGCGCTCGTCGACCTGGCGCACAGCGCTGTTTTGCGCGACGAGGATCTGCGCTATCGGCATCGGCACAGCCCCTACGTCGGGCGTCTGTTGCGCGGGCGCGTCGCGCGCACACTCGTGCGCGGCGTGACGGTCTACCGCGACGGCGAGGTCGTATCGGAGCCGATCGGGCGCCTGCTGACGCCGCACTAATCATAAGGCGCTCAATGATCTATTCATGGGGGCACGCAACTTTTCCCATGGTACACTGCCTAAAAAGGTTTGTTAGCGCGAGGCCGATCGGGCGGATGTCCGCCAATGTTTCAATACCGTGATGCCGTGGCGAACAAGCTCAATGTCGCCCCCGCTGAATCCTAGCTGCTCAACTAGAACCCAACGGTCACCGGAATTGTATGCCTCTGTCACTTTGCCGAGGCGGAGCGATTGATCGAGGCGGCGCAGGTGATCCTCTCCCGCGCGTACGCGTTTCGGTAGCCGGACATTACCTGCCTCACGCGGCACCATGACCATGACCCCGCCTCCCAGCGCATGTACCTCGAGCTCGCACTGGAGGAGCGTTAAGGATGTGTACCAACCGGTCGCGATTTCCTCACTTGTCGCACTCGCGCCCACACGATATCCGCATAGTAAGCTATTCGACGCGAGGCGCCTTGCGTCGTTGATTAGGAGGGTCGGGCGCTCGCTGAAGACGCTGAGGACGACGTCCGGCGTACGCACACCCGGCACGAGGAACCACGGGTCGCGGACGCGGCACTTATAACGCTCTGCCACACCTCGTTCCTCGCCTAAGTCGACGTAGCGCCGTTCTCCGTCGGTCAAGCTCTCGTGATCAGGTAGGAATAATTTGTCCTCGCATGAGGCGCTTGGAGAGGATGTCCAAAGCCCCGCGCCTTTTAGCTTACGCGTGGATATTAGTGTTGGGTGGAGGCTGTGCGCGGGGATCTGGTAGTCGTGGATGTCCTTGCCAGTCGGATGAAAAAACGCTTTGTCTCCCGTTACATATCCGATGTTGAAGGTAACCAACCTTTTCGCCGGAACGGTTAAGTCCGCGACACGGGAGCTAAGGAGCCGCCGCAACTCATTCCCAAGGAGCGCGCCAACGAAGGCTCGTTCACCACGCAGCAGGTCGTCGATATCGATGTCCTCGTCAACAACTGGGCGTGCGTTGAGAAGATGGTCAACCCGTTCGAATGCTTGGTAGCACACGGTGTCGGTGCGCGATCCATAATCGTCGGCCAGTAGAATGACAACGTCTTGCAGTAACTCGGGAAATAGCCGCTCGTGCGTCCGTAGAACGCGCAGTGACCCGAAGTTGGCGCGCAGCGTCGCCCAGAGTGGCCGTGCGTATCGCACATATGTAAACTCGTACGGTAGAACAAAGGCCAAGCGCCCGCCGTTGTCGAGAAAGCGCATCGCGTGCAGGACGAATGGCATCCAGAGGCTGCCGCTTGGATCCATGTCCTGCTTCATCGAAGTTCGCGCGGCTCTAAGGGCACGATCCTGCTGAACGTCCCTGAGTTGGCGCAGGCGTACATATGGCGGATTACCGATGACCGCTTGGACTTTGAAGGGAAAGACCCCGAGGAAGTCCTCGCAACGCACGGCGTCATCCGTCATTAATTGCTCGTGAATCGCCCGCGCTCGCGCCTGCTCGTCAATCTCGACGCCCCAGATGCGCAGTGCGGTGAATGCCTTGCGCGCCGCGCTTGTCGCGACGGACCGGAGGAAGATACCGTCGCCAAAGCTTGGTTCAAGTACGTGGTCCCCGTCGCGGCGAACGATCCAGTTCGCCATATAATCGGCGGCCGACCGTGGAGTATAGTAAGCGCCTAGTAGGCGTCTGGTTGAGCTATTAGGCACAGAGGAATCCTTCCATCTCTGTATTATTGTAAGCGATAAGACAAGGCTGGAGCGCAGGCGTTCCCAGAAATGTTTCACCGAACCGAGAGATTTGAGGATACCGATGACAAACTTTCGCCGCGCGCGCGAGGACGACCTATCGCACGTCTACGAGATATTCTACGAGAACGAGGTCGGAGAGACGTCCAGCCCTCCGCCGTCGGACGCCGGCCTGATGGCCTATTTCCGGCATGTGTTAGGGACCGGAATGATGTACGTGGCGGAGCGCGATGGTCGGGTCGCGGCGTTCGCGGGCAGCATCGCGCGGGGCAATGTACGGTACCTGACCGACCTGTTCGTGCGCACCGCCGTACAGTCGAGCGGTCTCGGCCAGGCGCTACTGCGGCATGTCCTGCCCGCGGATGGCCGCATTCACTGCACCTGCAGCTCGACCGATCCGCGCGCGTTGGCCCTCTATATCCGCTCCCGTATGCAGCCGCAGTGGCCGCACCTCAACCTGCGGTTGAATGAACCCCTCAGCGATCTCCCGACCTCGGATGTCGAGGTCGTTGAGGCGCATGCGGACGACCCCGCGTTGGCGCGGTGGGATACAGAGATCGGCGGGCGGCCACGTCCGGAGGAGTACGCTTATTGGGTGCGCGAACAGCGTGCGGTATCTTTGTGGTTCCGGCGGCGGGGCGATACTGTGGGCTACGGCTACGCGCGGTTGGGAGCGGGGACTTTATACTATCCCCAAGCCTGTACACTGGGACCGATTGGCGCCCGCACACCGGAGGACGCCGTCGTCTGCGTAGCCGCTGCCGCCGGTTGGGCGAGTAGGCGCGCGGAGGTGTTGCGCATCGACCTGCCGGGTCCGCACCCTGCCCTGGCACCGCTGCTCGCCGCGGGCTTCCGCATCGTCTACGTCGAGACGTTCCTCTCGACGGCGCCGGTGCCTTTCTTCGACGCGCGCCGTTACGTCGCGTCGGGGTCCAGCCTCTTTTAGGGACGCGACCCCCGGCAGCAGACAATTGCCTCCAGTTTATCTTTTTTGACATAGTTGACAGGCATGACAGGGAAAGGTATGCTCCCTGAAAAGAAAGGCGATGACTTTATGCCGAAGCGGCATCGCGCGGATGCAGTGGACGCGTACGCGCCCGATGGGTCGGAGATCCGTAATCTGGTCGGGCGCACACAGGGGGCGACCAGGTTGAGCCTGGCCGAGGCGCTGGTCCCGCCGGGGCAGCACACGGGTAAGGTCTACCACCAGACGGTTTACGAGGAGGTCTGGTACATCGTGCGCGGAAGCGGTATCATGCATGTGCAGGCACCCGACGCTTCCGATGAGGAGGTGTTCGACATCGCGCCGGGCGACGCCGTCTTGATCTTGCCGCGCCACGGCTTCTGGGTGCAAAATACCGGCGCCGATGATCTGGTTGTTCTGTGCTGCGGTTCGCCGCCCTGGCCCGGTGATGACGAGGCGTAACCCTGGCCGCCGCGCCCTTGATTCCTATTCCAAAGTTGTCAGCCGCTAGCAGTTTGTCGGAGAGAAGCGGGCTCTCCATCCCGCGCGCGGTGGTACAGTAGGAAGCATGAGTAGAACATTCAAAACCGTGGACTATGAGGCGGCGCTCGACCTGACCGTGCGCTTGGGCG
>JAABUJ010004089.1_pt1 | contig 15646 bp, 19 predicted proteins | sample 5559131 | NCBI WGS metagenome assembly JAABUJ01 (sample SAMN10711875, study PRJNA513366) | rock metagenome | isolation source: Antarctica rocks | place: Antarctica: Victoria Land, Mt New Zealand nord | collected 2016-01-07 | reverse complement strand
CCGCGGCTACCGCAACAAGCAGAAGATGATCACCATCGTCTACCTCATCGCCGGCCGCTTGCCCCTACCCACCATCCACACGATCTAGCGAGGAGCCGTTTTTGGGCAGCGGGGCGAGCGTGGCGGCGGCGTAGAGCAGCACGAACACACCCGGCGCGGCCGGGCCGAGCGCGCCAACGTAGTCGCGCAGCCCGGCCAGGTCGGGAAGCCCGACCATGACCGCGACCGCAGCGCCGCCCCGATCGTGGCGACGAGGACGACCAGCCGGATGGCCGCGGACAGCCCGGGCCGGCAAATCTGGGGCCGGATCTGCGGATACCGTGTTCGTACACGTGGCGATCACCTCGGACGCAGCGTACCCGCCACCCCGGCGGCCGCCGGGTGTCGACCGGGAGATCCGCGGCCCGACGGGCCCTTTGGTGATCGTGCGACCCCTTGAACCCGATCCGAAGGACATCAGATGTGTTCTGCCGATCCGGCCGTCCCGGCTGCGGGCCGCAACGGTTCCGGTCCCCGGTCGGCCGGCGGCACCGATGGAGCGGCCGAGCGCGACCTCGATGGGTTCGGGGGCGTGCTCCTGGATGTGCTGGTGATCGGCGCCGGTCAGGCCGGGCTCGGCGTGGCCTACCACCTGACCCACGACGCGGCGATCGCGGTGGCGGTGCTGGACGCGGCCCCGGTCGGGCAGTCCTGGCTCGACCGGTGGGACAGTCTGCGTCTGTTCACCCCGCGCAGGTTCAGCGCCCTGCCCGGACTGCAGTTCCCCCGCGGCCCGGGCCGGTACCCGTCGCGGGTGCAGATGGCCGCATACCTGCGGGCTTACGCCGCGCATGCCGCGCTGCCGGTCCGGACCGGGGTGCGGGTGCACCGGCTGTTCACCCAGGGATCCCTGTTCGTGGCGCTGACCTCCGCAGGTCCGGTGCGGGCCCGGCAGGTCGTGGTGGCCACCGGTCCGTTCCACCGCCCGGTGCTGCCGTCGGCCGCGGCCGAGCTCGACCCCGAGGTCACGCAGCTGCACTCCGCGAACTACCGGCGCCCGGCCGACGTCCCCGCCGGTCCGGTGCTGGTCGTCGGCGGGGGCAACTCGGCCGCCCAGCTCGCCGTCGAGCTCGCCCACGACGGCCGGGAGGTCACCGTCGCGTGCCCGCGCCTACCCTGGTATCTGCCCGAGGACGTCCTCGGGGTCAGCATGTACTGGTGGATCTACCTGGCCGGGATTCTCAACGCCGACCGCGACGCCGCCGTGTCGCGCTACATCCGCCGCCGGGGCGATGCGACCGTCGGGACCGAGCTGCGTGAGCTGGTCCGCCGGGGCCGCGTCCGGCTGATCCCGCAGCGGGTCATTGGTGCCCGCGGACGCGACGTCACGCTGGCCGACGGTGCCGCGGTGGCCGTGACCTCGGTGCTGTGGTGCACCGGGTTCCGGCCCGACACCGCGTGGATCGACATCCCCGGCGCCATTGGCAGCGACGGTGCGCCGCTGCATGACGCGGGCGCCTCACCGGTGCGCGGGCTGCACTGGATGGGGCTACCCTGGCAGACCCGGCTCAACTCCTCGATCATCGACGGGGTCGACCGCGACGCCCGCCGTACCGCGCGGCGCGCCATCGCGGCGCTGGCCCGCGACCCGCGCATGCCGACGTAGCCGCTCACCCGCCCCGTGCAGTGCTCCGCGCGAGCGGGAATTGGCCTGACGGCGGGAATCGGTTCGGTCCGGTCCGGGTTCCCTACCCAGCACACAGGGCAGGCGCTGCCGGAGATGAGGACACGTAGTGGACGAGACGACCGACGAGTCGGTGGACAAGACGACGACACCGGCCCGGATCGAGGTCCTGTGGCGACCGGGATGCCCGTACTGCGGCAGGCTGCGGGCGGGCCTGCGGCGGGCCGGTATCGAGACCGTGGAGCACGACATCTGGGCCGACCGGGCCGCGGCGGCGCGGGTGCGCGAGGCCACCGGGGGCGACGAAACCGTCCCGACCGTGGTGGTCGGTACCCAGTCGCTGGTCAATCCCTCGGTGGCACAGGTGATCTCGGCGGTGCGCACCCAGTTCCCAGACCAGGCCGAGGCCCTCGTCGGTGCGGGGCCAGCTCCCGGAGCGTCGCCGTGGACCGGTGCCGGGTGGAGCGCCGTCGTGCTGGTGTTCTGGGTACTGCTGGCCGTGTGGCAGCCCACCACCAACTGGCATCTGGCTCCCATGCTGCTCGCTGCGGCGTGGCCGTGGCTGATCGGGCAGGACCTGCGCGGGGGTGACCGCGCCACTCTCCCGCGCCTGCTCGCGACCGGCGTCGCCGGGTTCGGGATCGCGGCCGTGACCACAGTGGTGCTCGACCGGTTCGATCTGCTGCGGGGCCCGACCGTCCTCGGTTTCGCGCACCCCGCCCCAGAAGGGATCGTGCTGGCCGCCGTGGCCGTACTACTCGTGGTGGGGTTCGGTGCGCGGCGGGCGATGCGCACCCCGGTCACCCGCTCGGCGTGGGTGGGCTCGACCCGGTTCGCCACCTCCGCCGACGTCGTCCTGGTGGAGGGCAACGCCTACTTCCCGGCCTCGTCGATCCCCTCCGGGACGCTGGTGGCGACCTCGACGACAACGATATGCCCGTGGAAGGGGATCGCCCGCTACTACACGGTGCGCGTCGACGGCCAGGACCTGACCGACGCCGCGTGGACCTACCCTCACCCGCTGCCCTTCGCCCGCCGGGTGAAAGGACGCATCGCGTTCTGGGGTGGGGTGGAGATCCGCCCGGAATGACCGTCCAGGTGCCTCGCGCGCTGGTCAACCGCGACACCCGCGGCGCGATCAAACTGGTGATCGACGCCGGTAGTTCGTCGGGTGCTCGGAGTGTCGGCGGTCGCGGAGAACGCCGGGGAGATCATGCTCGCCGCGAAATATGCGATCACGATGCGGATGACCGTCGAGCAGGTCGCCGACACCTGGGCGCCGTATTTGACCATGAGCGAAGCCTTGCGGCTGGTTGCGCTCTCGTTCCGCCGCGACCCCGCCCAGCTTTCGTGCTGCGCCGCTTGACGGGAACCGCCCTGCATCTCCACCTGCCCGACCGTCGTGTCCGACGGAGCGGTTTCACGAGCCCCTCTCCTGGAAAGCCCGCCCCAACAGTGCCGGCGTGCGGTCAGAGCGGTGGTGAGCGGCAGCTACGGCACCGGGAACGGTGACGCCACGGCCTCCTCTCGGCCGTCGAGGGCCTGGGCGCAGCGCACCATGTCGATGGTGACGTCGAGGATGAAGCGTTGGAACAGAAACAGCAGCCCGGTGATCGCGGCCACTTCGGCCTCGCTGCACACGGCGAGTGCTGCGTCCGGGTGCAGACCCGCGGCGGCCGGAAGACCTCGGACGTGTTCGCGGGCCCGGCCGAGCAGCGCGAGCGCGGTGGCCTCGTACGGCGCGCTGCGCACGACCGGGCCCAGAACATCGTCCAGGGCGACCTGCAGGAAGACCGGCCAGTTGGCCAGCACGCGGAAGTCGCTGGACGGGCCGTGGTGCAGGTGCATGTCGGTGACGCGGGTGAGCAGCTCCCGCACCTGGGGCGTGGTGTCACGGGGATCCACCAGGTGCAGGGCCGCCATCCCGTCCGGTGGGCCCGGGGGCAGCGCGGGCTCGAACCGGCCCGGTCCGCCCGCGCCTCCGCACGCACGGCCCTGGATCCCCTCGCACCACGCGGTGATCAGCAGCAGGTACTTGACGTTGCCGTAGTTCAGCGCCCGCAATGCCGCTCGAACCTGCGTGAGGTCGGCCTCGCCGAACCCCAGCCGGGACAGCCGGGGCCGAGGGTCGGGTGGGTCGTCGCCGGGCAGGATCGCCATGGTGCGCAGCTCGTCGGCGGCCCGCTCGACGTGGCGGGTGGCGAAGGAGGTGCGCGCCGCCTGCCAGGCGGCCGGGACGAACCCGCCGAAGACCGCCAGGCTCCGCGCGGCGAACATCACCCACGGCACCCGCAGCACTGCTTGCATGTCCTCGTAGCTGCTGCGCAGAAGCCCGCGAGCGTCGTCGAACTCGACCTGCGGGAACGTCGGCCCGCTCATCGCCGTGGCCCTCGCGGGCCGCTGCTGTGCTCGATCATGTACCCGATCGTGCCAGCCGCCGTGGGTGCAGGGCGATCAGGACACGCCTCGTTCGGCCTCCAGAAGCCGCAGCCAGACCTCGCTGAGAGTCGGAACGCCGGCACCGCGTGCCACAGCGTGTCCAGGCCTACCTCCCCGACGATGGCGATCGTCGCGGAATGCAGCATCTCACCCACGCCCGGACCGACAAGGTGGCGCCGAGGACCACCCTCCTGGTCGTATCGATGACCAGGGCCGCGGTGCCGTGCACGCCGGTGCCCGCGAGTGCCCCGGCCGCGGCCGAGCCGATGTCGTAGCTGACGGTGCGCACCGCCCGACCGGCCGCTCGGGCCTGCCGCTCAGTCAGCCCCACGCGGCAACCTGAGGTCGGTGAAGCTCACCCGCGGCACCGCGCGGTGATCGGCCCACGCCTCGTCCGGTAACCCCGCGATGATGCCGCCGACCAGCCGGGCCTGATACTTGCCCTGGTGGGTGAGCAAGGACCGATCGTTGACGTCTCCCGCAGCGTAAAGCCAGCCGCCCTCGACCCCGCGCACCCGCAGCTGATCATCGACGTCGATGAAGCCCCCGGGGCTCAGCCCGACGGTGTCCAGGCCGATGTCGTCGGTGTTCGCGCGCCGCCCGGCCGCGACCAGGAGCTCGTCGCCGACCAGCTCGGTGCCGTCGTCGAGGACCAGCGTGACCGGCCCGCCGGGGCTGGGCCGCGTGGCGCGCACCGCCGCGGCCCCGGTCAGCACACGGATGCCGGCATCGGTGAACGCCGCGGCCAGCTGCGCCCCGGCGAACGGTTCCTCGGCCGGCAACAGGTGCGGCGCCTGCTCGACCACGGTGACCTCCTCGGCGCCGAGCCAGCGGAAGTTCTGCGCCATCTCCGAGCCGACCACGCCGCCGCCTAGCACGAGCAGCCGGCGAGGGACCTGCATGGTCGCGGTGACGCCACGGTTGCCCCACACCGCGATGTCGCGTAGCCCGTCGATCGGTGGGATCGCGGCCGACGATCCGGTCGCGAGGACGACCGGCCGCCGGGCGGTCAGCGCGATCCGGCCGCCGTCGGGGTCGCCACCTCGACGCGCCGTTCACCGGCCAGCCGTCCCGGGCTGCGGACGATCTCGACGTCGATGCCGGCCAGCCAGCCGGCCTGCGGGGTGTCGTCCCAGTTGCTGGCGAAGGCGTCGCGGCTGGCGAGGGCTTTCTCCACATCCACCGACCCGGAGATCGCGGCGGTCGCGGCCGGGACCCGACGCGCGGCGGCGAGGACCTCCCCAGGCCGCAGCAGCGCCTTGCTCGGCATGCACGCCCAGTAGGTGCACTCGCCGCCGACCAGCTCGCCCTCCACGACGGCGGCGGTCAAGCCGTGGTGGCGGGCATACCAGGCCGCGTTCTCCCCGGTCGATCCCCCACCGATGACGACGACGTCGAACTCGCGCTGCTGTGTCACATCCATCTTCCTCCTCAAGCAGATACCGCGACGGCCGCGGCACAACGGGCCAACCCGGCTGTCGCGGGCTGCCGGGCGGGTCTGTCAGCGACCTGACACACATAGCCGACGCCCGCCCATCGGGGAATCGGCGATCAGCTGATGCGCGTCGGCGCACCCGTCAGCTGCCGGGAGAGCTGTCGCCCTCCTCGACGAGGCGACGGGCGAACGTGTCGAGGCGTCGGACCGATTCCGCGGGGGCGGGGCGTCGCCGGCTCGGTGACTCCTTGAGGCGGGTGTAGACCTCCGCCTCGAGACCGCACTGTCGGCAGCCGGCCAGGTGCGCGCGTAGGAGAGTGGTCACGATCGGGTCGAGTGTGCCGTCGAGCTGCTTCTGCAGCATCCCGGCGGCCTGCCGGCACCGGCTGCGCGCCAGCGGCGAACAGCGGACCGCGTAGGCCACGCGGGACCACAGGCTCATCGCCGCTACCCTCGCGGCGCGACCACGGCCCGCTGCTTGCGCGTCAGGGACCGCAGCGCGTGTTCGACCGCGGCGTCGAACTCGATGTCGAGTGCCATGTGCTCCGCTGACTTCGACAGGGCTGACTCCGACAGGGCTGGATCGCGGTCGCCGGGGCTCTGGTCGGGATCGATCAGCAGGTCGTGGTGTCGCCCGCGCAGACCGGTGATCTGGGTGTGCCGCAGGATCGTCATCAGCCAGGCGGGGTGGGTGCCGTCGAAGCGGTGGATGCCGCGGTAGGCGCGCACAAGGGTCTCTTGGACGAGGTCTTCCGCGTCGGCAAGTTGCGGGGTCATCGCGCGTGCCGCGGACAGCAGCGCCGGGATCTGCGGCACGACGTGACACCGGAACAGGGCATCGCGGCGACCTCGAGGGAAGGTCTCGGTCTGCATCAGATGCTCGGACCTCTCGCTGAACACCGAACTGACGGCGACGGCCCCTGGAACGCCGCGATCGGCGACGTGCGATCAAGACTGGGCCGGGGCCCGACCCGGATCGCCGTGCGGGCGCTCGCCGCGCGCCGCCACCGGTGGGTGGGCCGCCCGGGGGTTACCCTGTCATGACGTCCACGCCGCGCACCGGTCACGACCACGCAACGGGCCCTAGCGTGACGTCCGAAAGGTGGGGCGACGAGGATGACGACGGTGCGGTTGATCGAGGCCAGCAGGCTCCGTTACTGGCCCGGCCCTTCCACGTCGACGGGGACCCCGGGCCACCCAGATCACCCGTACCGCCGCCGCGCCGATGGCGGAGCCGGCGAACGCCCTGTTGGGGTGCTGGCGTCCGCCCGCCCGCGCGGCGCGGACTCCACGCTCAGCATCAGATGAGCGTGAGCCTCGGTGCCCGGTCCGGGCGCTCCCGTCCACTCACCCGTCCACTCCGGGAGGTTGCTTGACATGGCCGACCACACCGTCGCGTCCACCACCGTCGCGTCCACCGGCACACCGCCCACCCGCACCCCGCCCGATGCTCCACCACCGCTGGTCTCGTCGCGGGTGCTGGCCGCCGCGTTCACCGCGCTGCGGATCTTCACCGGGTTGGTGTGGACCGGTTCCACCGCCGCTGGCCGTTCTGACCCTGTCCACGCCCGTCGACACCCGCTTCCGCGGCTACGAGAGGTTGCCTGATATGTCCGAAACCAGCGACGAGCCGAGACGGTCGCGGCCCGGTGACGCCGTGGTCCTGGCCGATGTCTGACCCCGGCCCGGCCACGGGCACCGCCTCCCCGGCGACCGGTCGCCGGCCCGCCCCGGCGCGTCGCGGCTGGCGGTGGGTCCCGGTGCTGTTCGCAGCCCTGGTCGAGACCCTGGCGGTCGCACCGGTCGGACCGCTTCCGTTCTACCTGACCCCCCTGGTCCTCGGCCTCACCTACCTCGCTGCCGCCGCCGTCGGCGGCCGGCACGCGACCCTGTGGGCGCCGGGGCTGGTCATCAGCGCGTGGGGCGTTGCGGTGGTGCTGGTGTTCAGCCAGACCGTGCACACCGACTTCGCGTCGGTCGCGGTCACCGCCCTGGGCGTCGGGGCCACTGCCGCGGCGCTGCTGGGGCGCGCCGGGGTTCGGGTGGACGCGCTCGCGGTCGGGCTGTCGGTGCTGCTGGCCGGGCTCACCGAGCTCGCCGCCTCCCTCGGTGTGGACGTGCTGGGCCGCGGCTGGTTCTACGGCGCCCTGCTCGGGGTGTGGGTTCTGGCCGATCTGACCCGCCTGTCTCCGCTCCTGCGGCGAGGAGGGCGTCGAGCCGACGCGACGACGGCCGATCCGGCCCCGCCGCGGCCCGCCGCTCGCGATCGAGGAGGTCCACCATGACACCGGCCGACTATCCGGCGCTGCGCCTGCTGCTGGACGTGGGCGCCCAGCTGGTCGAGGTGCTGCCCGCGGGCGAGTACTACGAGATGCACCTGCCCAAGCCGAACGAGACCCCAACAAGCTCCGCCTTCTCCTTTGCGAGGCTCGTAGGTTGCTGTGATACGACCTGTGATTGAGCCTGTCATCCCGCTTGTCATATGACGTGGTTCGTGTCATGCTGGGGCGATGGCCAGCACAACGACCGCTCAAGGTGGTCTACGGGCGTACCACGAGTCGGTGTCGCTGGAGACCGCCGAGATCGTGGCCAGGTTGCGCGACATACTCGGGGCAACGCTGGTCGCCTACCTGGGCGAGGTAAAGGAAACGCGGGCCGTGGCCCAATGGGCCGCTGGAGACCGGTCACCATCCAACGCCGTCGTTACCAGGCTCAGAACCGCCTATCAAGCCGCGGCGATGCTGCGTGAGAAGGACACCGCGGCGGTGGTCCAGGCTTGGTTCCAGGGCCTCAACCCTCAGCTGGACGATGTGGCGCCGGCCCGGGCGCTGCGTGAGCAAGATTTGGCCACGATCGGCCCAGTGGTCATCGCCGCAGCCCGCGCTTTCGCCGCTGAAGGGTGACTTCCGCGCCGCTGCAGGTCGCCAGCACGTCCGCGAACAAAGACGTGTGGCGGGTGGGCTACCTGCCGCAACCATGGGCGTGGCCGTCGTGGCAGTACTCCACCGACGGTCGGTTCCCTGGACGATGGGACGACGCGGGCGGCCATTTCCGAACCATCTACGCCGGCAGCCAATTACTCAGCTGCCTGCTGGAAGTGCTCGCCTGCTTCCGGCCAGATCCAAACTGGCGGCCCAACTGGTGGACATCGTGTTCGACACCGAGGACGAGTCAACCACAACAATCCGACCGGCCTGGTCCCACGCTCCTGGTTGCAGCCTCGGACAGCCGCCACGGCGCGTCTGACGGGAACCTACGCAGCGATCACCGAGGCACAATCCGTCGCCGCACTGCGACCCATCTTCCTGCAACAAGCAAAGTAACTGGGGCTGGAGGACCTGACGCGGCCGCCCTCAAAGACGCGAGACCCCGCAGCTTGACCCAACACGTGGCCACCTACATCTACGAGACCACCAAACTCGACGGAGTGCGGTTCCTCTCCCGACACGGTGATGACCACATCCTGTGGGCCGTCTTCGAACGCCCCGAAGATCCCGACCTCAGCCCTCACCTACACCACCCGACCCTTGTGAACCTCAAGGACGACATGCCCGAAATCCTCGAAGCCTTCCGCATCCATCAACTCACCTGGGCCGAGGACTAGACCCTCCACCGCAGGAGAGCCCGTTCGAAGAGCCACTGCGAGGATGCCCTGACGTGCCGAAGCGCGACCACCCCGTGACACGCGTTGAGGACGACCTGTCGTGCCGATGGGCGAACGCGTCCTTCCGGCTCCCTTCTGTGGTCAACCCGTCGCTTCGAGGTTCCACCCGCGGTCGGTCTTCCGAGACGTCGATGCCGGGCGTAGCGTCGGCTCTGCGGGTCCGGGAAGTGGCTGATCCGAAGTGTCGATGTGCGGGGGCAGGTGGACCGCGCTGGATTCTTGAGACGCCCCGCAGTGCCCTCCCGGGCCCGCACCAGGCTTCGCATCGGCAGCGCGCTGTTGGTCGGCGAGCAGCTGGCGATAGATGGCATCGGAGATCCTGCGCTTGAGACACCTCATTGCCTCGAGGGGCTTCTTGCCCTCGGCCCGCTTACGTCGGTAGGAGGCCCGACCCTCGGTATCGAGACGGATTTGGGTGACCGCGGCAATGTGGATCATGTGGTTGATCCGCCGGTCCCCGCTCGGGCGTGCCGGTGCCGGTTCTGCTCACCCGACGAGGCGTCCAAGGGTGCGGTGCCGGTCCAGGATGCGAACCGGTTGCGGTCGGCGAACCTGGCCACGTCACGACATCGGCCAGGACCCGGGCCGCCACCACCGGCCCGACACCGCGAAGATCCTCAACCGAGAGCCACGGGCCAACACCATCACCTTAAGTTCAGCTGTTGCCTTCTTGATCTTGGCGTCGACCGCGACCAGCTCGGCAAGCTCCTCGGCCGCAATGCTGCGCCCGGTCTTGCCGGCGATGTCGCGGGGACGGACGCGGGCAAGCATCGCCTTGGCCTGCAGCGGTGTGATGTCCTTCTTCGCCTGACCAGGCAGCAGTTCCGCGAGAAGGGCCTGGAGCCGGTTGACGGTCTGGACACGCCGCCGGGACAGCGCTTCGCGGCGGTCGGTGAGCATCCGCATCGGCTCGAGCTCGCCGTCGACCTTCAGGACACGCAGTCCCTCGGTTCGGACAGCGACGATCGCGATCGAGTGCGCATCAAGCGCGTCGGTCTTTCGGCTGTGCCCGGTGTCGAAGAGCCGGACCCGGGCAGCAGCTTGGCCGGTACATCGAAAACGCTCTCGCCGGCCTCGAGGAGCCGCTGGGCCAGTGGTCGACAGCGCCGTTGGCGCCCTCGACCGCCCAGATCCGCTCAGGCCATGCCTTCGCGTACCTCAACATCGACGTGTAGCCGGCCTGATCGGTCGAGAACCGACCCGAGCCGAGGAACCTCTCGAGGTCGTCAACGACCTCGACCGTCGCCGACAGCTTGTGGGGATCAACCCCGATGATGATCTGCTCCATGCGCTGCTCCCACCTGCGGCCTTCAGAATGGCGTTGGCCCTCTTCAGCTCCGCGTTCTCCTGCTTCCGCCGGCGGACCTCCGCCGACTCCTCCGTGCTCGTCCCCGGCCGGGTTCCCTCATCGACCTCCGCCCGGCGCACCCACTTGCGGACCGTCTCCGGCGTCCCGACCCCAAGCAGGTCGGACACCTTGGCCATCGCGGCCCACTCCGAGTCGTGACCGGAACGGATCTCCGCGACCATCCGCACCGCCCGCTCCTTCAACTCAGCCGGGTACCGCTTCCTCGAATCTCCTGACATGACTCCAACCTTCCAACAACCGGAGTCTCCGGACATGCCGGGATGCTTCTATATCTGTCAAGTGGCCGCGACGGGGTGTGCCGCTGCGAGGGTTCGGTACAGCTTCCGCGTGAGGTAGCGCTTCAGTGATCGCATGATCTCTTTGGTTGTTCGGCCCTCGGCGCGGCGGCGGGCGACGTAGGCGCGAGTGGCTGGGTCGATGCGCATTCGCACGATCACGGTGGTCGTCAGGGCCCGGTTGAGGCGTCGATCGCCTCCGCGGTTGAGGCGGTATCGGACGGTGTTGCCAGAGGAGGCGGGGATGGGGCAGGTCCCGGCGAGAGAGGCCATCGCGGCCTCGGACCGTACTCGTCCGGGGTGGGACCAGGCGATGAGGACGGCGGCCGCGACGACGGGCCCGATCCCGGGCAGTTGTAGCAACTCTGGCGCGGCGTCGTCGATCAGCTCGGCGATGCCGCGCTTGTTCGTGGCCAGGTCGATGCCGAGGGTCGTTATCCGGCGGGCGAGGCGTACAGCCTCGGCCCGGCAGGTGCGCCGGGCCAGGTTTTCCTCTCGGTCCCGCCAGCCGGCGATCGTGGTGAGCTGAGCGGCGGTCAGTGGCTTACGGGGCGTCCATGCCGAGGTCGACGGTGCGCAGCAACGCGGTCAGGCTGTTGATCGCGCGGGTCCGTTCGCCGGCCATCTGGTCGCGAGCTACGACCAGAACGCGGAGCGCGACCCGTGCGCCGCCTGAGGCGTCGTCTCCGGCCGACAGCGTTCGGGGAGTGCGCAGTTGGTCCTCTGATAGGCCGAGGACGGCCCGGGTAATGCGTGCCGCGTCCAGGGTGTCGCTCTTGCCGACGCCGCGTTGGCCTCCGGCCGGCACACGTGCTGCCTCGACCACGCGGTACCCGGCCAGCTCGAGCCGCTCAGCCAGGATCGCGCCGTAGGAGCCGGTGCCCTCGACCACGACCAGCACGTGGGCCTCCCCGACCCGGCGAGCGATCCAGCTCAGCGCCAGGCCCAGCCCTGAAGGCGTGGTCGGGAAGGTGTCCTGGTCGACGATCGCGCCACTTGGTGCGGCCAGGACGGCGAGGGTGTGGGTGGCGGCGTGGGTGTCCACGCCGATGACGTACTGGTACTGCTCTAAGACGATGGAACCCATCGCGGCAACTCCTTTGACTTGGGGACGTCGTGATCGGCGTCGGCCCGGAGAGTCACCGCGAGGCAGGCCTGTAACGGGCCACGACCTCTCGAAGCCATCAGCAAGCGCGAGGGGTCGGGCAGGCTTCTAATCAAGCCATCGAGGTGAAAGAGCTCGGGTCGACGTCGCCCAACCTCGTGTCCGTGGACAGATCCCGGGAAGAGCACCTCGCGAGACGGCCAAGCGGTTCACGAGTCACACGGCCACGAAGCAGACGACATCCACCCTGCCCGGCCAGCCCCAGGCCGGCCACCACCCACACTTACAGGCGGTTCAGTTTAACGACTGACTTGAAAGGCTCGGGTGCTAGCACCTCAGACCCAGATCCGCTGGTAGCGGTCGTGGATCATGCTCTGATCGGTGAACTGCATTGATAGCCAGTGGTTTTGGCTCGTCGAGCGGTCTCGGGCGTGCGTGTGGCCCGGATGGTGCTCCGGGTGGCTGGTTCCAATGCCTTTGGTGGGCAGGGATTTCCGCTGGCCGGACGGCGGGTTAGGCCAGGCGGGGCAGGGCTCGGATCCGGGACAGCACGTGCGGCAGCAGCTGGTGGCCGGGTTTAGCCGGAGGATGGTTCGGCCGGCGTGGGAGATCACCCGACGCGCAGCAGCTCGTGGCGCAGCCGGGCCATCCGGGCGGTGCCTCTGGTCTCTGATCCCGGTCAGGGTTTGCAGCATCACCGAGATGGCCCCGGCCAGCAGCGCGGCCCACATCCACACCGTGTTGACGCCGGCGTGCCCGGACGGCAGGTGGTTGCGCCCGGCGCCGAGCTTGGCCTCGCGGAAGCGTTCCTCGATGTCGGTGCGCCGCCGGAACCAGGCCTCGACCGCGGCCAGGTCCGCGGCGGTGCTGGTGGGCAGGTTGGTGACGATGAAGGAGACCGCGTAGGCGTGGTCCAGCTCCCCGTCCAGGGCCAACGCGAGCTGGTCGGCGGGGATGGTCCGGCGCCGCCGGGAGCGCGGGTCGGCCGAGATGTCGGCGGCGTCGACCTTGACCCGGCGCACGATGGTGTACGCGTCCGGTGGCCATCCGGCCGGGGCGTAGTCCATCACCGCGACCTGCGCGCCCGGCATGCCTCGGGCGCGGGTCCACCCGGTTTCGGGGACCGCGGCCAAGCTCACGCCAGAACGCGCTGTTCCGTTTCGCCGCGATCGCCCAGTCCGCCCCCGCAGCCGCTGCGGCGTGGGCCAGCTCGGCGGTGAAGTAGCCGGCGTCCGCGCGGACCCGAGCGCGGGCGCACACCGCCGCGGGCAGCCCCTTCAGCGCCCGCCGCAGCAGGTCCGCGCAGCGTGGGCGCACGTCCTGGTCCCCGGCCAGCAGGTCCGCCGCCAACGACAGGCCGGCCTCCACCCCAGCCAGCTGCCCCGTGCCGAACCGGCGCGCCAACGACCCCGCCGTCGTCGACGGCGGCGTCGGCACCGGCAGCAACACCGCTCCGCAGCGTCCGCGCGGACCCGGTCCAACCCGGCCAGCACGTCCTGCCCCAACAGCTGCGCGCCCGCCAACGAGACCAGCAGCTGCCCACCGGACAGGCCACGGCTACCGCTCTTGATCGGCCCGATCCCGGCATCCAACGCCGACCACCCCCAGCCGGTCCACCAGCTCGGACACCGCCAGCATCCCCGCCGCCGGCGTCAACGACGGATCCGACGCGCCGACCCGAACCCGTGGACGCCACCCACCTCCACCAGGTATTCTGTTCACCGAACGGGTGCCTTCCCACGACTAGAACCGGATGCCTTCGACAGCTCCAATTCTCTGGTGAGACAGGCACCCTGTTCACGTCACCACGCCGCCACGCACTCCCACCGATCTCCCTAACAGCGGATTTGAGTCAGAGAGCCCGGTCACCCGCGTCATTGCGCCGCCGGTCGGCGCACCGGCGTTCCCGGATCTGCTTGATGAGCGCGCTCTCGTGCGGGGCGGGTGCGTTGGCGGTGTGGATCGGTTTAGGTCTTGGCGTGGGCAGGAGACTCGGTCGGCACTCCCCGATGAAATCACCCCCAGGCTGTCGTAGTCGTCGGCGCACTCGCTGCCACGTGGACGGCGGGCTATCGGCGCTGGTCGCGGTCCGCCTTCCAGGAGGCCATCGCGTCGTTCTTGTGATGCAGCCCGATCAGCCTCGCAGGGAACCACCACTTGACTACCCGACCGAACGCCGTTCGACGGCACCAGCAATCCGGGTCGCAGCCACACTCGCGATTGAGCGGGTTATGGATGTGCTGCAGGAGGCTGCGTGCCACGCCCTCAGCGTAGTCCGGCCGATGGCTGATCAGCGGAGGCAACAACCGGAGGCAACAACCGGAGGCAAGACCGATCCGCCGGTTGTCAACCAGCCTCGCGACTGGAAGCCGCAGACGCCCAGACTTTGACGCGACGCTGGCGTCCGACTGAAGGAGATTGCCTCCGGGGCCACTGGGTGTCACCTCGATACAGGGGCACGTCCTCGCACGACAGAATGCGGTCATGTCGAAGGAGGCTCGCTGCGGACGAGGAAGTACCGGGTGCTCCGCGTCGTCCTGTGGACGGGCTACTACTCGCTCGGGTGGGCACTGCGGCATCGACTGGCGCTATCGGCCTTCGCGCTCTTAGAGACGACAGGACGGTGGGATGCCGCGCCACAGGGCGTTGCCAATGGTCTGGCTGGCGACACGTTCTGGGTTATCGAGGCGCACGGCACGCCGCGAATGTAGGTCAGTCTTTAGGGGACACCCTGATGCCCGTGGCGCGGCGAAACCGACCCTCGGCACCAGTCAGTCCGTTCCGGCACCACCGAGCGGGGCCGGGTTGACCACCCCTCGGGCTGGCGCTGCTGCGCAGGGTGGTGACCGGGGCCGGTCCTGGTCAGCCCAGAACGTGGGCCACGGCCCCGGCGACGGCCAGGGCGGCGTGCACGCCGTTCGCCGGGCCCTTCTCGAAGTCCGATCCCTGGGTCGCCATGTGTGGGTCACGTGGGCCAGGCAGACCACCGGGCGATCGCGAGCGGTGGCGTACGCGTATAGGGCTGCGGCCTCCATCTCGACGCACACCGCGCCGTCGATTTGGGCCGCCGCGATCTGGTCAGCGGTCTCGCGGTAGGGGCGCATCGGTGGTCCATGAGGGCCCCGTGAGGACCGGCTCGGGCAGGCCCTCGGACGCTCCGTCGAGCCGCTCTCGCAACCGCGGGTCGAGGCGACTCCAGCGGCTGGGAGGCAGGTAGTGCACGCTGGTGCCCTCGTCGCGCAGGGCGCGCTCGATCAGTACGAAGCACGGGGTGTGCGGCAGCGGGGCGATCTGGCCGGCCGAGGTGATGCTCAGCACGAGCTCGGCGCCCGAGGCGGCGAGCTGCTCAGCGACCAGCACCGCGAACGGCGCGCCGACAGCCATCCCGACCACACCTACCTCGGCCCCGTCGAGATCGGTCGTCCACATGTCGGTGTGGCAACAGGCCCACCCCGAGTGCCTCCGGCCCCGGCCCGATGTCGAGAGGTATCGGACGATGTCGCCGTCCGGGTCCAGCAGGGCGACCCGCGGCACGTCCGCGACGGCCAGCCGCTTCTGGCGACGAGCCTCGCGCAGCAGGTTGGCCGGCTCGAAGACCGAGGGGGCGGCGTAGTCCTTCGGTCGCAGGAGCGGAAGAAGGTCGCCGGTCACCCGGCTATTCCACCAAGACCCGCCGTGCGGCGGATCGGGGCCGTC
>JAABUJ010004087.1_pt1 | contig 15648 bp, 10 predicted proteins | sample 5559131 | NCBI WGS metagenome assembly JAABUJ01 (sample SAMN10711875, study PRJNA513366) | rock metagenome | isolation source: Antarctica rocks | place: Antarctica: Victoria Land, Mt New Zealand nord | collected 2016-01-07 | reverse complement strand
GGCGCATCAACTCCAGCGCGAGGCGCTTGGGCAGGCCGCACTCGTGGAGGCGCAGGTCCGGGTTGACGATGATCATCGAGCGGCCGGAGTAGTCGGTGCGCTTGCCGAGCAGCGTCTTGCGGAAACGTCCCGCCTTGCCGCGCAGCCCCTCCGACAGGCTCTTGAAGGGTCGTTCCTCTTTGTCTTTCACCGCGCGGCACGCGCGCCCGTTGTCGAAGAGGGCCCACACCGCGTCGCACACCGCGCGTTCGGCGAGGCGCGCGAGCATCGGCGGCGCCCCTGCGGAGCGCAGGCGGGCCAGCCGGTCGTTGGCGAGCAAGACGCGACGGTAGAGCTCCGTCGCGTCGGCGATCGCGCGGCGGCCGTCGCCCATCCGCAGGATGGGCCGCAGGTCCGGTGGGAGCACCGGGAGTGCCTCGATGAAGAGGGCGTCGGGGGAGGTTCCGGCGGCGCGCAGCGCCCGCACGAGCTCCAGACGCCGCCCCGCGTCCCGGCGCGCGCCGGGGGAGCCGTCGCCCCCGGCCCCGGCGTCCTCGCCCTCCCGCTCGATGCGGGCCAGGTCCAGCCCCCGCGCCAGATCGCGCAGCGCGCGCGCCCCCCAGCCCCAGCGGACCGCGCCGGGACGGCGGGCCGCAGCGTCCTCCAGGGCGTCGAGCGGGGCCACCGCCCCGGGGCGCAGCCCGGCCAGCAGTCGCGCGCGCGCGCTAGCGCCGGCGGCGCGCGCGGCCTCACTCTCCGCGGCAAGCGCTGCCCTGTCGGCGTCTATGACGATCGGATCGGCGTAGGAGAGGACGCGGGCGACCGCGGAGGGCGTCAGGCCGAGCAGGACGGCGATCGCCGTCCCGTGGTCGTTCCCGGTGCGGCGGGCGTACCACGGGTGGGCGACAGGCGCCCCGAGCTCGATGTGGCCCATGCGCTCGCGCCGCACCGCGGACGGGAGGGACGCGACCCCGCATGTCGAGCAGACGTCGCCCCGCCGGCCCGGCCCGGACACCTTGCCGCAGCGGCATTGATAGTCGACGGTGGGTCCGAAGACGCGCTCGCAGAACAGGCCGTCCCTGGCCGGCGCGCCCAGGCGCGGCTCGATCGTGTCCGTCTTCGTCACCGCGCCGCACGACCGCGCGCGCACGTCGTCCGGGGTGGCCAGGCGCGCGCGGACGCCGGGCCCGTTCGGGCCCTCCACATCCTCGACGAGGACGCAGAGCGCCTCCAGCTCGCGCAGCAGCAGGTCCAGGGTGGCGGTTCGCCCCGGCCGCGGCAGGGGGGCGCCCGCCTCGAGCGCCGCGGCGACCTGGCCGCGCTCGGGGGCGTCGCTGCGCAGGGTCATGGTCTCGCGCAGGAAGGCGGCGGCCCCATGCGCCTCCAGCGCCCACACCTCCATCTCGCCGGCGCGCTGGCCGCCGCCGAGCTTCTTGCCCTTCACCGGCTGCCGCGTGACCGCGCTGTAGGGGCCCGTCGAGCGCGCGGCGGCCTTATCCTCGACCAGGTGGCCCAATTTCATCATGTAGAGGACGCCGACCGTCACCCGCTGGGCGAACGGCTCGCCCGTCACGCCGTCGAAGAGCACGCTCTTGCCGTCCTCCGGCAGGCCGGCCTCGCGCAGGGCGGCGTGGACGTCCTCCTCGGACGCCCCGTCGAAGACGGGGGTCGCGACCGGGCGGCCCAGGGCCTCGGCCGCCCACCCCAGGTGCGTCTCCAGGACCTGGCCCGGGTTCATGCGCGCCGGGACCCCCAACGCATTGAGGACGATGTCGACGGGGCGGCCGTCGGGCAGGAACGGCATGTCCTCGTCGGGCACGATGCGCGAGACGACGCCCTTGTTGCCGTGGCGCCCCGCCATCTTGTCGCCCTCGACGAGGCGGCGTTTCTGCGCCGAGAGGAGCGTGACGCGCGCCTCCACCCCGCCGGGCAGGTCCGGGTTGTCCGCCCGCTCGGTCACATGGACGCCGACGATGACGCCATCTTTGCCCTTCGGCAGGCGCGTGAGCGTCTCGCGGGGCTCACGCGGGGAGGCGTCGAAGATCGCGGCCACCAGACGCTCCTCCGGCGTGAGCTCGCGCGGGAGGACCGGCGTGCGCTTGGCGACGAGGATATCTCCTGGGCGCACGGTCGTGCCGACGTGGACGACGCCGCGCGCGTCGAGGTGGCGCGCCTCGTCGCGCTCCCCGGTCGCGGCGGGCGCGGGACGGGCCAGGCGCTCGGGGCCGGCGTCGGTCCGCCGCACGTCGACCTCGATCTCATCCACCCGGACGGAGGTCAGCGCGTCCTCCTCGACGAGGCCCCGGCGCACGAGGATGGCGTCCTCGTAGTTCCCACCCCGCCAGGCCGCGAAGGCGCACAGCAGGTTCTTGCCCAGGGCCAGCTCGCCGCCGGCGGTCCCGGCCGCGTCGGCGACGACATCGCCGGCGGCGATCCGGTCGCCGCGCCGCACGGCGGGCCGCTGGTTGACCCAGGCGCCCTGATTCGACCGCCTGGCCTTCCGCAGGTGGTAGGCGCGCTCGCGGCCGTCGTCCCCGCGCACGACCACGCGGCGGCCCGAGGCGGACACGACGACGCCCGGGCCGTGCGCCAGGACGAGTTGGCCGGAGGCGCGCGCGACCGGCCCCTCCATCCCCGTCCCCACGAGCGGCGCCTCTGGGGCGACCAACGCCTCGGCCTGTCGGATCATGTTCCCGCCCATGACGTTACGGTGGGGGTCGTTGTGGTTCGCGAAAGGGATCAGCGACGTGATGAGGGAAAGGATCTGCCCCGGATCGACGTCGACGTAGTCGAGGTCCTCGGGCGAGGACGGGACCCGCACCCCGCCGCGGCGAGCCATCACCCGCGCCGCGGGCCGCCCCGCCGCGTCCATCTCGATCGTGGCGGGAGCGATCGTGACCCGCGCTTCCTCGGCCGCGTCGAGCAGGACCACCTCAGCGGAGACGATGGGCCGTATCCGGACCTCCCGCGCCGGATCGATCACGGTGAGCGCGGTGGCCAGCGCGGACGAGATGGTTTCTCCCGCGCGCGCGCCGGGCGCGCGCCCCGCCCCCGGGAGGTCCGCGGCGAGGACCTGCCCGATGAGCCGGGGGTCGCCGGCGGGGAGGTGCGTCAGGACGCGGCGGTACGGGGTGCGCAGGAAACCCAGGTCGTCGACGACGGCGTGGCGCGCCAGGCTCGGCACGAGGCCGACGTTCGGGCCCTCGGGCGTCTCGACCGGGCACAGCCGCCCATACTGCGAGCGGTGGACGTCGCGCACGGAGAGGCCGGCCCGATCGCGGTCGACGCCGCCCGGCCCCCGCGCCGTCAGACGCCGTTTCTGCGCGAGCTCGTGCGCCGGGTTCGCCTCGTCGAGCATCTGGGCGAGCGGATGGGTCGCGAAAAAGGAGACCAGCGCGGCCGCGATCGGCGCGGGCGACACGACGCGCGCGGGGGGTAGCCCGTCGATGTCGCCGTCCCGCAGGCGGTCGAGGCGGTCCCGCGCGAGCGCGGCGACGCGGGCGATGGCCGGCCGGACGGCGATCTGGAGGAGCTCGTCGACGCCGCGCACGCGGCGGTTCGCGAGGTGGTCGACGTCGTCCTCGAGCGGATCCAGCGCCACCTCGCCCGCGGTTAGGAGCGCCAGACGGCGCGTGAGCGCGGCGAGGTCCGCCCCCTCCAGGGCGCGGCCCGAGCCCGCGTCCGCGCCGAAGCGGCGCGCGAGGCGGTGGCGACCGGCCCGGCCGAGGTCGTAACGCGCGGGGTCGGCGAAGAGCGCACGGGCGGCGCCGAGGGCCTCATGCGCTGGCGGGGCCGGGCGGCCGGGACGCAGGGCGGTGATAAGGGCGACGGCGGCGGTGGCCGCGTCGTGCGAGTGGTCGTGCGCGAGCGTCGCGTCGATGGCGCGCGCGACGGCTCCGTCGGGTGCGCCGCCGAGGGCACGCAGGGCCGCGTCGTCGGCGCCGTCGTCCCCCGCGAGGCCGCACAGGCGCATCATGACAGTCACGGGCAGGGGCGCGGCGTCGCCGATCCGCGTCGCGATGGACCCGTCGCGCGCGGACTCGAGCCTGATCTTCGGGCCCCGGGCGGGATACAGGTCGAGGAGAAAGCGCGCGCGGCCATCACGATGGTCGATGGAATAGTACGGGCCCGGCGCCCGGACGATCTGTGCCAGGGGGAGCCGCTCGACGCCGCGCACGATGAACGTGCCGCGGGGCGTCATCGTCGGCGCGTCGCCCGCGCTCAGGGTCTTCTCGACGACCTCGTTGATGTCCAGGCGCGTCAACGTCGCGCGGACGCGCAAGGGGACGGCGTAGGTGTGGAAGCCGGCGCGGCACTCCTCTTCGTCGCGCCCGACGCGCCCGAAGGCGTCCGGCGGGAGTGAGAGGGCGACTTCGACGCGACCGCGCAGGTCGCGGACGGGGGGCGTCTCGGCCAGGGTCGTCGCCAGGCCCTCGCGCACGAAGCGCGCGAAGGCCTCCCGCTGGAAGGCGGTTGGGTCGGGGAGCGGGGCCGCCGGTCGGCGGGCATAGACGCGCCGGGCGTCCCCTGTCGGTCCTGTTCGCGTGTCCATCGTCATGGCCTCCTGTCTTCGTCGTCGCGCGGATCGCCGCGCGGGACGGGGCGCGGTGTCTATCCATCGATCATAGAAGGGTCACCGCGCCAGCACCGTGCGTGTCGCACAAAAACGCACGGTGCTGGCACGGTGACGGCCCGGCGGCGACGATCGTCGCGCCCGTGTGATCGCGCCCCGCATAGCTGGGCGCGTGAGCCGACGAGGCCGATGGGACGAACCGGCAAGCCCTGATAGGGCGGCAAGCGCGAGAGCATAGACATAATCGTCGTCGTCTTGCCGGTCCTGGCGCGGCGACCGTCCCGTGCATTGGCCCCGCCATAACACGGGCGCGGCGGTTGTGCTAGCGCGACGGGGCAACGTCATCTGGAACGAGGATTTGTCAGCGCCCCGCGCTTCCACGACGGATCGCGCGGTTCCTGACGAGGGCGGGGGCTGCCACCCTGTCTATCGATCTGTGTGGAACGAGTCGCCGTCGTAGTCTTACACGCCGTGTAAGTTTTGGCGAGACGAAAGACCTTTTCTATGTGGCGCGCACGGCTGGTTGGTACTTTGCGCGAAGATGTTGACATGTCCAGGCGTGGATTCTGAGCGTGTCAACACCTTGGCGCAAAGGGGTTTTGCGCGAAGGTGTTGACACATTGACCAGGTTCACGCTCACGAGGCCGGACGAGGCAATGAAACTATGTCGAGGCGAATCTCCTCGGCTGACACTCACGATGCTATCGAAACGGCCCTGTGTCAACACCTTGGTGCAAAGCGTCAATACCTTCACGCAAAAGCCGTCAACACCTTGGCGCAAAGTACCACTGGTGGCGCGTCGGTGCGCACGGCACGACGCGCCGCACAAGATTGCCTCGCGGATGGGAGCTGACACGGCGTGTAAGCTCTGGGCCCGACGCGGGTAGCCTTACACGCCGTGTCAGGCGCGACGGCTCTAGCGGGCTGGGGATCGGGCCGTGCGCGAGTTCTGGACGGTGCATGGGCTGACACGGCGTGTAAGGCCAGCTTCTGAATACGCGCCGCCCGGTCGCGTTCGCGACGGATGCTGCGAACGCGCTATGAGAGACCTTACGTCAACAACCGCCGGATGAATCCGGGGGCTTGCACCTGCCCGGCAGCGGGGCGGTGCGTTCAGGAGGCGTTATAGGCCACACATCCCTACCCCTGCTCACAAGGGGTCGCCGGTTGACACTGACCACGATCAGGTCCGACGAGTCATCAGGCAGAACAGCAAATCGTTTCCTACGGGCTGTCCGTGCTGCCGGGGATTACTCCCCGCATGCTCCCCGATGCATGTTTCCGCAACCAGTGGGGCGTACCCCACGCCAGAGGCATCTCCGAGGAGCGCCGTTGCGGCATATGCTGGCGCATACTCCACCTTTATTATACCGTGTGTAACCGGAGGGGTCGCATTCCCCTCCGGTTTAAGCCGGAGGGGAATGCGGTAACAATGATGGCGTGTAAGGGTGAGTTCGCCCTGGGAGCTTACGTGGAGGTATGACGTGGGGCGAGCCGATTGGAGATGACGCGTCCGGCGAAGAAGCGCACATCGTGCACGGTGGGCGCATGTCCTTCGGGCGTACAAGAAATCAAGCGGCTATGCGGGGTGATGCGCGGGGGCGCGGGGCGCGTATTGACGCGCGAATAGACGCGCGGAGGGGACAAAAAGGGAGGCCGCGCAAACCCGACCGTTTCAGGATGTTTTTTTGCGGGGACAGCCGTGGAAGCCTCCGGCCGCGCGCCTTGTTGAACGCCGTGTCGGGTTTTTGATGCCTCCCACGCCTAAAGGGCGTGGGATTCCCAGGCGCGTCCCACCAGCTTTCCACGGCTCTCCCGTCTCATACTACTATCGCCAAACAACGACAGTTGCACGAGCGGTACAACATCCGTGGCGTCCCCGGTTTTCGGCAAACCCTTCCCCGCGATCGGCTCCGACGCCATAACTGACGGGCTAACCGCCTGTTTGACGTGAGCGCGCCTGACGGCGCGACTGCTCGCCGGTTCTCGTTCGCCCAACCGTCCCACCAGCGCGGCGAACCGTTCCGGTGGGAGGGGGGTAGACGCCACCGGCAGGCCCGCATCCGAGCCTGGGAGAGTGGCCCATGCTTGTTGGGCCGCCTCCGCGTCTAAGTGCCATAGGATCGTATCCTTGCCTGCCTTCCCCTTGCCTGTCTCCTTCGCCGTGACAGTAGCGACCGCGAAGCGCGCTAGCCACGCGCTCCAGACATCCCGTTGGACGGTGATGCCGCAGTCGCAGTGGTGAACGCGCTCGCTGAGGGACTTCTTCTTGATGGTCCCACACAGACAGGTTTGGGACAGGCGCAGCGTCGTCGGCACGCGTGTCACCGACCCGCCAGCACTTTCAGCCAGGCGGGTGAGGTGATTGACGAATGTCGCCGGCGCGGCCGATCCCACGGACGTGCCGTAGGACCGTTGGAAGGACTTATAGCTATTACGCTCGACGTGAATAGTGGCGCCCCGGGAGAGGATGGCGTGCGCCACCTGGCCGTGCAGGCCCGTGCGGTGGGCGGTCGCCTTGCAGCGCATCTCGACGAGCTTGACCTCGTTGCGTCGTTGCCCTCGGGAGATCGTCCACGTCATCCGTCCTTTCTTGGCGGTCCCATCGGGGTTGTAGTTGGCGGGGTTGTTGGCGCGCCGCTGGCGATCGATGTGCCGTTGCAGGCGACGGATCACCTGGCGGCTCTGTTTGAGCGGCGTCTGGAGATCAACCTGCGCTCCCCAGTCGGGCCCGGCGACGCCGAAGGTGCGCGGGCCAGGGTCTAGTCCAATGACGCCCTCACGGACGATATGCTGTGGCTTGCGGCAGGGCTGCCCCTCGCACACCAGTTGGGCGAAGAAGCGCACGCGGCCATTCAGTCGACGCCGGATGAGGCGCACATACTTGATGGGGTGATCGAGTCCGTGAGCGAGGACTGGGTTGGTGGCTTGATCGGCGGGGATGATACCGGTGAGCGTCAGTCCGCTCCACAGGAGCGACCCCTCTTTCCACCTGAGCCCTTGCTTGTTGCCCTTCCCCTCGATACTGCCGATCTGGTTCTTGCCCTTGAAGCGCGGGCGACCGCGCGTGCCGAAGCCGTACTCTTGCACGGCGCGGAAGCCACGGGTAGCGAGCGTCTGCACGGTGTTGGCGTCTAGGTGGTCGCCCAGGGAAGAATGGGAGATATGGCGGGTGGCCCAGGCATGCAGCCCGTACTCGGAGAACCCGACGAGCGCGCGCATCTCGCGGAAGGCGTCGCGTCGGACATCTCCTTGAGCGAGCGTGCGCGCCTGCTGGTACGCCTTGCGCTCGCGCATCACGTCCAATCGCCGCAGGGCTTCCCCCAGGCAGGCGTTATACGCTTGTTGGGCCGCGCGGAAGCGTACCCCAAGGGCCCGCTCCTCGGACCCATTAGCCCGGAGCGGCACCTCGGTGATGAACGACGGCGTGCGCGTGCGGCATACCTGTATCTCTCCTTCCTCTCGTCTACTCGCGTCAATTCGTCTACTCGCGTCAATGGGGCCGCTGTCGGTAACACCCTACTCCGGTCACTATCCGCTCCCTGCGGCGGTGCGCCATTCCTCCCACGCCTGCAGCGTGGGCTACCTAGCGTTTTCCTGTGTGTGGACCCCACGCGCGGAGCGATGGGCGGATGCGTCGAGGCGTTCCGCCCGAGGTGCGTATCCTCGAGACATCCCGCGCGCTGACTCGCGAGGTGGCGCCTGGCCGGATCGTTGACGGTGTTGTGCGGATGAAAGGCGAACCCGTGAACGGTGATAGGGTCGTCGGCAAGGCGGTTATCCGATAATACGAGAGCCATGTGTGAACGCTATTCAATTTACGGCCACTTGATACGATAACCGCCGCCATGCTCGTCCTGCTTTCTATCGGCGCTACAACGCCATCAGCGAATTATTTTTTCAAGCAGCAAGGACTATGACATGAGCATTGGAAATGACGACCCAGCGTGGCCGTGAGTGATCGTATCGAATAGCCGGATTTCGGGTTCATGCCCTCTTTTGGTGAGTCAGGTGGAGCGATAGGCTGAAGGGAGACCAGGACATGTCGTCCCGTCGAATCGTCCCGCATCACGTTTCCCGGAGCCAGCATTGCATCTCACCCTCACAACCTTCATGCCCCATCTGCGGGGCCTCCACGTCGACCGCCTCGACGTGCGTGACGAGCGTATCTCGATCACCGTGACCACCGTCCGCCGCGCAGCCGCCTGTCCCCTCTGCCGCCGGCGCTCAACCAGCGTCCACAGCCACTACGCCCGCCAGGTGGCCGACCTCCCGTGGAGCGGCGTGGTGGTCGCCCTGCAGGTGCGGACGCGGAAGTTCTTCTGCCGCAATATGACCTGTGAGCGCAAGATCTTCTGTGAGCGGTTGCCCGACCTCGTCGCCGTCTACGGGCGGCGCACGCACCACCTCCAGGCGTGGCTCCGGCGCATCGGCTTCGCGCTCGGTGGGCAACCGGGCGCACGCCTCGCCGGCGCACAGAGCATCGCCGCCGGCCGCACGACCCTCTTGCGCACGATCCGTTCGACGGAACTGGGCCCCCTCCCGACGCCGCGCGTGCTCGGAGTTGATGATTGGAGTTGGCGCTGCGGGCGCACCTACGGCACGTTGCTGACGGACCATGATAGTGAGACTCGCGGACAGAGGGCTTTATCACCCCTGTTCTTGCGTCTGCCCTATACAGTCGTACGCTATTAGCAAGTAAGCAGGCTCGTGCGAAAACGCCGCTGGCGGCAGTTCCGCGCGCCCGAATGCGCCTTGAATCGAGCGAGCGCGGCTAGCGAGTGAGACCGAGAGGTGCAGGTCGGGCGCAATCGCGCACAGCGCGAAATGGTTGCCTGCGTGCAGATGACTGTATAGGGCAGACGTCAATTGAGCCGTCGTTGAGCGTCAGACGAAAGAAGTCCGAGAAAGACCTTGAACGCCACCGCCCCGTCGATCTCCTCCCCGACCGAACCGCCGACACCTTCGCCCAGTGGCTGACCGCACATCCCGGGGTGGACATCATCAGCCGTGATCGGGCGGGCGCGTATGCGGAGGGGGCACGGCGGGGCGCGCCCCATGCGTTGCAAGTCGCTGACCGCTTCCACGTCGTCAAAAACCTCGGCGATATCGTCGAGCAGGTCGTCGCGCGTCACCACGCCGGTCTGCGTCAGGCGAGCGTGATGCTGGCGGCCGTGGCCGCGCCGGCCGCGGGAGGCCACGCGCTGATGGACACCCTGCCGGTCGCGCCCGTCACGCCGCTTACGCCGCGCGTGCGGCAGCGGCAGGACATCCGTCGGGCGCGTCGTCTCTCCCTTTATGAGGAGGTCAGGGCGTTGCACACGGACGGCCATAGTCAACGCACAATCGCGCGAACGGTGGGACTCTCCCGTGAGACGGTCCAGCGGTTCGTGGAGGCCGACGAGTTTCCCGAACGGCGCGAGCGTGCGCCACGGACGCCGCTGTTCGCCCCGTACGAGCCGTACCTGCGTGAGCGATGGGCGGCCGGATGCCAGGAGGCCGCCACGTTGTGGCGCGAGATCCGCGCCCAGGGCTACACCGGGTCAGCGTCGGGGTTGCGCCAACACCTGCGGCAGTGGCGGACCACGCCCGCCCGCTCGGGTCCCCGGCCCAAGCGGCTTGTGCGGACACAGGTGCCGGCGCCGCCCAAGCGACGGACCTTCTCCGTGCGCCAGACCAAATGGCTGCTCTTGCGCACGCCTGAGGCCTTGGATGCGGAGGAGGACGCCTTCCTCTCTCAGCTCCGCGCCCTGTGCCCGGAGATCGAGACCACCTACCACCTCGCGCACGCATTCAAACGGCTGATCCGTGCGCGGGATCAGGCGGCCCTCGACCCCTGGCTCGCGCAGGCCACACACAGTCATATAAAGGAGGTCGAGGGGTTCGCTGGTGGTATCCGCAAGGACCGCGCGGCCATTGACGCGGCCCTCACGACGGAGTGGAGCAACGGACAACTGGAGGGCGGTGTGAACAAGCTGAAAACGCTCAAACGCCAAATGTACGGCAGGGCGAGCTTCGACCTCTTACGCCAGCGCACGCTCTACGTCGCCTGACTCACCAAAAGAGGGCATGAGCCGGATTTCGCGTAGCGAACATAGCCATGGTCCCGTTGTCGGCGGGTAATCGTTCTACTGAGCATCAGCCATACCTCATCAGGGGTGATCGCTCCGACGCTTCTCTCCTACCCTTACCTGCTCCACCACGTTTTATCAACGCCTTGCGTTCCCAAATACCACCTTTTCTCCCAGGGGGCCGCTGGCTTCAGCCATGCGGAGGAATGGGATCGCCTGCGGGCGACGGGCCGCAGCGCGCGGCACGGAGCGCCCTGGGGTGTGAGACGCCACCGCCTCCCCCCGAAATGGTATACTACGGGAGCGCGATTAGGCACACTCCCCGTGGGTGAAACGGCTTCAGCACATCGGTCAATGGGGGCATGCCTGTTGCCGTTATGTGGGAGTAACTGCCTACGGGCCGGACACGAGATAGACGTTTCATCAGATCACCCGGCCCCGTCGTCTGTACGACGCACGCACGCTTCGGCTGGCGTGGAAGCCCGAAAATCGCCGCTCCGGCGATGAGTGGGGGCAAGCTCCTGGCTTCAGCCATGGGGTGGGTGACAGTCGTTTCCCTCATCCCTCCCAACACCGTCTGTCCCAGAGCCTGTCGTTACGCTTGCCCTGCCCCGGCTGCGTTGGTACAGCTCCCTTCTGTGGGCTGCTGTCGCCTTGCCCCCGACCCCAGTACCGTCCTCGCATCAGTGAGTCGTCGCGTTCCTGCCCGCATGCCATCATCGCACGTCGTCGTCCCCGATGTCGTGTCGCGACGTATCGTGCGCACGCGACCTTTCGGCAATCCGTCGCCTGTCTGTATAGCCGGGGCCTTAACCATCAGGAAACATCAGTCGCCGCCGTGAGTGAGGCGCAATTCTCCGTTCACGAGTGGGTAGGGCTACAACCCGCTCTGGCCGCTGTTGTGATCGCCGTTGGGGGCGGAGTAGTCGTAGACATATCAGATGATCGCCCCGCGCACGCGCACGGTCCGCCCGATCCACATGCGGGGACACTGGTGGAGCCCGGTCGCGACCTCCGCGACTGAGTACACCCGCTCCTGCGCCGCGAGGCGCCCCACAAGCGTGGTGGACAAGGCGGCGACAGGGACGACGCTACACAGGAGGAGCACAAGCCGTTTCATGTGCTCCATTTGACTGATAGGCGTATCAGAGATGCGACGCATCGAGCGCGAGCACGCGTCCCGGTCGTGGTCGGGCGGTGGGGGCCGTCTGGGGGATAAACGGGAGACGCCTCCGCACCTGTGCTGGCAGCCACGCCCACGGGTCAGCCGGTGGCCGAGGCATAAAGTCGCCGCCATCGCCGATGAAGACCTGGCGCGTCCTGTCATCCAGGACAATCGACGCGGGCGCGATGCCGAGCGCTAACGTGCGCAGGACGCGCCCGGTCCTCGCGTCCACGACGCTCACCCCGCCCGGTCCCGTGACCGGCGCGGCGATGATGATGGTGGTGCCGTTCGACGAACCGGAGCCGTCATGACTGCCCGCGTGCGTCACGTAGACGCGCCCCCGCCGTTCGTCCACGGCGATGGACCCCGGACCGATGCCGAGCGGTGCCGTGGCGATCGTCGCCCCAGTGCGTGCGTCCAGCGTGTGCAGCATACCCGCCCCGGTCGCCATCGACATCCCCATACTGCCCCCGCTCGGGAACGCCTTCTGCACGTAGCGTGTCGGCCCCCTGTCCGCGACGAACACGCGCCCAGTGGTGTGGTCCAGGGCTATGTCGCTCGCCGGACTGCTCAGGGTGATGGTGCGCACCGGCATCCCCGTGCGTGTGTCGAGGACGAGCACGACGCCGCTTGGCGTCGGTCCGGGGAAAGAGCCGTACAGAGGCCCTGCGGCGATGAAGGCGCGCCCCGTGGCCTCATCCACGACCATGCGCTGGGGGATCAGGTTCGGCGCGTTGAATGCGGTGCGGCGCACGAGCCGCCCCGACGCCGCGTCGAACAGCCTGACGACGATGGGTGAGCCGTTCCCCTTGGCGCCGGCGACGATGACATGGTGAGCACGGGCATCGACGCCGACGGCCCAGGCTCCATCCGGGACGTGGAGGACGTGCTGAAGCCGGTCACTGGCGGCGTCGAGAATGGCGACGCCACCGCCAGCAGTGGTGCACATCCCCGGCCATGGACCGGCGCAGTGTTGGTCGCCGCTGCTCCCCAGGACAACCACACCCCCACCGACCGCCACGCCCCCAGGATAGAAGACGTTGGGGGAGAGCGGGACCATGGCCGTGGCGCGGGGGTCCCCTGACGTGCGTCGAGCAGGTTGACGCGCGTGGATTGTCTATCAGGCGACGGCTGCACCGCATAGAGGCGTCCCGTGCCGGGTTCGACGGATAGCGGCACGAACCAGTCGTTGGTGACACCGAACCTATATCCTCGCGCGGTCCCCGCCCCGTCCAGGACCTGTATCTCATTGCCCACCGGCCCGTACAACGTCGCGTAGACGTGACCGGCAGGCGCGTCCACTACGAGATCGCCCAGAAACTGCTTGGCCTGTAGCGTCAATACTGTGTGTGGGCCAACGCCCACCACGGTCCACCGAAGCGCCACGACACCGCCAGCACCACAGAGCGCCACCAGTATGGTTAGATCGCGCCACACACGTTTTCGTCTCACACGTACATAACGTCGGAGGTGCAACCAAAGTTACACTCCGGCATCGTCGTCAGACGCGTCACCCGTGCTCAACGACACTGCATGTGGCGGCCGTCGTCGCGCTCTCCACCGGCCGATGCCGCGCGATCTACGCCGGGACGGTCTGGCCATCGGCATAGCCCCGCTATGTTGACAGTCCCATCCTCGCCAACCTGCACGCCTTCCCCACTGCGCACCAGACCGGTAGCCCGCGCCACGACGCCCGCTGGCCCAACCGCCTCGCCTCGCCCGCGACGATCGAGAGCCGGTGCGGGTCATGGCGTCGCGCCTTAGATTTATGTCAACTTGACGACTGAGCTTTACAGCGCCCGCGTCATCGCCTCGCCCTCGATACGCCGCAATTCCTCCCACTCTTGCCGGCTAGCCCACGCCACCAGCCGCTCGCCGTACAGGACATCGAGCGGCCAGCGCCGCTCCACGGTAGGACGGAGCGGGCCGGAAACGCCGAACAGGATGCAGCTACCCGACCCATCAGTGGTGACGTATTCGTGATGGGCATAGACGGCGCCCGTGACAACGTGGCGATTGAGCGTATAGCGATCGTAGCCGGGGACGAGAACGCGGCGTAATAGGCTGACCATCGTGTACCTCCAGCAGGGCAAATATGATACCTATATTATAGATCATTTGTTCTAATAAATGGAGTGGTGACGGGCGGTCAGGAGGGGGCTGTACGGCGTGGAGGGCGACGATCCGGGCGCGCCTTACCTTGCAATTTAACTGCTGATCAACAACAAGGATGGCGTGGGTAACCGTGTGGGCATGCTGGTGGCAGAATAGGAGGCTATGAATGAGTCGACAGCCCTCACCGCCTTGCACACCTTTCGTCACGCGCTCTATGACTGCTTTGAGCGCCGCGCCGATGCCCTGATGGAGCTCACGGATGCGCTGCTGACGGCGGGACCGGTGCTCTCTCCGGTGCATCTGAGTCAGGAAGCCGTCCACCGACGCGGGTGGGGGAGCCTCTACGCGGCCCTGGCCCAAGGGCGTGTGAACAGCCCAGCCCTGCGCCAGTTGCTCGCTCAGTATCCCCTTGCGGAGGGCCAGCCCATCTACGCGGTCGATTGTAGCGTCTGGGCGCGCTGTGCGGCAGCGACCAGCCCACAGCGAGGCTACTACTATCACTCCTCGCGCCACAGCGGAGGTGTCCAGTGGTGGCGGGGTGGTCCTATCAGTGGATCAGCCAGCTCAGCTTCCGGCGCGACAGCTGGACTGCGCCTGTGGACGTGCAGCGCGTCTCCCGCACCACGGACGTCAACACCGCGGCGGCGACCCAGATCAAAGCCCTGCTCGCGCGCGTGCCCGCCGGCCGTCCCGTGCCGCTCTGTGTCTTCGATGCCGGCTACGACCCTGTACAGCTCGCCCTTGATCTGGACGGCGTCGCTGCCGCCACGCTGGTGCGCCTGCGCAAGGATCGCTGCTTCTATGCCGACCCTGATCCCGCGACGGTGGCGCGGACGGGACGGCCGCCGCAGCATGGGCACAAGTTTGACTGTACCCGCCCTACCATGTAGCCAGTGCCGTCCGCGGAACTGCGCACGGAGGATCCGCAGTACGGCACCGTGCGGGTGCGGGCATGGGCCGGGCTGCATCCCAAGCAGCAGAACCACGCGGCCCGGGGCACCCGCAAGACCCGCCCGGTGGTCTGCGGCACGCTGATCCTCGTGGAGGTGAGCCGCTTGCCGGGGCCGCCCCGCCCCTGGCAGCAGCTGTGGTTGTGATGGTCGGGTCCGGGCATGCCGGACCTGGACGTGCGCTGGCGCGTCTACATCCCGCGCGTCGATGAGGAACATACCTTCCGCTTCCTCACACAGGGGCTCAACTGGACCCTGCCCCGCGTCCGTCACCCCGCGCAGGCCGACCGCTGGACCTGGCTGGTGCTAACCGCCTACACCCACCTGCGGCTGGCGGCGGCCTGTGTCCAGGACCGGCGTTTGCCCTGGGAGCGCCCCCGGCGCGAGGAGCGCATGCTCTCCCCCTACCGGGTCCGCCGCGCCTTTTCCGCACTCTTGCTCATTGTGGGCACGCCGGCAAATGCGCCAAAACCCTGTGGCCGCTCGCCGGGGCGGCCCAACGGCCGCCTGTCCGCGCCGGCGCCACGCCATCCCGTGGTCAGGGCGACGCCCACGAGGCCCTCACGCCCCAAAGCAGCGCCAAGTGCGCGGCGGCCGCCACGAAGAGCGCCTAGCCTGCTGCGCACCATCGATCTGCGAATCTCCCTGGCAACAGGCATTGTTGCCACGTCTGGTCCTGTTTAAAACGCAAGGTAAAGGCAGGGGACTCCTTGAGGCGGCCGCGTTGATGACCAGGAGGACTCATGTACCACCGGACGAGCGCCACCATGACCCTAGCTGCCTTACTCTGCGTCG
>JAABUJ010004086.1_pt1 | contig 15651 bp, 16 predicted proteins | sample 5559131 | NCBI WGS metagenome assembly JAABUJ01 (sample SAMN10711875, study PRJNA513366) | rock metagenome | isolation source: Antarctica rocks | place: Antarctica: Victoria Land, Mt New Zealand nord | collected 2016-01-07 | reverse complement strand
ACGGCTCCGGCCGTCCATATGTCCACGCCCGCTTCCCGACACTGTTCTGCAGAAGGAGGTACACTGACCACGTCGGATGTGACCACTACCAACGAATCAACCGTCCACGAAACCGATGTAACTCCACTCGGGGTGCAATCGGTTTCGATGGTAGAACGAATGGAGACGGAAAGAGTTACGGGGTATGGCAGGGAGTTGGACTGTCTTGACGAGCATCGGTTGCTACCATCGCCGGAAATATGCATGGCCTCTCTCTAGCACTTAGAGTGGGTGTTCTTACCTTCCTCGACGGCAATGGATGTCCGTACGGTACCCCCCTGTGCGCAGGTAGCCGCTGAGGCAACGCGTATCCGGTGTATATGGACTTCGATTGAGATCAGGCCGAGACTGCTGGCTCCATGAAGTGAGCGATGTTATCCCCGACCAAGATCGGCTGGAGGTAACGCGGCAGTGCGGCACTGAGGCTATTTCAGAGGACGAGCTATTCCCGATGCTTATTCACCGGAAGGTTTCAGTCGTCTTAGCCACACGACATCGTCGGTATAGGCGATGCCACTCTGCGCCAAACCGCGAAGTGCCGCACTATGCAGAAGGCCACGAGTCAGCGACCGGTGCAGAGTCGCTCTTCTTCGCTCGGGCCCTGCCTGGGTGCGGGATATGCAAACAGATCCGCTTCCGGCACGTTCAGGGTCTTTGCTACAGCACACCAGAAGCGAAAGTACACCGGGCCGAGCGTTGAGAACGCACGGCTCCGTCCAACAACCGACCCTCGATAGAGGACAGCGCACCCACCCGCCTCGGCGCTGGCATTCAATACGCGTACCTGGCCACGCCAAAACGTCAGATGATATGCAACGCCCCAATCGGCGCCGCATGATGTCCGCTGCGTTGCATGAATGGCGGGTAAGGAACATACGATTCGATAGAGACGCTGCACAGCGGGCTGTCTGGAACTCGTACGAGTGAATGGCGCATCGTTTACAAGGCTAAACCCGGGCACCGCGCTCGTCGTCTTTTTGATTTGAACTGACACCATGGCGCCGCCCGTCGAGCATGTGCTCGAGACTACCGCGCCGCCTCCAGGTACCGGGAGGCGAGAATGCGACGACTGAAGCTCCCGCGCAGGAGCGGACATCGTAGGAGTGCCCTCAGCTAGCGCCGTGACAAGTGCCAGACAAGCAGCGAAAATCATCTTCATTAAGAGCCTCTCAATCTAGTGCCCAATACTATCCCTTGCGTTTGATGTCGCACAGCAGTACTATGAGCCTACTGGTCCTCCAGCGGTAGGTTGATGGCTCGGGGTGAGCGGGTCTAGGGTAGAAGCATCCCACCTGACAGGAGAGCTTCCCATGGCCAAGTTCCATGTCGTCTCCCTCACCGACGCCCAGCGCGAGTTCCTGCACCGAACCATCTCGGCGGGATCCGCACCCGCTCGGGTCACGACCCGGGCCCGCGTCTTCTTGAAAGCAGATACCGGTCCGGCTGGTCCTGGCTGGCGAGATGCCACCATTGCGGAGGCGGTGGAGGTCAGCATTCCCACCATTGAGCGGCTGCGCAAACGGGCGGTAGACGACGGAGTGGAGACAGCCATCCAGGATCGTCCCCGTCCACCACGACCGGGCAAGCTCGATGGCGCCCAGGAAGCGCGACTCACGGCGCTGGCCTGTACTGAGCCACCGGTAGGACGGACACGCTGGACGCTGGCCCTGCTGGTTGATGGCTTCGCGGCGCTCGACGGTGGCCTCCGGGTCTCCGACGAGACGGTGCGCCAGGTGCTAAAAAAAACAAACTGTCGCCTCACCTGAAGGAGTGCTATTGCATCCCGCCCGAGGCGAACCCCGAGTTCTGCTACCGGCTGGAGGATGTGCTCGATGTCTACGCGCGCCCCTATGACGAGCGCTATCCCCAGGTCTGCTTCGATGAGACCTCCAAGCAACTCCTGGCCGATGTCCAGGAGCCGCTGCCCATGGCACCGGAGCGACCGCAGCGGGAGGATTACGAATACGAGCGCCGTGGGGTGCGCAATCTCTTCCTCCAAACACGGATCGTGGCTCGACATGGCAGAAATCGAACTGGCCATCCTGAGCAACCAGTGCTTGGACCGGCGCATTCCCGATGAGGCGACCCTGACGGCTGAGGTCGCGGCCTGGGAGCAGACCCGGAACGAGACGGCAACCCGCGTCGACTGGCGCTTTACCACCGCCGATGTCCGTATCATGCTTCGTCACCTCTATCCCTCACATTAAGCTTGGAGGACCACTACGGCGCGGAAGCAAGGGTGCGTTCTAAACGGAAAGAGTTACGGGGAGTCGGGGGTGACAGACTTCCGCTCACCAACGCGGTGAGCACAGCTCCCGGTAGGTGTACTGGAGGAGATTGTGTGACGAGAGCGCATTGCTCACGACCAGCACCGACGTCTGCCCGTGCTGAAACGTCACCCAATGGACACCGCCGTTTGTCTTGTCGATCCACATTCGGCATGTGCCCATTCTGAGCCGTGTCCTGGTCTTCAACCCTGTTACGATCTGGCAGGAGCGCCGTGGGATAATAGCGGAGACGGCATCCAATTCCGGACGCCGAGTCAAGAGAGAGAACCGAAATGGTGACTGAAGAGATCGGCGTCTCGCGAGCGCTTCCTGCCGGCCAATCGGGTGTGCCTCCGGCATTGCCCGCTCCCGCACAGCGCGCCCTCACATTTGGCCTGCTGCTGTCGGCGCTGCGCTGCACCGTGCAGTACATCGTGCTGCCGTTCGTGCTGCCCTGGATCGGGGTCGCGGCGAGCATCCCCGCGTGGCTGACCTTGGCGCTCGGCGCGCTCGCGATTGTGTTTCTCGTCCGCAATGTGCGGCGCCTGTGGAAGGTGCGCCACGCCCGACGCTGGAGCTATCTGCTGGTCGCCGGAGTTGTGTCCGCGTCGCTGCTACTGTTTGTGTTTGTGGACCTGCGAACGCTGCTGCATCTGTAGCATTTGATGGACGTTGCGTTCACCGGCGAGATCTGGCACTGGCGGGGCCCGTCGCCGTACTACTTCCTCACCGTCCCCGAAGAGCAGAGCGACGGCCTGCACGAGCTGGCCGGGGCGGTGACGTACGGCTGGGGCATGATCCCCGTCCGGGTGCGTGTGGGCGATACCCGCTGGGAGACGTCGCTGTTCCCCAAGAACGGGCGGTACGTCGTGCCGCTGAAGGATGCCGTTCGCCGAGCTGAGGGTCTCGACCTGGGCGACACGGTAGCGGTGCAGCTCACTATGCGAGGCGTGACATGACGCCGGCCCGGCATGCGTGGGAGTCAACGGTTCAGCGCGAGACGGGTTGGATCTTCCATCAGACCTAGACTCTTGACCAGTTGCCGGAACGTGCGCGTAATGGATAGCCTGGAACGGAGGGAACTGGAGGTGAGAGCTACGCATGGCCACTGTCTATCCTGATGGCCACGGACCGAGCGGACCCTCCCGGACCCCGAGAAAACCCCCCACGTCCAGTGCGGACGATCAATCTCGCTCAGGCCTGCGGCGGTTTCTGATCCCGACCGGGGGGACGGTCGCTGGAGCGCGGAAAGTGTTTGCCCTGGTCTGGGGTGCCAGCCGTCCGTTGACCCTGCTGCTGGCACTGGTGACGGTGCTGGCCGGCCTGATTCCCGCGGCTCAGGCCTACACCGCCAAACTGCTGATCAACGCCGTGGTGCGAGCCATCCTGATCCATGCCAACCACCGGCCCGATCGCACGGTGCTCGCCATTGGCTTGCTGTGGGGGTCGATCTCAACGCCCGTGGTCACGGTGCTGACCGCGGTGATTATCCTGGCGGCGATCCAACTGGTGATCACGGCGCTCAATACCTTGCTCACCACGCTCTCCAATATCAGTCAGCAACTGTTGCAAGAGCGGGTGGGGATGCACGTTCAGCTCCTCATCATGGAGCACGCTTCCAGCCTGGACCTGACCTTCTTCGAGGACGCCCACTCGTACGACATCCTGCAGCAAGCCCAGCGCGAGGCCACGACTCGTCCGGTACTGATGGTCTCGGGCACCTTTGGACTGGTTCGGACGCTCATTACCTTCCTGACCATGATCGCGCTCCTGGTTGCTCTCAGTCCCTGGCTGGCGCTGGTGGCGCTGGTTGCCCCGATCCCGCTCTTTATCTCGGACGCGCGATACGGCTGGATCGGCTATGCCATCGCCCGTCGCAACTCGCCGGTCCGCCGCCGTATGCTCTATCTGTTGCAACTGCTCACTACCGATACGTATGCCAAAGAGGTGAAGATTTTCACGCTGGGTCCTCACTTTGTGCAGAACTTTCGCGTGCTGGCCCAGCGCTACTACGACGACCAGAAGGGACAGGTGACCCATCGCTATCTGGCGGGCTATGGCTGGGGCGTCTTGAGCATCCTGGCCAGCTCCGGCACCTATCTATACGTGGCGGTCCAGGCGGTAAATGGGAGATTGACGCTGGGCGACCTGACCCTCTATACCCAGGCAGCCAATTCGGTCCAAACCTCGTTGCAGAGTATCCTGAGCGGTCTCAGCAGCCTGTACGAGCACAATCTCTATCTCACCTCCCTGTTTGAGTTGCTGGACCAGGAACCATCCATCACTGCGCCGGAGCACCCGGTACCCGTGCCGCGCCCGCTGGCTGGGCGTATCGAGTTTGAGCGAGTGTCCTTTCATTACGAGGACTCGGAACGTGAGGCCAGCCAGGACGTGAGCTTCACCATTGAGCCGGGGGAAACCGTGGCCATCGTGGGCCGCAACGGCGCCGGCAAGACGACCTTGATCAAGCTGCTCAGCCGTCTGTACGATCCAACCTCGGGTGTGGTGAGGATCGACGGGGTGGATATCCGGCAGTACGATCCAGACCAGCTGCGGCGTCAGATTGGAGTCCTCTATCAGGACTACGCCACCTACCAGACCACGGCCCACGAGAACATCGGGTTTGGCCGGGTGGAAGAGATGGGCGATCTGGAGGCGATCGCGGGCGCGGCCTCGCGCGGCGGGGCCTCCGACCTGATTGCCGGCCTGCCGGGCGGCTACGAAACGATGCTGGGCAAGTGGTTCGACGAAGGGTACAACCTGTCCGGCGGGGAGTGGCAGAAGGTCGCGCTCTCTCGCGCCTTCATGCGCGATGCTCGCATCCTGATCCTGGACGAACCGACCGCGGCGCTGGATGCGCAGGCGGAGTTTGAGCTGTTCCAGCGACTGCGTGCCCTCACCACGGGCCGCACTGCGATCTTTGTTTCCCACCGCTTTTCGAGCGTTCGCCTGGCGGATCGCATCCTGGTGCTGGAGCACGGCCGGCTGGTTGAACAGGGGACGCACGACCAACTGATGGCGCTGGACGGACGCTATGCGCGTCTCTTCGCCCTGCAAGCGGCAGCCTATCTGGGCGATGGTCAGGGCGCCGACATCCTGGAGCGGCTACAGGAATTAGTTGATCGAGCCGAACAGACGGCATGATCGAATGGAACAGTGCCTACCGCATGATGCTGGTACCGTTTGATGTGAAAGAGTTATTTCATGAGTAAAGTTGTGTTCCTTTGCCTCGCCGTGTATCTGGTGGTGGCCGCTCCGACCCGGTACCAGCAGGGTCCGCCTGGTCGGTTTGTACAGCTTTCCCTGCGCCGACTGTGGACTCGCAGCGTTGCCCCCAACGCGGATTCGGCCGGCGCCTACCTGGCCCATCCGCGCCGCACCTCCACGCCGCTGGTGTACGTCCTGGCCGGTAACAACGGCTCGAACTGCAGTCCGGGCGACCCGGTCCGAACTGCGACCCTGTACGCCTTCCAGGCCAGCACTGGGCGTCCCGTTTGGTCTCGATCTACCAGCGGGCCTTCCCGTTGCACCACGGCCGGTCCGGTAGCGGATCCGTCGGGGCAGTGGGTGTACGCGCCCGGACTGGATGGCAAGGTTCATCGCTACAACGCCCTGACCGGACAGGAGACTACCGGCACCGTGTGGCCGCGGGCCGTGACACTGATGCCGGATGTGGAGAAGGTGCCGTCGAATCTCACTATCGGTACCCACCACCTCTACGTGGCCACCAGCGGCTTCATCGGCGATGCCGGTCACTACCAGGGGCATCTGGTGAGCATCGACCTGAGGACTGGCCGATCCGCGGTGTTCAACTCGCTCTGCAGCAATGTTGCGACGCTGCTGGGCCCGACGGCCGGCCGGTCAAACTACTGCAGCTCTGCGCAATCCGGTCTTTTTGGTCGCGGCCAGGGAACTGTTGACCCTGTGACGCACGACGTGTACGTGGTGAGCGGGAACGGCCCCTGGAATGGTCACACCAACTGGGGCGACAGCGTCCTCAAGCTGGATCCGTCCGGTTCGCGCCTGCTGGATGCCTACACGCCTCCCAACCAGGCGTCGCTCAACTCCGGCGATGCCGACCTGGGCAGCACCGGACCGGCCATGCTGCCCACCGTCCGGCAGGGCCGCCACAGCTATCATCTGCTGGTCCAGGGTGGCAAGGGACCGGCCTGTGACTCGTGCAGTGGCGTGGCCCTACGTCTCCTAAACCGCGACAACCTGAGCGGGGAAAAGAGGCCCGGCCATCTGGGCGGAGAGTTGCAGGATATACCTGCGCCCGGCAACTGTGAGGTGCTCACCGCGCCGGCGGTGTGGAAGTCGCCTTCCGGCGCCATCTGGGTGATCTACGCTAACGACTGTGGCATTGCCGGCTACCGTCTGTCCAGCCCCTCACCTGCCAAGTTTCGCCTCACTCTGGGCTGGTCGGTGGGCACGGGCGGTACCACCCCGGTTATTAGCCGGAACGTGGTGTACGTGGCTCGCGAAGGCCTGCTGCGCGCCCTCGATCCCGCCAGTGGCAAAGTGCTGTGGAGCGGAGCGGGCATCGGCGGGGTTCACTGGGAGTACCCGTTGCTGGCCGGGGGCAGGCTGTTCATGACCGACCAGAGCGGCCATCTGAGCGCGTTTACGATTCGGGGCGGTTTTTTTGTCGCTGTATCGTGACACCCAGCTGCCAGAACAGGAAGCTCCACATATCGGTCTGCTCCTCGATCACCTTGCCCAGCGGTTTGCCGATGCCGTGACCGGCCCGGGTTTCCACGCGTAGCAGGATGGGGCGGTGCGAGGCGGTGGATGCCTGGAGTAACGCGGCCATCTTGCGGGCGTGCAGCGGGTCCACGCGACTGTCCGATTCGGCGGTCGTCAGCAACACCGCGGGATACGCCGTTTCCGGCTGGACGTGGTGATACGGCGAATAAGCATGGAGAAACGGGAACTGAGCCGGATCGTCCGCCGAGCCGTACTCTGGAATCCAGAGCCGTGCTATCAAAAAGTGGTGATAGCGCAGCATGTCCAGCAAGGGCACGGCGCAGACCACGGCGCGAAAGAGATCGGGGCGCTGGGTGAGCGCGGCGCCGACCAGCAGTCCGCCGTTGCTGCCGCCCTGGATGGCCAGATGGGCTGGATCGGTATAGCCCTGCTCGATCAGATACTCGGCAGCACCGATGAAATCGTCGAACACGTTCTGCTTCTGATCCAACATGCCGGCGCGATGCCACGCTTCGCCATACTCGCCGCCGCCACGCAGATTGGGCAAGGCATACATCCCGCCCTGTTCGAGCCAGAGGTACATCGAGCGGGAGAAGAGCGGCGTGCGGCTGATATTGAAGCCGCCGTATCCGCCGAGCAGCGTGGGCAGCGGCTGAGAGCGATCCAGGTCGGTGCGATGCACCAGGAACATGGAGACCGGTGTGCCATCCCGCGACGGATACCACTCCTGACTCACCGTAAAGCCGTCGCTGTCCAGCTGGGCGTCGACCGACGCCCACGCCGTGGTTGTGCCGGTGTCGACGGAGAAGCGATAGACCGTGGGGGGCAGGGTGAACGACTCAAAGGTGCAGAAGCCATCCGTCTGTTCCCACTCGCCGGTCACAACGGTGGCGGTTCCCAGCGCCGGCAGCGCCACGTCGCAGCGGTGTGCTCCATCTGCCTCGAAGATACGGATGGAGGACGTGGCGCGGTGGAGATACCCGGCCGCGATACGCCCGCCTACCAGCGCGAAAGACTCCAGCACCGCATCTGGCGATTCGGCAACGATCTCCTCCCAACCATCGCGCTCTGGATTGGCGGCAGCGACGCGGAAGAGGCGGTAGCGGGGCGCTTCTAGATTGGTGTGGATATACAGCAGGTCGTCGACGACCGTGCCATAGAAATGAGCGTCGAGACCCACCGCAACCGGCACAAAGCCCGAGTTGGACTGCCGTAGATCGCGCACGAATAGATTGGACCTCTCCCATCCTTTGTGTACGCCCGCAGTGAGATAGCGCCCATCCGGCGAGATCGAGAGCCACGGCATGTCCTCGCGTTCCAGGTCGGTCACATGCACTTCCGGATCGTCGTCCGCCTTGTCGCCCAGCGTATGAAAAAAGAACCTGACGTTGTAGTTCTCTTCACCGGCCGGCACCGTGCCGGGCGCGGGATAGCGGGTGTAGAAAAAGCCGCTGGTATCCGGCAGCCAGGCCACCGACGAGTAGCGCGTGTTCGGAATGCGCTCCGAGAGTAGCTCGCCACGGTCCACGTCGAGGACCTGCAGGGTGCTGCGCTCGTCGCCGTTCTGAGAGTAGCCGAAGGCCAGCAACCGGCCATCGCGCGAGGGATACCACCAGTCGAGCACCGTCACCCCTTCGGCGCTGGCCGTATTGGGGTCGAGCAGTACCTGTTCCTCCCCGTGCAACCCCTCGCGCAGATAGAGTACCGGCTGGTTTTGCCGGCCCTCACGACGGACATAGAAGTACTGGCCGCGACGTACCTGTGGGGCGCTCACCAGGCCGATTGAGAGTAGCTGGGAGAGCCGCTGGTGGATGGCGGCGCGACCGGGAACCGCGTCGAGCAGAGATCGCGTGTAGGCGTTCTGCTGGCCCATCCACTCGGAGGTCTCTTCGCTCGCGGCGTCTTCCAGCCAGCGATACGGATCTTCAATGCGCCGGCCGTGCAGTTCGTCGAGGACCACGTCACGCCGAGTACTGGGAGCGCCGGAAATTGTCTGCACGCGGCTCTACCGCGTCGTCCGGTGGCGGGAGCCGAACGGTAGAATCCGAACTGCCAGGTAGAGGACCGCGACGACGACCGCCACGGTGATCAGCATGGTCAGTATCCAGAGGACGAAGTGAAAGATCTGCCAGGCGATAAACGCCAGGAAAATTGCTGCCGCCAGTATACAGACAGTCCGAACGGTATCTATGGTGCAAGCCTCCGATTACTACTGGTCCCGGTCTTCGGTTTTGGGGGGCTGCTGTGCGACGTGCTGCAGCACCTCGGTGGCCACCGTGGCCTTCCCTACAATGCTCTTCTCTTTTTTAGGCTTTCGCTTTTCTTTTCCGCGTTTGTCATTACCCTTAGCCATCGTGGCCTCCTTCGCGGCGCATCCTCATGCGGTGCACCGGACGCCTTCAATCTAGGCCAAATTTGGGGTCGTGTCAAGGGAGCGCGGGGGAAAAAGAAAGGACGTCGGCAGCCGTCTAATACAGGAACATCGGCTTGCCCATCTGGTGAGCCACGGTTGGCCGGTACGCCCGCGAATCGTAAAACTCTTCCACGTCGACTCGCTTGACCCGGTTGGTGATGCTACTCAGCGGCACGGTGGTGTAGACGCCGCTTTGCAGCGCCACCATTTGTCCAGATTGGCCAGAGAGGATTAGATCGATGGCCAGATTGGCGTACGACATAGCCACCATGCGGTCGAGTGAATCGGGAGGGCCGGCGCGCATGAGATACCCGAGCGGCTGGTAGACAATGCCGATACCGGTACGCTGGCGAAGCTCCTCACCGGTGAGTTGCCCAATGCCGCCGAGTTTGCGGTGGCCAAAGGCATCCGCCTCTCCGCCCTCCACGATTGCTCCGCCAATCATGGTGGCGCCTTCGGAGATCACCACCACGGCGTAGTGACTGGGGTTGCGGCGGCGATCCTCCACCACCAAATCCGCCAGGCGCTGCACGTCGAACGGAACCTCGGAGATGAGTGCCCGATCGGCGTCCGCCAGGTAGGCGGAGATCAGGACGGTCTCACCCGAGTTGCGGCCAAAGAGCTCGACCACCGCGATTCGCTCGTGCGAACCGGTTGGGGTGCGCAGCGAATGGATCAGATCGACACTGCGGGTCACCGCCGTGGAGAACCCAATGCAGTAATCGGTGCCATAGACATCATTGTCCATCGTCTTCGGAATCCCAACCACGGGCACCCCTTCCTGGTGCATCCGCACTGCGTAGCTCAAGGTGTCGTCGCCGCCAATCGGCGCCAGCATATCAATGCCGAGGTGGCGAAGGACGTTCAGGACGTGAGGCGTGCAGTCGACTGGTTGGTCGCCCTCGGAGCCGTACTGCTTCTTCAGAAAGTCCGGCAGATCGGCCGGATTCACTCTCCCCGGGTTGGTGCGCGAGGTGTGGAGAAACGTGCCGCCGAAGCGATCGACGGTGCGTACTGTGCTCTTGGTGAGGGGCAGCACCCATTCGGACTGGTCGTCATGGGTATCGGGGTTATAGGACAGCAGACCCAACCAGCCGCGCCGGATTCCCACCACCTCGTGGCCCGCGTCGATCGACCGGGTGACCATTTCCTTGATGCAGGGGTTGAGACCGGGGACGTCGCCTCCGCCGGTTAGAATGCCAAGCTTCATCAGTTCGTCTCCTTCTGCCTCGGCGAATGCCTATTGGTGAGAATTGATAGCTAGATGATCGGGGATGGTGGTTGAGGCGACTCCAATTGACGAATCTGCCATGCCATAGTACACATCAAGCAGCCCTTCGCCGCGCACATCGATGGCCGTGGGGAAGACCACATTGGGGACGATGCCGTGCATCTCGGTGTGGAGTTCCGGCTCGAGCGCCGGACGCGGTGACCGATACAGAATTTTGGTCGGGCGCTCTAGATCGAGGACCATGGCGGCGGCCACGTAGCACACGTTTTTGGGCACGGCTGGGTCGAGCGACACGGTGCCGCTCACCCCGTGATAGAAGGTGAGCCAACCATAGCGGGTACGGATTGGAGGCGTGCCCCCGCCAATCTTCAGGCTTTCCCACGGCGCCTTGGGCGTTGCCAGCAGTTCGCTGCCATAGACATGCACCAGATTCCTGATGTCATCCTGCGCGTCTTCGAGCGATATATAGGCGATCCAGATGCTCTCTCGTTCGTCGTGCGCGTTTCCGGGCACCTCGAGCAGGATAGTACCGTCCGGGCGGTGCACGAGATAGGTGGGACGGTGCAAGAGGGCGAGCGCGGGTTTACCCTGCGGATCGAGCACGACATCGGGAAAGAATATGCCGTCCTTGTTCCCATACTGACTGAAGTCTTCGCCTTCGATGGTGTCCCAGTGCAGTAAGCCGAGCCGTTCCCAGTGGATCAGGTCGGTTGATACTGCCAGGGCGATTCGGGGGCCAAATTGCGAAAGGGCCGTGTAGGCCATGACCCAGCGCTTCAGCGGCTCAACGTAGGTAACGCGTGGGTCCTCCACGCCTCCCCCGGTTCGTTCGGCTCGTTCATAGTCGGTTTCCGGCTCCAGCGCGAATCCCCGACGTTCCACCCCCGTCGGCTGTCCCTGATCGTCGAAGATCACGCGCGCGATGCCGATGCGGGAGTAGTTTCCTTCCGCCACAATGCGAGGATAAAGGTAGAGGTCATCTCCTAGGCGGGCGGAGGCAGGATTGAGCACTCCCCACACCTCATTGGGATCGTTGAGGTCTGGCTCCATCACGGGACCTAGTCGTTTGAGCTGAAACGGAAGCTGTGGAGCGATGGACATTCTGGGCCTCACTGGGGCGTTTTAGTGGAGAGGTACGCGACATAGTAACGGATTGGGCGCCGGCGTGTAGAGAGCGAATCTGACCTTGCCCGGCGGCCGTCAGATTTGTATACTAACGATGCACCGCGGGGTAGAGCAGTGGCAGCTCGTCGGGCTCATAACCCGGAGGTCGTTGGTTCGAATCCGACCCCCGCTACCATCGTTTCGACGTATCTCGGGGCGGCGTAGCTCAGTGGCAGAGCAGGGGACTCATAAGCCCTTGGTCGCAGGTTCGAATCCCGCCGCCGCCACCAGTATATTTGGCTTGTACAAGCCGTAAATGGAAAATCTCCGAGGAATGTTTACTCGGAGATTTTTCGCTTTACATCCATTTTTACATCCATTTCTGTTCAGGACACATCCTTTCTTGCCCGACAGATTAAGCGATCCATGTGGCCGGCGACTTCCTGATGCAAGGGCGGTAGGACGTGGCTGTACGTATTCATGGTGAGCGTGATGCTGCTGTGACCCAAGAGGTCCTGCACCACCTTGGGATGCACGCCCTGACTCAAGAGATAGGTGGCAGCAGTATGACGGAGATCGTGCGTTCGGACGTGCGGTAGGCCGGCGGCAGTCAGAGCCCTGTCCTTGGTGTGTGAAACGAACCCAGCGTCCAGCGGCCCACCCGTTGCCGTGCAGAAGACCAGTCCTCGGTCGACCCATGCCTCCCCTGCGACCTTCCGCGCAAACGTTTGTCGCTGTTGGTGGATCCGTAGAGCATCCACGGTACCGGTTGCCAGGACGATACGACGACGACTGTGCGCCGTCTTGACGTCGCCGATCACGAGGCCCTGACCCTTCACCCGCTTGACGGAGTCCTGAATGTGCAGCGCTCCTGCCTCCAGATCAAGATCCGTCCAACGCAGCCCGGTCGCCTCGCCAATGCGCATGCCGGTCGTTACCAGCAATATCCACAGTGCATAGAGCGGGTCGTCTCGCGTGCTGTCCAGAAACTGTTCCACCTCGTTTGGCGTTAGTGGGCGCATCTCCTTGCGTGGTGGCCTGGGCGGAGTTACCCGGTCGATCGGGTTGTACGCGATGAGGCCGATCTTGAGCGCGTGGCGCAGCGCGGTCTTCAGCCCTCGGTGAACGCGGTGCACGCTGGTCGCCGAGAGTCTCTTCAGCAGCTCGGTATATGCTTGCTGGATGTGCTCGTGCCGGAGTGCATCAAGTCGGACACTACCAATGTATGGTCGCAAACGCTCGACATCACACTTGTAGCTGTCGTAGGTGGTCGGCTGCACGGTCAGTCTGACGTGTCCTGCCAGCCACTCATCGAGATAGGCGCCGACTTTCTTGGTCGGGTCCGTCACCAAGCGGCCTTCCTCCTGTGCCCGGCGAAGTGCAGTCAATTTCGAGTGGGCCTCCTTACGAGTCTTTCCGTAGACGAAATTGCGGTGCCCTGCGTCGGTACGCAAGGCGCACTGCCACAGACCGTCCTTGCGCTGAACTGGCTTCATGCCTTCCCCGTTACCTCGCCGTGACATGCTTGAATCTCCAATGGCTGCCGAACATTACTCTCCAGGGCTATCGAGATGAATCGTCTCAGATCGATCGGGCTCCGCCGTGTGTCCTGCAGAGGGCTCTGCAACGGGGCCGTTTTCGCGTTCCGGAGGGAGGGGAGAGAGCGCGATCTCTTTCGCCTGTGATAGAACCCGCAGAGCTAGCCGGATCGCATCACTGTCAGTCGAAACCCCGTAGCGCTCTTTGACAAGCCGGATAGCTTCGCGATCTTCGTCGGCGAGGAAGATTGAAGTTCTCTGCATATCTTTATGTATCACAGCTGCATATCTCCCCGCAACCTTATCTCAGTAACAAGTACGGATTTGAAGTCCTGTCAGTCGAAATGGGCGCCTCCCACTCCTGACCTCTCGCTAGAATGCAGAAGCGGCTTTGGGAGCCTTTCATGACGACTCAAGATGTTTCCCATTTCGCTCTGGCTCTCGAGTTTGGTTGCGCAGTTGGCAGTCGATCCACTCTTGCAACGCTGATTCTGGAACGCGTCGAGCCCGTCCGATCTTGATGGTGCGAAGTTCGTGTTTAGCAATGAGCTCGTATAAGGTAGTCCGCCCGACAGCCAAGCGAGCGGCCGCCTCATTCATGGTCAATAGAGTTTCTGTCACGTTGTGCTCCTACTCTGTTCGTGTCTAAGTGGGCCGACAAAACGATTCCTCTGGCTGGTCGTTTATATCCGCTCGATCGCCGTACCCAGAACCGCCGCTGGTTAAACGCTGCCTCGGGCTCTCGCCAGACGGGGCCGAGCAATCCATGAGAGTTAGTGGCGCCGTCGATGCGCCACTGGCACGTAAGCAGTAGTGGCAACTTGCCGGGCTGTCCAACCGCCGCTGCGCGAGCCACTCGGGCGATGCGTTCCTCAGCCGCGTTGTCCGAGGTCACGACCAGGACGATGGGGTAGCTGTTATAGTCCCGCTGGAAGCGCCCGGTCATACCGTACTGGTAGTAGGCGCCGAACTTCTTGAAGTAGTCGCGCGCGTTCATCGTGCCACGGTCGTACTCCACGAAGAAGCCGTCGTAACGGGTACCGCGTCGGTAAACGCCATACCCGTCCGGCCGGAGGTGGCGACGGCTGCAAGCGGCGGCATTCCGCCACTCCACCATCGCTTCGTCACACCCCGCAGTGGTGTGCTTTCTGGCTTGTCGATAGAGACGGACGAAGATATCGTCCGCGCCGCGCGTGTGCGCCAGAGTGCGCACGAGCTTGCGGCGGGAGCCAACCGGCTTGTCAGGACCACCGCCAACGAGCCCGAGGTCGCGCACGGCGACCGCTAGGGCGAGTCCCAGGTGCGTCGCCACCAGTGTGAGTCCACGCATCGTTAATTCGAGGAATTCTTGCGAGGTGGCATCTCCAACCTCCTCCACGCCCGGGTGCCGTATCAGCCCCAGCTCCAATAATCGGTTCAGACGTCGGCGGACCGGTGTCGTACCGCTGCCGAGCACGTCTGACATCTGGTTGACAGTCAAGAACGGATGGAAGCCAGCCACCTCCAGCAGCCGGTAATCGGCCGGCGTCACTGTCAGCGCTACATGACCGAGTCTCTGGGCAACGGAGCGTGCTTCAGGCGTAAACACGTCCCCCACGATGCGGGGAAGCAGGCTGGCCGGACGCCGAGGATGGAGCGATGGTAGTGGGACTGAGCGGACGAGATCAGCCTCGGCCAGCTCGCTGGCCTGGACGGGAAGATCAGTCAGGCCACGGGAGAGATCGCTCCAGCGGACAATGCGGGCAACAAGCGGTACTTCCCTCTGTGCTCTTCCTACCTCATCGAGCAGGCGTTTCCAGGCCCTCATCCGTTCGCGGTCCGTGGTCGCAATGAGCAGTGGTGGTAGATGACCATCCTGGGCCCGCCGAAGCAGCAGCAATCGAGCGAGGGTAGCCTGCTGAAGACGGAGAGGGATGGCGCCGGCATCAGGGAGCAGGAGGTAGGAGCCGGCAACACCGTTCCAGGAGAGGGTGGCGTAGGCCGGCACGGCCACCACACCGAAGGAGTGGCCGGCTGGACGGGGGTAGCGGCGTCGCCAGGGACGCTCCCAGGCCAGAAGGGTGGGACTCCCCGGGCGAGAGACGGCCAGCACCCCCAGCAGCTCGTAGGTATCCAGCAGATGCCGGAGCAGCGGCATGAGCTTCAGCAGGTCAGTGCCTCGCAGGTGAAAACGCTGGGCCAGATGTCCAGGATCGCACGCAAGATCCAGGGCGAGGGTCGCCAGGCCCAGATCGGTCAGGTACCAGAGATGGGGTGAATTGGGAGCGTAGACCGGCGGCTGGATGGAGGAGATGAGACCGGCTGTCCGGAGTCGGGCCACGGAGCAGTACATGGCAGCAGGTCCATGCTGGC
>JAABUJ010004085.1_pt1 | contig 15655 bp, 10 predicted proteins | sample 5559131 | NCBI WGS metagenome assembly JAABUJ01 (sample SAMN10711875, study PRJNA513366) | rock metagenome | isolation source: Antarctica rocks | place: Antarctica: Victoria Land, Mt New Zealand nord | collected 2016-01-07 | reverse complement strand
CATCTCTTAAGACATCTTATTGTTGCTCATAGAAGTAAGAATTCTCTTCTTAATTAATACGATAACTACAACAAAGACAACTAATCTATTAGTGACTCGCTAATAATTGTTTATTAGTTGCTCAATTCGAGCAATCGTCAATACGATCGCGATGTTGACACGCGCATTTAGCTAATTCTAAGATTAAGTCTAGAAGCGATTTGTTAACTTCTTGTTCAAATCTCAAATTTTACGCGCTGCTTGCTCGTTATTTCTTATGCGTCGATTGAAAGCCTTAATAGTGTTGTCGTCTTCTCTTAGCGACGTTGCCAAAGCCAATTGTGCTTCCAAGCCATTCCAAAGATGACGAACGATAATGTTCTTATCTTGCACCTTGGCATCGTAAAGAAGGTTGATTTTTCTAATAAAATATTGACTAAGTGTTTGTTTCTTGTCTTCGAAACGAAAAGTTATCTTTTTCGTCTTTCTTAAAGACTTAAACTTGTTTAAACGATATTTTCGAAGCAACTCATTCTCTTAAATCGCCAAACTCTCGTTTATCTCACTACGAATCGCATAAGAAAGATCGTTGTGTCATTTCAATGCAATTTCTTTCAAACACATAGAAAGAACTCGAAGAATTGATCGCTCTTCTTCGAGCTTTGCTATTTGAAAAAAACGACAAATAAAGAAATCGACGCTTTGTTTTTCGAGATTTTACATCATAATATTATGTGAACGAAGCGATCGTTCTCGAGCTAGACGTTCATCGCGATCTCGTTCATTGTCACGTTGACGTTCATTCTATCAATACTTTGATTCGCGTAAAAGGCGCATCTTATCGCAATCATAGTCGCAATCATAGCCTCGTTAATGATTTCTATCTTGTCAATACTTCAACTCTTGATCTCTACGATTATTAAACGCTTTTCGATATTTTATCGCGTTTGTTTGCGATCTATTAAAGATAAACTTCAATCTTCGATTAATTCTAGATATAAAGTTAAGGCAATTATCGCGTGAAAAAGGGCGATAATTTAAAGCATCATTGATTTGTTGACAAGCTTGCGATGACGATAATTCATAGCCTCCTTCGCGATAATAGTTTGCTTCGACGAATAAATCGCGCTAAAAGTCGACGACGAATGAATCTCAATAATAATTTGCTTTAGCGAGTAAATTATAATAATAATTGACAACGAATGAATTGCGATAATAGTTCGTCTTTGCGAGTAGATAATCTTTTTTATCAATGTGATAATAATTTCTCTTGCGATGATAAGATGATCGTGAAGTCTTAACAAAGCGACGAAAATTATTCATTGTTCGAACATGCTAAGCCTCGCGTCGTATGGGGCTCATCGAGATTAAGATACGTCGTGTTGGCAAGAGAGATGTCTAAGATTGCGACGACAAAGGCGAAGAGCGCTAGTTAAAACGATTATAGTTATACTCCTTTGCTAAAGTTGTAGCGTAGACGAAGAAACGATTAAAATCGTGATTCGCGATCTAAGAGACGTATCTACTCTTCTAATATTGTTCTTGATGTCTCTTCCTCGTTGGAAAAGAGTTTAGGTGAACTTTCCAAAATCTATCATTGTCAACGAGTTGATTGCGATCTTGATCGTCACGATTACGTAATTCTTCATCGCGATTAAATTTAGCGACTAATTAGTAAAAAAGTGAGCGAGACTAATTCTAGATAGAAGACTCGATTTCTTCGAGATGTGTTCTCAATCGACCTAGATCTCTATTGAAGCTACGAAGGAGTCGAAAACGAAATTGGAATACTTCTTTACAATATTGCGATGCTTAAGAAATGTTATGCACTATTTGATATAATTGCAAAGATTGACTTGATCGTTCTCGCTCCTTGATATGATCGCGTTGAGTTATGGTCTTAATTAATTTATCTTAAGTATTCTTGAGATCATTACGAACACGTTTGATAAAATGTCAAAATCTCGTCTTATTAAGGAAGGAATCGAGGGCATTTCTCGTCTCTTCTTTAAATTGACTTTTCTTGGCAACGAAGAGCATCTTATAGATCTCAATCGCAATGTCGATGTTCTATTTCGTAATAACTTGCCAAAAGTTCGACGTTTCAAGTTCTCGCTCTCGAGTTTGCATCATATAGAGTAAGACAACGCAATTCCTAGTGTATTGCGTCTTGTTATAGTTTGAAGAAGAATCGCCCAAGAAGAAAGATTTAATCATGGCATCGATTCCTTCGTCTTGACGAGCCTTCTTAGTAGAAGACGTTTCGATAGCGAGATCTCTCTCAAGACGCTTGTCGACGACCTTACTCGAAGAACTATCAATAGTAATTGTTGATTCATGATGTCGAGAGCCACTCGTTATAACCCTAAGTTCGATCTTTTTTAAATATTACGTCTTCGCAAGACGTTCGTTGATGCAATTAATATAAGCGTTCTTATTAAGAAGATCTTTTTGTTTGTGTTACTTTTTGTCAACAAATATTAATAGCTTTGCAAAAAGAATCTTTATTTTATGTTTTTAATTCGCAATTACGATTACAATTCTTGCGAACTCATTTAATTTTTCGAATCGTTAGAAATCTCTTTAATAAAAGAACGTAATAACAATGCTTTTAAAGCATTTGCTTCGAAGCTCTTTTAAGAGTTGTTAATTGCATTAACTTGCGAATTGTCTTTAACAAATTTAGAACATTTTCTCTAAATATATTTTTTTTTGTTACAATTGTAGCAAATGCGCTTCTTTCGCACATTCGAAAGTTTCGTCGTACTTTTTTAACAATTTTTTGTCGTTAATACGTCGCAAATCTTAATTGTTAACGTAATTTTTTTTTGATTTACAATTATACAAACTTTCTTTAAAGTTATTGCGTAATTTTAAGAACGATTTTCGATTCAAAGTTTTGTTTTTAACATCGAATCGAAGAAATAAAGCACTCTTTATACGCTATGTTAACGCAATAAAAGCGTTTCTCGTTTCGAGAATTTAAATCACGTTATTAATTTTTTTACGAAGATTTCTTCTTAAACGATGCAAAAGATAATTACGTCGTTAACGTTTAATATATTTGTTAAGATTTGTTTTTAATATCTTAATGTAAATTACGAAGTCGTTGATGCTTTAAAATTTATTTTTTTTAATTTTCTTGTATTTGCGAAAAAAGACAAAACAACAATTTTTCGAATTCTTAATAAGATTAATTAAATATTGTGCGAATTATTCTTAATTTCATTTTTTTATTTTGTTCGTTCGTTTGTTCTTGTAATTTTTTTATTGCGTCGTCGACGTATTGCGAAGATATTATTGAGCTCAACGAATTTTTTGAGTTCTTTGTTAAAAATCAATTTTTATTGATTTCGAAGAAGTTTTTTGCATTTCGAGTTCAATTCTTTCATTCTTTGAAATTCTTTTTGTAATAAAGATTCAATTAAGTCGATCTTATAAAACGAACGAGATGCTATCTCTTTAATATTGATTCGTTAATTTTGTTATTAAAGTGATTTTCACGTAAATAATGCGAATTCGTCGCTTTGATTTCGTTCTCACGAAACAACTCTAAAAGAAGTTTATTTCTTGTTTAAACGATGCGAAGCTCTTGCTTCGTCTAAAGTCTACGTCTCTTTGCTTTCTCTTTAATTAAAAGCTTTTCGTAATTGATGTTTTTGTCAAATTGTAACAATTGTGTAGCGTCGTCACTTTGCAAGACTTCTTCTTGTGATATAATGTAAATTTTTGTAATATTGTCGAAGACAAGTTAATTATTCGCACTTTTGTCGCTTTAAGAGCGCTAAAACGTTGTCTATTTTTCGTTCGTTTTCAAATTTTGTTTTGTATTGCGTGTCGAATTGATCATTTTGTCAAACAATCATTTATAAAGATTAAGACGAATTAATATTGTAAGATTGTGTACGAACGTGTTACAAAACATCGCTACATCGACGCACTAAAGTTGAGACTACGTAGTATGTAAAAATACAATTTAGAGAGACATTAATTCGTGAGAATTTTAAAAAGAATTCTTAGAGAGAAAACTTTGCATGATGTCAAGTCGCCACTACGATAACTTAGCACTAATGGCGTGTTCGTTAATTATTGAGAGCTAATATCACATTAAGTTTAATTATTGTCTTATACTATATAATTAAATTTGTGTAAAACTCTAATATTTACTTTTCTTTTACTTATTAAATACTTTATTTGTTTATTAATATTAATATATTTACAATCTATTATTGTTTCGAATTTTTTTCTAATTTTATTTTAAAAATATTGCATAATTTTAATATTGTACTTCGCAAATCTAGTTATATATATATTAATAAAAATAATATTGTTTTTCTTTATAAGTTATTAATTGTAATTAAGTTTTTAATTTAGTTGTTAATCTTTCTTTTACTTGTAAGAAATAGAAGAAGTAGAGATTTTTAATAACAAAGAAATACTAGAAATATTAAAAGCATAATGTTAACTAACAAAATTTTAAGTATAAAAGTCGAGACTAGTATTATTATTTGTATTTAACTTAATATTCTTTTTCTTTAATTTTTGTATAATTATTCTTTAATATTTTTTATCAATTTGTTTTCTTTTCTTTCTTAACAATTGTTAAAACAACTCTAATTTAAATTAGATTATCTTCTTTTGTTTATAAAATAATTGTTATATATTCTTTAAAGATTGCGAGATTTGCAAAGATAACAATAATTGCAAGAATTGCAAAAATAATAATAATTGCGAAGACTTTAATTGTTGCGAAGAAATACTTAAATTAAAAAATGTAAAAATAACTTTTAAGTATATCTCTAGATATAACGACGACAATAGTAACAACAACAATAGAGAAGATAATTATAATCTTTACAAGCTACGTTTAGACAAGTAATTGAAGCAATTAAATAAGATAATAAGTTAATTGAATAAATATTCAATAATTGAATATTGATTTAATTGGGACTGTCAAGTCGTCAAATCTGCTTGCCCTTTTCGGATTACGCTAACTAAATCGGGCAATGTTCAATTGAATAATCGTATTGAATAGAGCTGCGCAACCTGTCTATTGGTAGGAAAACAGCTCATTGATGTCGTGGACTGTTGACTCCTTCAGGGCAAACCATAAAGACGATGATGACAACAGACGTGGAACCTGGCAAAGATCGAGGTGGGGTTGGCAGGGCAAACATCGGAGATCTATTGATCATGCAATCATGTCACCCCCGTAGGCTATGACAGAGGCTCGAAGCATATTGAGGACCATGGCACAACAAAATAGATATGTGCAAAGGCTTAGTAATAATAGGACCACCGTTTTACACTCCGGGATATTTCGTAAGATCGATCGATCACCCTAGCGGAAGCATGTCACAGCAGGCAGAACATGACAGTGGATATAGAAATTTACCCGATCAAGAGAAGGAACTGGGAACGTTTTAAATATCTAGGAGCCATGAAGTCTAGCAGCTACAACGCAATATAACCTCACAAGGAACTCAACCGTCGCGGTTAGATTCATCCGATTGACAGTAAGTCCTAGCATTGACGACTAGCCACTGCTAGGCCCACAATTCGTCGAATTACGGCTATCCCGAGGGACGACGCTCGACCCCACTAATGCTTGTGGAGTTATTAGTGATCTGACGATGGGCTGATTCGTGGCGCTCAAAGGCTGTCAATCTCTTGACCGAGTCTCATCTGATGGTAGCCGAGAGGTGAAGAGAGGCTGTGCGCGAGCTTCTCCTGGACGCCAGGATAGGGTCTGTCGTACCACAAGATCGAGCCGCTCACTGACTGGCTTTCGTGGCTCCTGATCTTCAGCCGATTGTTCGTCAGGTGCATGGCTTGACGAAGAAGTCACACCGCTAGACAAGGGCTCGTCAGGAAGAGGATCCCAGTTTTCTTGCAGAGGACCGCTTGTCAGGCTTTCGCCTTTCGGCGCTGTTTCCACTGGAGACATCTCTACGGCTGTTGGGTCACTGGCAGGATTAAGAATGGTATCATTGTCCCTGGCCCTTCCCTTTCGTTTATTTTCGGTTGTTGTGGTATTAAGCGGGCCAGCATCGTTGCTCGCGATGTGAGACGATGATGAGGCCGTCTCCTTCGTCTTTCCCTTCTGAGCCTTCTGGATGTCGTTCTCCAACCCGGTGATAGTCGCTTGCAGCCTTACAATGGTGGCATCTCTGTTACTGACTCGTTGTTCGGCATGCTTCCTTTCTGTTTCCTTGCGGTTGAGTGTTGATTTTCCACGACACTTTAGGGAGGTTGCGCAGCCTCAATTGAATCAGTGATACAATTGGTTTTGCGGGGGCTAGTGGGGCCTAGGACCGCTAGCCCGATGACGCTATACCCGATCGAGTAATATCCTCCGCAACCTGATGATTATCGCATTTGGTCGGTTTTCCTCCTCTCCCATTATAATATTAATCACATCCATCTCACCATGCCTCAATTGACCCAATTGATCGACGACGATCAGGACATATCTACGACTATCGCCCTTGTCGTTGCCATCGTCATTATTCTAAGTTAACATCTCGTCAACGATTCTCGACATTCATACATTAAAGCAATGGAGTATAGAGCGTTCGAATTCGATTTGAATCAAATTTTTTCTAAACGACTTCGTCGTATAATGCGATTTATCAAGAAGGAAATTCGATTGCTTGTTAACTACTTCGCAATCGATGTCATTGAGTGAAGCAATCGTGCGAAATCGTTCTTCGAACTCGCCCTTTGCCTTCTTCTATACAAATTATTCTATTCTTGTCAACTATTTGAATTGGCAAAACGATTTGATCGCTCCCCCTTCTATCTCTCTCGCGTTCTCAACGATCTTCTTAAACACTTAAAAATTCGTTACGACAATATTCTACGATGGCATCCAACGCTTACCTATACACGTCTCAAAAGATACGTCAAAGCGATAAAAAAAGTAGAAAAGATTAGGGGCAAAAGCACTATATGAGGGTTTATCGATAAAATCTTTCAAAGGTTCTGCAAATCAAATGTGAGACAAAAATTCTATTACTCTAACTATAAAAAAGCACACGAAATGATATAACTAGCTATTATTTGTTTGAACGATTTAATAGAATCGATCTACGACTTCTGCGAAGACAAAATGAACGACGTTACGATGCTACAAAAGTTGAAATTGCAAAATCGATTAAAGAATCTACTTAAAGATCGAAGAAAGCTTCAATTGTACGACGACAAGGTCTATATTTATCAATCGTACATCATGTCTCTTTATTTAGGCTATACAAACGAAAGATAAGCCTTTTTCAACAAACGAATGTTAGGAGCTCGCATTGTTCTCGAAAACTTCTTTGATTTAATTTAGAATTTGTGAATATTTAATGCTTTTAAGACGTAGATAAAAATAAGATTACAATTTGTCGAAAACCTCTATTTAACGACGATTCTTCTAACTAATTGCTATATATGTCTACGAGACAATTAGATAGAATCTCGCTTTGCGATGCGATCTTCTAGTCTTTCAAAAGATTTGCAAGTCGATAAGATTTTTAGCGATTTCGAAAGCTCTACATTATAAGAATACTAGGTTTTTCTCTTTATGTTTACATATATATTTAGCTTCGATCAAGTTTTCTAATGCTAATCTTTATTGCTTGTTGCTCTAAACCTCGTTGTTATTATTTAAATATTAAAATAGAAAGAAGAATCTCTAATTAGACTCTTAGAGACGATTTTCGTTCTCTCTTTTTTCTTTCGTCATTTCTTATTATTATCGCATTAAACCTTCGCGATTGTATGTTTATATGTGTATCTTTGACGATTAAAAAGCTCTTGTTAGTTTGACAAAGCGTTGTGATTGTGAATGAAGTCGTCGATGTAGACACTTTTCGATCTAAATTTTATGTGTTTGTCTTAAGGATTTTTTAGAGACATCATCAACGCAAATACGATTAAACGTTGATTTATTGTTTTGTTCATCTAGAGAACAAATTTCAAGACGTCAATGAGATAGATGCAATTCACACTCGTTTATATTGCAACTCACGCATCACATTCCTTTACTAAATATCTAAGACCTTCGAAAGAGGCGATATTGTATACGAAAGTCTAGTGATCGAACACCTTGTCGTCGCTTTTCTTCCCAAATGAGGTTTGCCAAAGTTCGAAGAAGGAATTTCGATAATAGTGTTCTCTTCTCAAATATTTAGATATTTTTCGCAAAAACGTCTTCTTTTCGCATCTAATGCGCCTTCGCATTATTCGTCATCGTTCTCTCGCTACTACTTCTATTTGCCTTCTTTGGTCGTGCATAATACTCGCGTTCGTCGATCGAAAAATAGTTAGTCATCGCTCGTTGCACTTAGTAATTCAACTTGTCGCCTTAATTTGTTAGATGATCTACATCTTTCGCGTAATGATGTAGACCTTCAAAGACGTACTTAAAGTAAGGGCGCATTTTGTTTTCGTAATACTCTCGAAAAAAGATCTAGAAATAAGTCTTTAGTTCTAGCTTTTTTGCCTAATATAATTTCTTCATTTCGACAAGATTCTTTTGAAGCATATTGTCTATCTTCTTTAGCAAAGATTGTTGTCTTGGCATGTTTCTTGTCGATTGCGTTTGCTCTTTAAAGTACTCGCTCAATGTTTGTTGTAAAATGTCTAAACCAAAATTGTCTATTACGTTTACGCGTGTTTGTTTAGATCTCTTCGAGATCTTTTTATTCTCTACGAACTTTGTAGAAGCAATAGACTTTCGAGATTGCTTTGCGATCTTGCTTCTTTCGAGTTCAATAGACTTTAGCGATGTAGATCTATTTGAAGGCGATCTAGAAGATAGAATAGACGAAAAATCGTGATCGTCTTTTGAAGCAAAGGCCCTCATCGCGTAATATTGGTCGTTATCATTTAAACCTTCTATCATTATCGCATTGTCATTAGGAGGAGGGCTTGCTTCTATTACAATATTTGCAATAGTTTCCAATTTCTTTTCATTGTTATTTGCATTCTTCTCTACATTAGAGGGTATACTATTCAAGCTACTATCTTTAGAATTGCTTTAATTCTTGGAGCTATCATTGTTATTAATAGAGAAGGCGACGAAGAAGAAGAAGAAGAAGAGTTCGTAATTCAATTTATTCTTTAATCGTTAACTAAGGCGATCTCTTCTCTTTTCGTGCTTTGCATTTGCCTCTAGCTTCTTCTTTCGTAAAGAGCTCTTCTTATTTTTGCCCTTTTGATATGTTTAAACAATTGATATTCATTTATTAATAGTCTAAGTATAATTGTCGTCTCAAGTCGCATGCCCTAATTTATGTGAAGCTTTAATGTCGACTTTCCTCTTAATTATCAAGTCATTTATGTGTCGATTGATTTCAACGTATTTGCGATCTATTGTCGCCTCGAATTTGCCTCTAATCTTGCTTCAAAATCGTCGCATAAACTCGATGTCGTACTTCGAAAATCTAGTTATGCAAACATTGACTAGTATAATGTCTTTCTTTTTCGTCAATCGTCTATCATAGATCATCTTTTGATCTAATTAACGATTTTTCGTTCGATTGATCTTCTAAGAAGCAAAGAGTGTTGTCGAAGAACCTTCTTTAGGAGTTGCAAGAACAATCGAGACAAAGACAAATATTCGTCGTCTATTAATCGATGATATATCGAAATCGAGGTCGATGTTGCCCTTTGCATTTGCCTCTCTCTTCTTTAAATCATGTGTACTATTGGTTTGTCGCGCATTATCGCTTCGTCTTCTTCTTTTCGCAAGCGATCGTTAAAAAGGCTACGAATTAAACATCAAGATCTCCTTTCGTTTACGAGATGATCGTCGTATATCCTTTGATTGCTGCGAGAACTACGAAGATGGATGTAATTGTTGCAATGCTCGTCGCTGCGAACGAGTTCGAGGGTTTAAATCGAGGATGTGCAATTGACTGCTGGGCACATCGCGAGGCATTAGAAGGACGACGACGAGGAGGTGCAATTAAGCTATAAGATCTACGCCTAGACGAGCAATTGATGCAATTGAATCAAGAGGCGGTGCAATTGTATCATCGTTACAAAAATTGAATCAATGATTCAATTGCATCGCCAAGCCGCCAGATCTGCTTACCCCTTTAGGACGGCGCTAACCCGATCGGGCAATGTTCAATTGAATCAACTGATTCAATTGAGACTGCGCAACCTCCCTTTTCTCCAGAGATACCCGATAGCGACACCAAGAGCTATAACCATTAAACCTCCAAAAGCCCATATCGAAGCTTGTTTGGCTTTCGTTAGTCCCCAGCCTTTCGGACAATGCGCACAGTAGTTCCTGCAGTATTCTGCGTTGTCATATTGTCGAGGAACCAAGGTTGCTTGGGCTAAGATCTGGGCAACTGTCTGATGTGCAATGATCGGCCAAGTGCTCGGATTTGGGGAGGTGCTGAAAGGTGTTGAGAGTTTCATGGTAGGCTACACGATCTGGAGAGCAAAAAGACTTTGCTGATACCTGGATTGGAGGGCTCTAAAAAAGCTGCTAGGTAGACTGTCAATGGCTGGAAGAAATAGTTCTGGCGGACTCTCTGCTACATATAAGCGCTCAACCCGACCTTGTTTGCTTGACTACATCATCCGCGGCATACATGTAGACCGATCTCCAAGAGACTTGCCTCCAACGGGAAGATCGATCTACAGCCCGGCATGTGTTCATAATAAGTGGCGCTGGCTGAACGATCCGAAGTTTTTAGATGAAGTGTCTTGCATTTTCATGGTGTGTAGAGACTCTATGGCAATAATGGATCTTTGCGGGTAGCCCGGTTGAGAAATACGGCTGGACTTGGAGAGCGGTTGGAGGAAGGAATAAGCAGACTCACACAAAATGGGAAATCTTGTTCTCAGGTGGACACTGGATGTTTCCTGTTCAACGATTGAGGAAACGCATCGAATTGCTACGTATGACAATCATTCGCTAACAGTACATGAATCTTCTCAACTTCATGTAAGGCGAGATCAAGAATTTGAGGAGACGGATGATTTAGTATACACAGCTCTGCGGCAAAAGAGCATACCGAAAAGCCCGCAACATTGGAATCCCTCCTAAGCAAGCCGCAGTTTCTACGAGTTGCACGGACATGTACCTTCGCAGTTGGATTTGCTGGCTCGAGCCAATCATTGTGCAAAAACTTGGTGGATTGTTATCTTAGGAATAACAGCTATATCTCAAAAAATAGATTCACCCTCATATCTCCAATCTGCATCATCAATATCAATGCTCGAAAGATTCTAGTACATCGCCCTGTACACAAAGTACATTTCATTCCTCTGGAACTCCTTCTACTGAACGTATCACAAAATAACACAATATCATACGCTCGACCGCACCTAGCTCCCCTGAGCCGTCCCAAAAGGTACTTGAACTTCAGTTGGTACCACAAGACGCTGGATTTTCAGCTCCGCCTAAGCTGCATTGGCCGCTTGGCCTGGACTGATAGTTTGGCCTGGATTACCCACTAGGCCTGGATTGCCTCCTTGGCCCGGATTGCCCACCTGACCCGGATTGCCCACTTGATTCCCATTACCGTTCAAAGGCGGTGCCGGAAGAACGACAGCCCCACCGGGACCTTCCTGGCCTGCACCACCGTTCTGGTTCCCATTCTCATTGTTCTTCTTCTTAGTCGTGGCTTTAGCGCGTTGCTTCTCGCGTTCGATCCCAATGAGAACACCTATCATGAAGAACAACATGGCGGTGATCGGCAAGCAGACGAGGACGGCAATGGACGCGCCAGGGGAGAGCTGCCATTCCGAGATGGTCACTTGTGGAGGGTTGTTGTTGTACGGCTGGTAGTCGTAGGGGCTGCTGGTGCCGCCAATTATGACGGCCATGCTGCTGGTTTGGAAAGAGGATTTGATTTAAGGTTAAGATGAAGGTGGCTGGAGGGGAGGTAGTCAATGCTGTGTGGAGGACTTGGGTGTGCAAGGGAAAGATGAAGCATGGGGTTTCTTCTCTTTTATGTTGAATTTGACGCAAAATGTAGCGACCACTCTAAATGCATCAACTGCAAGCCACCATCATAGCTCTTCGACTTTAACGGAGATGGCAAACACAGATCGTATAGGTGGCTCGTCATTATATTGTTGTCTTTCTGCCACCTGTGTATAAGCGAAGATCTTATTTGCTATCTGTCCGTCATCAACATCTCTCCTTGAGCTTCTTGGCCCTTTCAACAAGATTTTCACTATTCTAAGCCAGTCTGGATTTCGATTTGTATCCGATCTGTCACAACATCTTGAGCTGTCGAATTGATACAGCCGGCGTTCCCTTCTGCATGCAGCCGCAATATCATATGACCTACCAGAAATGGCACTTTCGTGCAAGCTAACAAAGAATATCTGGAAAACCCCGGATATCATAAAAGTTTCAAAGAAAACAAGGCTTTCTCTGTCGGGAGAATGCTTGTAGTACAAGGAAATTGTAGTACAGGGAAACTAGAGACGCGCTTCCTCGAAAGCATATTCTTCTCTTGTAACCAATTCACTCCCAAAACTCCGGCTTAAGACCTTCAATATCGACCCCTCCATATTATCTTGCGAAGCCAACAAATCCTGCATTTTGCTAAACGCCAGCACCCATATGACCTGAAAGGGAGAAGGCTCGATCTTGGTGTCCTTCGCATCAGTGTGGTACGTGCAAGTCACGATCGTTAAACCATCGCTCCAACCTTCGTATTCTCCCCGCAAGCTCTCTCCTCCTTTTCTCAAGCCACAAGACAAAGCCAGCGAGCAACAGTATCACAGCCGGCAAGCTTACGACTATCGCGATCGAAGCCCCTGGTGAAAAATGCCACTCGTTGGCTGCGACTTGGGGAGCGAAATTTTGGTAAGGGTAGTTGTTTGGGTAGTTATACATTTTGACAGTCTGGCTAGGAGAAGATGAGACGGTGTTGTTTGATAACAAGCTGGGGTCAAGGCTGATAGGCTGGTGAAGTTGATGACAGGCTGGGGTTCAGGCTGGTAGGACGGTAGGGTTGGTGACAAGCTTGGGTCGAGGCTGATAGGACGGTGAAGTTGATGTTGCGGGTCACTTATGGCGTCGATTCTAGTCCATCTGCAGAACTAAGAAGCGGTCTTCTGAAAATAATCTGCTACCGGAAAGGTCCCGGAAGGTAATTTTTGTTCTTTATGCTAAAAGAGGCAGCCCATCGAGACCGACCGCTGGAAGACCAGCTCATCTTGCCAGCGAATCATCAGCTTGCCTCAGCCCAGAGATATAGGATTGCAGGCTTTTCGTTGGCGAGGCCGCCAGCAAGAAAGAAGATCCAAAAGGAAAAGCATGTAAATCGAGGCCAAACTTCGCTATAATCCAAATGCGCTGGCAAGGCAAACATGTGCCTAGCAAGCTGCGCCGATTTCACACTTTCGCAAGCCCCAAAGGGCGGAGAAGTGGAGATTGAGAGATGCCTTACAACGTGATATGGCAAGAGATATTGGAGAAGGTCGCTGTCCTGGCGTGAGAGAGGCTCCCCAAAGCAGCATGGGATGTACTGAGGATCGTGGCGAGACTGGGGGCCTTCTCAAAGAGAGCAAAATTTTAAAGCAGTGTAGATGGTATAAGGAGATACAGTTGGCAAACGGTAACAAGCAGTAATGGGTAAGATATGCCAAAAGAGAATCAGTACAAGAACTGCGAAACCCGATCACCCTGCGTACCCCATACTGAGCAGGGAACTCCACCACATATACCTGAGAACCCTTCGGAGAACACCAGTCATGGATCTCATAAGATGCAGTATCTAGAATCTTGGCTCCACAGGTTCTTTCAGGAAAGTTCGGTTCAGATCTATCCTGGCGAGATCCAGCACCATCCTACCTCCCGTACCCTGCTTCTGTCGCCTCCTGGATGGCTCTTAGACTGTTGCGTCCGCTGGGCGAGATGTGTTCATCGTTTCGATGACCAACCCGGCTTTGGTGCCCGTCTTGGCCTTGATGGTCCTGGAAGTCTGGATGTCCCTCCAGGTCTGGCTGGTCTTCATGGAGTCGATGTTCGATTCGGCGTCCGTGACTTTCACCAGCATGATGAACCTCGTGGCTTTGGATTTCCGAATAGCCTCCCTGGCCTTCACCGCGCTCCTGAAGTTCGAAATTGTTGTCGCTGGCCCTTCGGCTATAACACATGGTTATGGATACGAGACATAGAGTTGATAGGACAGACACGCTCAGCAGGACGAGGACTGAGATGAAGAAGGCTTCCTGACTGATTTGCGGGCCCATTCCGGCTGCTGCAGCGTGGTTACGGTCTGTTGATCGTTCGGTACGAAGTAGCTGAGCTTGAAGATAGCAGAGGAAAGGCGCCGTTCCGGATTGATGTGTATTCTTTGGGCACACAGATGGTAGGTTGAATCACAGTACTAGGTAGGACTTCTGGAGAGTTATATGAACTACGTCGTTTTCTTTTTCCCCGGATTAAGCCCTCTGCAACTTACATACTCCGTCAAAGTGTAAGCATGGCCATGACCTTCCTAGAGCCATGATAGCAAACATTGTGATCACCTTTGTCCTTCCCTCATTCTGGCTACTCTTGAGCTAGAGTTCTTTCTTGCAATTTTTCACGCCCCGTATGTACGTAAGTACCCGAGCTGCGTCAAAGATCTGACACTGATGGCGAAATGTGGCCTTGGTTGTCTTCTCCATCGCACATTTGCAATCCGAACCTGGCAATCGACTAATGCTTGTGGCTCAATGCATTAAAGACCGCAGAAAGAACGACAGTAATGCCTTCGGAGAAGACAGGACATTCAAGTTACGATGTCATGTAAAGAAACCTAGTTTGCTCACATTTGCGCTGTGTCTCTTCAAAGTCAGGTTACCTAGTACTGTGACTGACATGATAGCAGAGTCGATTCATCTCCCATTTTCCGTCACCCATGTCGCTATAGTCTTCCTCACCGAAAGGAGGTAGGCTCAGTGCCTCTGGCCGACTCAGGTCTGGTCGGATGGCGGTGGAGACTCCATTCCTGTCGCGGTCGTTCAAGCCCCTGAAAAAACACCGTGCAATAGCTAGCAGATCTAGGCCTATTGCAGAAAAGAGTCCCAAGACAGATGGCAACCTCAACCATGTCAAGCTCATCGATGCGATGGAAACGGCGGTAGCCTGGTTTGGGCCAGCCTCACAAGGTCCATCGAACCACACCTTCTGAGCATGATTCATCGTGATGCGTCACCGGTGAATGCCAATACATCTACTGCTTGTGCCCCCTGGTCTCTACCTGGACACCATTTGTCGTCACCGAAAGAAGAAAAATCAGAAATTGCTCCCAGTGGACAAAAAACCTCAAACATTAGCTGCGGCATACGAAGATAGAGCTCCGATGTAGATTCCACTCCCTTGATCGGAGGAACACCTGAACGACCCTCACAATGCATCTATTTTGGGATGGTTTCGGGCTTGAGGTTCAACAGCAGTCTTCAAAGTCTTTCGGCGGAACCTCGGTCCACGCTCACACTAGCACTAGCGCGTTGGAACGCGTGTTTCTTATCAAACATCTCATCATCCAATCCACATCGTATTTGTGTCCAAGCTCATCTACTTTTTTGACCATATGCCTTGCCGCATGGTATTTGTTCGACAAGTAATCGCCAATTCAAGAGCCGTCATCGCTTAACGCACTCGAACGTCGGCAACTTTCCACATTCTTGGTAGCAGATCAGACACCAGTCAACAAACGAT
>JAABUJ010004084.1_pt1 | contig 15655 bp, 7 predicted proteins | sample 5559131 | NCBI WGS metagenome assembly JAABUJ01 (sample SAMN10711875, study PRJNA513366) | rock metagenome | isolation source: Antarctica rocks | place: Antarctica: Victoria Land, Mt New Zealand nord | collected 2016-01-07 | reverse complement strand
AAGTTCATAGGCAGCGAGGTTATAGTACTAAATACTAGTAAAACCTGCGTGGTTGAATCACTTATGTAGATTATTTGGACTTAGCCGAAATTTCGGGTGTGCAACGACTTATGATCTATACTCTTACTTAAAATGACTGTAGCATATGTGAAATGCAGTCTTTCACTCATTGTCTTTCTTGATTCTGATGTGATGATAAGCATTCTTAAGATCTAGTTTGATGAACATCTTGACTTCACTTAAACAATCAAGTGTCTCACTAATCAGCAGCAGAGAGTGACAGTTCTTGACAGTAATCTTGTTGAGATCTTTGTAGTCAACATATAAATGTAAGCTTTCTTCATTTTTTAAAATAAACAGAACTGATGCTTCTACAGAGCTGATGAAATGTTGTATTTATCTCTTTGCTAAGACATCATTTAGATATTCTTTAAGCACTTGTAGCTCTGTTTCTGACAGATTGTAAAGTGAATCATAGAATAATTCATGTCTCTCTGTCTTTATGACATAATCATGATCTTAATGAGATGATAACTTGTCAACATTCTCTTCAGAGAACACATTCACATATTTATCATATTGTTGAGATAACATCAGTGTTTTGCTGACAACATGTACAGCAATTGTCAATGAATCTAATTTAGGCATCATCAACAATGCATAAACAGTGAGTTGATTTTAAATGTTGTTGACAAACACTTCAGACTCATCAATAGTCAGAGACATTTGTTCTATCTTATAGCATCATGTATACAAGTCACAATTAATATGAATACATTGCTGTTTCAGACCTAAAAGATCAAAGATGAGTTCAGATTCATTCTTATTTAAAATATAGAATAACTGCTCTTCAGTTTGCTCTTGTTCTTAACTGTTGATGAGTTTATGCTTTATTTAATATGTGTTATAGCAGTAAACATGTTGTTTTTTCAGAAGCTCTGATCTCAGAAGTTCTGCATCAACTTGTGTCAGTTAATGAGCAACAGCAAATCACTAAAACATTACATTAATCTTTGCTGCAGTGTTCAACAGTACACTGACAGAGATTCAATCAAATTTAATTTAGACTTAATCTTTCATTATAATGCTAGATTTCTTTATGATTTCTAATCTAATTTTTGTCACTAAAGCACAGTCAACAAGACTCTGTCTTTTTTTGTCTTGACTGCATTAATCTTGATGTAATTAAGATTTTTCAAAGAACTTCTGCAGTTCTTTGTGAAATGATCTGATCTCTCACAGTTATAGCAGCCATTCTTCTTAACATCAATCTCAAAACAGAGTTTGTCTATGTTATCATGATGACTTGATTTTGTAGTCTCAGAATTAAGACAATTGTTCTGCTGTGACTTTGCTGCCTGAGTGAAAGAATGTAAGCAGTGCTCATAGATTTTCTTGATGATGTGACTTTAAACTATGTAATTATCTACAGATCACTGATTAATCTCTAGTTTAGCAGTCAGAACTATTAGACTTTTTCTTGTCTTTAAGAAATCTTAATAGTTGATCAAAGTTGCTTGAATCTTCAGTTGAAATTTTATAAAGAAATAACTTATTCTCTGTTTCTCTGTGTAGCTTGAAAGCTAATCTTTCAGTATGTTAAGATATGTTGTAAAAGCTTAAACTGATTAAATAGATTTCTACATAACTTTCAAGTATTTCTGTACTGTGCTAAGTCTGCAGTTCACTGAATTCTCAACAAGATTGAGCAGAAACTCTAAAAAGAATATTTATGACTTATTATTCAGAAATTTGTTCTTATTGATGTGATGAAATCATGCATCTCAAGATTCTTCTGCTAAGAACTGCATGACAAAGAAAATTTTATTGTAATCATTAAAGAAGTTTTCAGAGGTCAAGTGAAATGCTGTCACAGCACTGTGTATAAACTCAGTATGTTTATAAATGAATTTCTCATTATATATGAACAAGTTCTTCAGCTGTTGTGTTCATTTTGCTGAAAGTGCATACACAACTTCAGATGCATATCACTTCATTAAACTCAAAGAGCTAATAAGAGTATAAGAAGATTCTGTATGCAGTTTTTTCTCAAATAAGACTTAAGAATCTTCATCTGTCAGAAGTTTATTGATCTCATTACACATATTAAATGCTTGCAGTTCACAATTGATTTTCATGAATCATTATCTTTTCTCATCATTGATCTGTCTAATTTCAGTTAAACAGATCTGTTCATTTAAACATCAATTCTTCTTCTCTGTGATCTAAATAGCAGCCTAAATCTCTGCAGATTTTCATTCTTCAGAAATTACTTAAATCTTAATACAGTCAGAGAATGATTCTGCTTCATTTTGCTGACTTCTAGTCTGCATATCACAATGTAATGAATTGTCACCCTTTAAAAAGATAAAGTTGTTAGAATTGTGAACTCACAAATCTCTTATCTATAAGAGGCTGATGAGTAAGATATGCAGCAATGTGAGACACTATGTTACAACAGCTATTCAATGAAGTTTCAATGTTAAAGTCTTGTATTGATAAAGATTAACAACTAAGAAACTCAAAAGATTTGTATGTGAAGACTGTCTATATAGTACTTTGCTTATCAATTGTTGTGTAAGGAGTTTAGCTATGATTTGGTATGAGTGCATAGTGATATCATGACAATATTACTTAAAAATTAATTTCATTACATTCTTCAGTGATTAATGCATTCATAAATGCTGATATTGAAGAGACTTAAGAGCAGAATGATATGATAATGAATAGATTAAATATAAATCTTAAACATAATTCAGAATATAAGAAGCTTAAGATGAAGATTTAAAGAGTGAAATATGCAGTCAAAATAAGAAAGAAAATTGTTGCTAAAAGATATGCAGAGAATGAGCATGATGAGTATTAATAAATGATTATAGTGTTTTATATTAAACTTTAACTTTATTTATAATAATCTTTCTTACAAATCAGAATGTAATGACTGAACAAAAGAAGAATGAAGATACTACTCAGCAAAACAATTTCATCATAACTATTAAAGAAACACAAGCTCTGTATAAGCTTCTTAAAGCAAAGAGTGCTTTCTTAATAATTAAAGAAGAAATATATTAATTTTATTTAACATTTAATTTATGCTGATATGATTAGATTGAAAAAGCAGACAAATATATTTAAAGTTATTGAGATAACTGTTTAGATAAAGTAGTTAAGCATTAAGAATGAATTATTTAATTTAACAGTTATAAATAACTTACTACAGCTAAAGATAAGAATTTAAATTTTATTATACAGATTTTTAATAGCAGCATACTTAATTCAGAGCATATAGCAGACAAGAAGAATCATTAATGTATATTATACTTTTAACACTTCTTTATAATGAGTCTAAAGATAAAAGTTAATGTTGTTTCATTTTATAGTTATTAATTCTCAACAGTGTTCAATGTCTCTGTAGATAAGAATGAAGAAGTAGAGATAATGTTAAGTAATAATGAAAATAAAATTACAGTAACTTTTTCTGTTTGAGTGATGCTAAATAAAAACATTAATGATGAATGTATCTTTTTTAAATCTGATGAACTTGTGCACACAGATATTAGAAAAACAATATTAAAAGAAAATAAAATATGTTAATTCTGCACTATTTATCTATTAAAGATTTAACTAAATTTTAAACTTCATAGACTGTTACTTCAATGTCAAAGAGTGATGAAGTTAAGATATAAATTGATCAAATATGATTATATTACTTTATTATAACACTCTTTACAATTATTTATTAGCTTCTTACTGATTAACTATATTTATGAATTAAGATCAACAACAAAGATTAACTGTCAACATTATAAATTTTAATCTTTATTAATGATGCAGATCAAGAGGCAGAAGACTTAGTGAAGATATAGAATAATGATAAGAAGAATAAAGATCATTATAATGATGATAATAATAATGTTAACAAAAATATAGAGAATCAAAATAAATTCTGATGCTTTAAATAAAGTTAAATGTTCTTAAAGACTTTTAAACATTATTTTCTACATCTAAGTATATTTAATTCTAATACTTCACTCAATATTATTAACTTACATGTAACTTATATTTATCATAAGCAATTTAAGAAAATTGAAGTGTTCATAAACTGCATAGAAAGAGTAAAGAAATTTAATGTTTAAATTAAAAATTATGTTAAGTATATATTTACTGAGATTGTTGACACTTAAATTAATGAATATCAACATCATCTTTAAATAAGAAAGAATGAATTTCTTTTGACTTTAAACAATTATTAATAATATTAACAGATAGAAGATTCTGTCTCTTATAAAATTATGATACTGAAGTAGTTAAGAATTTAATGTGCTTTATCTGTACTTTTAAATGTAAATGCAGTGCTTTTAACAATTTTTTACTTTATTAATGAAGAAGACTTTTCTCTTTTAATCAATGTTGTATTATATTCAAGACTGTATATATATTGACAGTCAATGTACTCTGAGCAGAGTCATTTAAGTGAATGATTTAAAGATTAAGATCAATAATTATTAAGTCATCATTAATGATCTTAATAGCTAATGCATCAATTGCTGTAGTAAGTCTTTCAGATAATGAACTTATATGATCTTTAATCTTTCTTGACTCATAATTATGATCATTATCAGTAATTACATATTCTAAGTGTGTGCTGTTCAAGATATTTATAACACTTAATTATATCACTTCTATGTTTAAAGTTTAATCATAATCATTGTTGTTAAGTCTTAAATTAATGTTCTTATCTTGATCATGATTACAAAGTCTGAAGTTAATGTTGTTCTCATAATTACTATCATTATAAAGATCATTATCACTGAAATAATGATCTGATAAAAGCTCTGTATGTGATTTAATTGCTGTTAAATTCAGCTTATCTATTAATGAATCTTTCTCATCACTATTAATAATCATTGTCAATGCAGATCTCTCTTTAATTATTTTTATTACTTCTGCTGCAAGAATGAACATATTATGATATTTAATCAGCATAATGTTCTCAATAATGTCTGAATTCAGTTGATTTCAACAATATATAATTACATCTTAAGTCATATTAAACAAGCATTCAATTTCAATATCTACTGTAGAAATTGCAAATATATCTTTTATAAATTGTATCATTGCTGATTTTAAGTTCTTTATCAGCTTTCAATAATTAAATATTAAAATGTTCACATTTAACACTGAAGACTTTTACAGATAATCTGAAACTTCTTTAATTACAGATATATTTTGATGCTTTTTCATCTTTTTTATGCAACTCATTATTGCTATCATCTTCTTCTTCTTTAAGTCAAGAATTCTCAAATCATCATTTAATAATTCTTTCTTTAAGTGCTGATAATTAACTCTATAATATTGTTGAAACTCAAGTTTATACTTTAAATATAAATCTTCTCAGTCTTCTCTTTATTGAAACAATATGTCAGTCTTGCTATATAATATTTATTAAGAATTGAGAATATTCTACATTATATATATTAAACTTATTGCATAAATTTAATATGACATCAAGATTACAGAACAATTCTTAATTAACTTTTATCTTTTTATAATATTGAATTAATTTCTTTTTTAATGCATCAATGACATTCTGCAACTCAGCATTGAAGAACAATTTAAACTTTCTAATTACTTTATTCTGTTTTTCAAGATGATTAAATAGATCATTGTATACATATTATAGCTTATAAATTGTTAACTCATTAATAGCATTCATTATCTCTGTTTAATTCTTAAAGTGCTTCAGAAGATGCAGTATATATTTAATATGTTGTCACTTTTTTATATTGTATTTAAGAAATTTCATTTTACTTATTGTCAAAATCAGACATTCTATTCATTAAGAAAGTTTAATTTATAACTTATATGCTTAACTCAGCATATTATATAAAAAGTTTCATCAAATTCTTACATTCTCAATTATATTTTGTGAATTTGTCTTCTATAAATCTTTAAACAACTCTAGATGCTATAATGATGTCATAATAACAATAGTTAATAATTGAATCTATATGAGATTTTTGTTAAAATATTAATTTAACAGATATGAGCATTATAATAAAGTGTTATAAAAGATATACTGACCTTTTTCAGTATGATGTTAAAGAAGTAGTCTTTGTTAATTGTGAAATTTTGTAGCTCATTATTATTAAATGTAATAATGAATTAATCATTCTTTGCATTCACTTTCAGATATGTAAGTAGCTGACTGACTGCAAGCTAAATTACATATATTATGTAATTTATAATTTCAGTTTCATCACTTCAGATGATATTCTTCTGACTCAGAAGCTGACTCAGATAACATTATAATATATAATTATTGAATGCATTATTTACTATAACTATCAGCAATCAATGTGTCAGATTTCACTTCTTCAACATTTTAAGAATATATTCAGTAAGATTTTCATCATTATATTAATTTTTTAATTCTCTAAAAATTAAAAGTATCTCTGTATACTTTTACTCAGCATCAATAAAGTATGCAGTAATGTCTAAAAATGCAAGATAATTTAAATTGCTTCATTTATTAAATATAATAAAGACTTTAATCTGTGTTTTAAGTTCTGTAAACATATCTTTTTAAACATTTATAACATAACACTTAAGAAGTTATGCAATCTTGCTTTGATCTAAAATCTTAATATTAACACAATACATTTAGATAAGCTTTCAGAACTTTACATATTCAACAGTATAAAAGAATATATTGAGTGCTATAATGAATTGAAGAATCTGCTGATCAAAGACTTTAAAAGTAAAATTAAATAATTTAATAATGATTTTTTGAGCTGTCTATTAAACAGTGAGTATTATATTAAAGCATTATAATTGAAAATTATAGCATATCTTTAAATTTATTGCTTTAAAGATTGAAATCTGTCTTTCTAATGCTGATTTTATCTTTCAGTAACTGCTGCTTTTCAGATAATATTTTATGATAATTGTTTCATTATTTTTTGATGTTAAATGATTCATAATATTGTGACAGTTAACACACATTACATCTAATCTTTCATCATATTTACTAGCTACTTCAGCAAAGAACTGCCAGATCTTTGCTGAGTGAGTTAAACTATTTTATGTTATTTAAGCATGATTTTTAATTTTTATGTCTGTATTTTAACTTTATACAGTTATTTCTCATCAATCTTGAAACTTTCACTTTATTGCAGATCTTTAAAGAACATATTCTGAATTTAAAGTGTCTGCAAGAGTTAAAGAACAAGATTGATTTAATTAAGATAATTTAATTTTATTATTAAAAGCACTTAAAAATAATCTTTCTGAATTATTTAAGATCTGACTGAATGATGAGCTGTATAAAGACATAATATTGAGTTATTGTAGTAAGTTAAGCAAATAAATGATACTTTATTGTATTTTGAGTGATGTGTTGATGATAGTGTGTTATAAGAGTTTCAAAATTAGTATATATAAGATTGTAGTTATGTGACAGAACATGTATCTGAATGTAAAATGAATTTCTTATAATATTAATTATGATAGACATTATTTAAAAATTATTATGTATAGCAAATATTAAGTATCAATAAAGAGATTTCTCATTGAAAAATCTTTAATTAATAATTAAAAATCTATTTAATTATTCTTTATCTTATATCTTTAATCTCTGAAGATCAGCTTTCTATTTAATTAATAATGATTACTTATTATTTTTCTTATTACTCTCTTTATCATTAATAAATTCAACATTCTTCTCATTATCTTTACTGTCATCAATCAAGTCACTAAGAACAAATTCATCAATGAAATCATCATTTAAAAATTTCTTATCTTCAGACATCATTATACAAGCTTCATCAACATCTTTAATTATACTCTTTTCATCTTCTTTCTTCTGATCAAATACAGGCTCTTAGATATAACTAGTTAATGTTAAAGTTAAGAAGTATTATAATTGAGTAATATAATATTTATATATAATTGAAGTCATTGATGTGTTTAAAATCAAGAACTTCATTATAAAAATAATATATGATCTTAATAAAATCAGAATCTTCAGCATTGTATAGCTTCTATTCTTTTGTATTGTTAAGAACTCTTTCTCAGTGCTTAATTACAACTGTTAGATGCTTCTCAATTTAATAATTAATGTTAATGCATTTCTGCTGAATAACTTCATCTTTATTGATATTTTAAAGAATGTCAAAGAGTCTATAAAAAATACAAATGTAACATATCTCTTTACTTTACTTCTATGAACTTCTGCTCTTCTTTTAATGCAAAAGCTTCAACAAATAACATTTTCTTCTTAATCTTCTTTTTAAATTAAGCTTAATTTTTATTCTTCATTAACTTGTTTTTCAACTCATCTTCATAATAGACATCTGCAGATAGTTAAAAGCAATATAATTGAGCATAATAATTTTAAAGAAGTCTTATAAGAAATTTTACAATTATATTACTTTTTTAAGATCTCATTTTTAATCTTCTCTGTCATGATCTTCTTCAATGCTGAGTTCATAATCTAATATGCATTAATCTTCTTCAATGCATCTCTTTTTCATTTTACAGCTTTGCAGTTTATCATCTTTGTATTTTTAATTTATTTAAAGTTCTTATTCTTCATACATTTCTGTCATTTCTCTCTTGCATATACAATCTTTAAGTTGTTCAAGTATTTATTAAATGTCTTCTTTAAATCATATATAGATTTCTGTAAATGATTACAGCAGTTAAATCTTTCTTTAAAGACTGAGAATGAATTAAAAGTTAAATATTTTGCAGTCTACAGTAAAAGCTTAATGTCTAAATTCATTATGATGAAAGTCTAGAATATGTAGTTAGCTGCTGAGTTCTATATTGAGTGATATAATTAAGCATTATATGTGTGCATCACAGCTACACATCAGAGTGAAGTACAAAAGCAATGTATAAGATTAAATCTTAAGAAATGAGCAGTAAAACAAGTAATAGCATTGAGCAATATATTTAATGAGTGTAGAAACTGAGTATAGAGATTGAGTAGAGACAGAGTGAGTGTAGTAGATTGAGTGATAAAGATGAAGATAAGAAAGTGTTAGACTGAGTGTTAGAAGTAAATGTGTTGATATATTTACTTATAATATTGATGTATATATCATAAGTAAATGTATTATTTGTCAACAATTTAACATCTAAATATTATTAACATCTAAAAGATCTCAACACATCTTCTAACTACACACTTTTAAACTACAACATACTTTCAAACTACAATGCATCTTTAAACTACAAGATCACTCTAGAACTCATTGTCATTCAAAGATGCATTTAAATTGTTTTTTTATAATGTTTTTGTTAACTTAATCTTAAAGCATCATTGTATCATCATATTATGTCATAATACATATTAAGAAAACTTCAAAATGCAGTATTATGAAGACTGTATTAGGCAGAGAGAAGACAGCAGTAGTAGAAAGAACATTTAGAAAGACATTTAAAAAAGAAAAAACTGATGTTGATGAAAAGAAAAAAAAAATAATGTTATAAATATAAAAGAAGACACTGAAGCATTTAAGTCAGCTCATCACTGAAAGTTAGGCAGTAAGCTTAATTCTAATATATAATATAATGTTTAATAATAATATTTCATTCTACAGCTGTCACTCTTCATAAAATATGTCACTATTAAAAACTAACAGATTTTCTAATAGCAAAACTATTCTTTCAAAGACTTTGCTGCAAAATAACTTAAAATTATTTAAAAAGAGTTTTCTCTTAATATAAAATGTTCTGCTTTTAAAGCTCAGTCATTAACAGTCTATAGAAGACAGTAAAAGCATATATTGTTGTTTTCTTTAAAAGTATATTTAATGAACTGTACAGTAATTATCATTTATCAGTTAACAGAATGTAGATGTCAATCTGACTGCAATTTATACAAAGTAAGTTATTATTCAGTACAAGAATATGTCTCTTATTAAGAGATACATGCATAACTGAAATATCATATTTAAAGATGTAGATTGAAGCAATCATTACTAGACTATATTGAGAATATCTAACTCTCAATATAGTAAATAAATAGACTAAATTGAAAGCTGTTTAACTGTGTATATATAATGCTCATTTATAATACTCATATATTAATAATCTTTAAGCTCATAATCTTTATTCTTAAGTCAAGTCTCAAGAGCTCACTTACTAATCAGTCTCAGAATTCTTAAAATCTGAACAGAGCTTTTAAATTAAATTAAGCTTTAATGTTTAAGTTTAATCTGAATTCTCAGACTAACAATTAAAGCTCAACTCAATCTGACTTAAAAGCTCTGTTCAGGTCAGGCTGAGTTAACCTGACTTGATGATTACTTTAGTTATGAAGTTAGCTGCTTATAATTTTATAATCATACATTAATCAGAAAAAACAAACTCTGCTGATGTGCTGTTGAGACACTTTAACTACAAAGTTAAGAAAAACATAAACAGATTGCTGTTAACATTGCAATGAAAGCTGATTACATTACTTTAAGAATTAAAATTAAGCATTACTGCTTTAGTTAGTCAGATCAACACTTAAAGCTTAAATCTGTAAATTATGCTGATCATTTTATTAAAAAGATATTGATTAAGTACTTAGACTGAAGATTATAACTGTTAAGAATAAATTAATGAAAGATTTAGAAAGTCTTCATTCAGAAATGAACTGAAGAACAATGATTATATATTTAATTTATCTATACACAATGTAGCAGAAGAGCTGCTTAACTTTGTTGCTGAAACTACTGATTGTAAACAGTTTATTTTATATGTATTGATTCAGAAAGTGATTAATGATGAAATAATATATAATAAAAAGTAATCATTCTTTCTTAAACTTATTTATCTCTTGCAGAACACTGATGTTTTAACAGTAAAAATACAATAAAATTTGAAATTATAAAATAACTACAGTCATCAAGACACTGATGACAGTCTATAAATGTTTGATTTTACTGAATTACTTCATTATAAAAACAAAATATATATATTATTTGACAAAGTCATTAAGAATAAGCTCATGAAGCTGCATTATGATGATGTTCTAGCAGAACATTATGAAGTAGATAAAATAATTAATTTATTATTTAAAAAGTATTACTGAGTCAATATGATGAATAACATTCAAGAATATGTTGCTTCATGTACTGTATATTTAAGAATTTAAGTATCAAGACACTATTTATATAATGAATTACAGTTGTTGTCACTATCTACTTAATCATAAAAAAAGATAACAATAAACATAATTACTGACTTGCTGTCTAGCAGATGAGAAATTAATGTTTATAACTTTATATTGATAATTGTAAATCATTTTATGAAGATGATTTAATATATTTCTGTCACTAAAAAATTCACTGCAATCAAGTTAGCTGATATATATATTGAACAGATCATATACTGTTATAAAGAACTTAAAGATATTGTTTTAAACTGAAAGTCAATCTTCATTAATATATATTGATCTAAATTTTGTTATTAACTTTAAATGAAATAAAAATTAAGCATTATCTTTTATTTATAAATTGATGATTAAATCAAAAGACAAAATCAAATTCTAAAACATTATTTATATTATTATTATTATGAAGAACAAGATGACTGAGTATTCTTTTTATTAATGACAGAGTTTATGTATGCAAACAGAAAACATATAACAATTAATTAAATACTGTTTAAGACATTAATGAGCTATTACTTAAGAATTGCTCAACATGTTAAGAATAACATCTGTAAAGAAGAAATGTCAGCAGCAAAAGACTGAATACAGTAAATAAAGAAAATCTGTATCATAATAATAAAGTAATGACAAGCTGCTGTAAAAGTGCAAGTCAAGTATTTTGATAAAAATCATGTTTAAAAAAGCTACAACATTGACAATTTAATGTCATTGTTCATTAAAAACTTAAAGCAACACAGATTAAGCAAGAAATTGTTGTATAAATTCATTGAGTCTTTTTAAATTATTAATCTTATTAATAAACAAGTATATTAACTGACTCTGTTTGCTTATTACAGAGTTCATAATGTATTCTATGTCTTATATTTAAAGTTTTATAAATGTCATTTAAATAATAATTCTTTGTCAGAACTGCTCTTTCTGAATTTCATAAATAATATGAAAGAATACAAGATTAAAGAGATCTTGAGTAAGAGATGAAGAAAAGAACAATTATAATATGAAGTTAAGTGAGTAGAATATTTGACAGAATATAATGAGTGATTTTGAGTAAAGAATATAAGAAGTGTGAAAGTGTTGCAATAAGAATACAACATAAGAACAGAGAAGAAGTGTAAGTATAAATAAAGTTTAAGAAATTAAAAATTTTTATTGAAAATTTTTTACATAGTATCATTTAAAAGAAGTGAAGTCAAAACACAATTAATACATTAACAAAATGCTATCAAATCACTTTGTTATCTCTGCATCTGCATTGCTATCAAAAACAAAAGATAAGAACAGTAACTATTTATTAATGTTATAATCACTGTTAAAGTGATTAAGTCATAGCATTGAGTCATAAAAGCTTTTTAAGATGTTGTTATTTAACTGAAGAGAGAGAAGTTCATATTTGAAGTGAAGTAAGCAACATGATGATGATAGTAAAGCATAAGAAAATTAAGAAAATGAATTATAAAGTAAAAGATATTTAACATAAATGTCTGCACTGCAGTAACTGTCTGCTGCTCTTAAATTATGAACAACAATAAATTACAGATCTCTACAGACTTATAATGATTACTGTGATGCTCTGTAACATAAATAATATAGATGATGACATGCTTAATAAATGATATCTGTATATAATTGAGATGATGCTGAAGTCAAGATTAATAGACATCATTGACTGTCATAATGATGATATGATTAATAAGTGCATGCAAGTTGTTAACTTGATGATTAAAGAATGTAAAAATCTATTATTATTAATGCATTACAAGATGACAAGAGACTTTCTGTTGAACTGAATTGCACAGCTTTTAAAGTATCTTATAATAGTTGCAATTCTGATTCTTAACAATATTGCACTGACTGATGTTGTCACTGATATGCTTTGAACAGTGAAGACAATAAAGAGAATTTAATTTGTTGTTGATGTAATAATTATGATGTGACATTGAGATAATGTCAATGTGAATGAATAAGAAGATAAAGAAATTGCTGAAAATATAATATTATGAAGTGATGATATTTTTAAGAACTGAGATAAAAACAGAATTGAGATGCAATGTATATGATGACATTATTGCAGAAGAAGAATGTTGTGTATGATGCAGAGCAGAAAGATATTTATTAATTATAATTTTAAATTTAATACTCTTCTGATCAGCAAATTTCTTGCAGACTGATTATGCTCTGAAGACAGTGTTTTATGATGTTAATGATGCAGTAATAGTCATTAAGTAAGCATTCTTAATTAAATTTGTCAACAATGATTTATCTGTGACTTGAGAAAGTAAAGATGAGGTGTAAAAAGACAGCACTTCATCATTAAAAAGATTAAATAAAAATAACTACATTTATATACAGTGACAGAGTCTCTGCTGCTGTTTTTTTTGCACAACAACATTATTTAAAGCATGCATCTCATCATTATTGTGCAGACATTTTGTCAGTAAGTTTGTCTTAATATGCTTACATTTTTTATGCTTAATATTTTTCTTTATTATGTTCTGTTTCTACATTCTGTTTCAGCAAAGCAAGTATGTCAACAGTGTTATTTATAATATTCATTACATTCTTAACTAACTTAGCTCTTACAGACTTAATCTTCAGAACTGATTCTGATGAGTTTGTTAACTTATTAATGTTTAAAATAATGTTGATGAACAGTATCTGATAATGAGAACAATAGAGACTTAAAGATTTCTTGTTGTATTTCTTTATATTTATATGAGTGCATTTCTTAAACTGCAACATTATTAAAACACATTGATGTTTTAAATGCTATATATACAGAAATTACTGACAATCTCATTGAATTCTTAATGAAAGACACAGTAGAGAGAATATCTCTCTTATTTTTCTTAATGATTATGATGTTACTGTTGTTATGCTGTTGCTATTGTGTCATTTACAAAGTGTTACAAAAGAGAAACATCATTCAAAGATATGAAGTTGCTATAACTTTAATATATTAAGATGTTGAAGATGAAATGAATGTAAGTTATATATGAGAAAGAGTTTCTTATATATTGTAACTGAATAAAGAGATCATTGATTTAACTGATTTAAAAATAAAGAAAAGTTGATCTCATTTATATTTTATATATTATTCATTGTTGAACAAAGCTGAATCATTATCTATCTGAATGCAGCAAACTTAAAGTATTACATAAGATCATCAATTTAGCTGAGATAAACAACAAGCAAAATACATAAGAATGTTAAGCAAATCATTACTTACATCTTGCTGACTTGATTTCACAGAATTATAATGTATTTATAATATCAGTAATATGTTAATGTGTTGAAGAATCAGTGCATAAAAGAAAAGATAATTGTCATAATATTACTATGCATTCATATTAAATCATAGCTGAATTTCTCACACAATGATTAATAAGCAAAGTACTATATAGACAGTCTTTACATACAAATCTTTTAAGTTTCTTAGTTGTTAATCTTTATCAATACAAGACTTTAACATCAGAACTTCATTGAATAGCTATCATAACATAATGTCTTACATTGTTACATATCTTACTTATCAGTCTCTTATAAATAAGAGACTCATGAGTTCACATTAAATCAAGAAGAGATGAATTAAGTTGTTTATTTATCTTTATTGTGTCAATTATGTTGAAGAAATGCTGTTAAGATTCTTGTCTAACTAATTTTTGCAACTTTGTCTTTACACATTTAAGAACAGCATCAATCTTCTTATACATTTAATATATCTTAGTTTCTTCTGCTTGCACATTCTTTATAGTGTCAGACTCTTTACAAACTTTATAAATTAAATAATCTTGTAGCTGTTAAAGCTGTATAATTTCTGAATCTGTCTTAAGAGCATTGATTTGTGTAAGAATAAGCTTTGTTAAGATTCATAAATTAACATAGTGACTCATATGTGTCACTGCTTTAAAGAAAGTAAAGAAAGAAGAGTGCTTAAGAAAAGCTGCTTGTACATTACACTGAACTTACTCATTAATATATACTTAATAGATCTCAACATCTCTATAAGTCATAATCTGCTAAAGCTAACTCTGAGTTGCAATAGCTGATGCATATTAATATAAAGTATTTAGAAAAAGTGTTGAGAAGTGATGTTCTAGCTGCTTCTATGAAGTAAGATAGAACTAGCATTAAAGACTAAATAAAGACTCTATTTACATTAATTGCAGTCAACATTCTTTTTACTTCTTCTGTAACTCTCTCAATTAAGATATGCTCATAGACAACACAGTTTAAAAATTTCACTAAACAACATAGTATAGCATGAGTATTTAATTCTTTCAATAAATTATGAGCTCAAATTAGCAAAAAGCTTCTTAAAGAAAGTGCATACTTTTAGTGTGACAACAGCTGAGTATGTTGATTTTTAAGATTTATAAAAGATTCATAATAAATTCAGCTTTAGCAGAATCAGCACATTGATGATAGCTATATACATCAGCTATTGAGGTTCACAGTTAATTCAGCTTTAATAGTATCACTAATTAT
>JAABUJ010004082.1_pt1 | contig 15672 bp, 15 predicted proteins | sample 5559131 | NCBI WGS metagenome assembly JAABUJ01 (sample SAMN10711875, study PRJNA513366) | rock metagenome | isolation source: Antarctica rocks | place: Antarctica: Victoria Land, Mt New Zealand nord | collected 2016-01-07 | reverse complement strand
AGCAGGTTACCGGCTCGCCAATACTGGATTGCTGGCTACAAATAGTAGGGGAGGCAGTGCTTGTAACATGAGTCTATGCCAGCATTTTCAGATCCATTCTTCGCACAACCACTGTCCGTGGCGTAGGACATTCGATGTCTTTGATGGTAGAAAATTTGGGGTAGCTATAAAAGCTGCTTATCTAAGCGAGATCGAGGTTGTGGGCGACCACGTTTCCGGTTAGCGTTCCCTAAGCTCATGAAGCTAAGGCAGCAGCAGAACAATTGGACTTCAGTAAGGTACCTTTACCTTAAGGTAAGGCCAGGTACCTGATAGATATGATTCGGTTGGCTATACTTTCAACCTTGAATGACATGAATCAATATCATGTCTACCATACCTTACTAACTCAAAGGAGAAATCGTACATAGGTGCTTGTAGCTGTCTCTGGGAGCCTCGCGCCCTGGATGAGACAGACGTCATGACTGACCAAACGTCATGATTAGACGGCTCAAGTCTTATAAGCAGCTACCCTGTGGTCAAGTCAATGCTAAATGTTACAACTCTTAACCAGGTCATCACCAACCGTACAAAGAGCTTTCATTAATCAAACAACCCTTACAACCGTGAAGACAATGGCAAGCCTTGCGAAGTCCAACGAGGATCTTAAGCTGTCCAAGCTCTTTGATGTCTCCAATTTCACATGTGTCGTCACTGGGGCGGCACCGGCATTGGCTTGATGATAACTCAAGCCCTGGTCTACATCACTGGCCGACGGGAGAAAGACTTGAAAAAGGTTGTGGACCTGTACAGCACAGGTCCTGGCAAGATCATAGCGTGAGATTTCAAGCAACTGACAACCGGACATTGTTGATTGTTTGTAGGATGCCGTGAGGTCCCACGTCACAAACATCCGTGGCCACGCTCATTTGTGGACAGGTCTGATATAACGAAGAAAGACCAAGTGAAAAACCTAGCAGATGAGATTGCCAGCAAAGAGTCAGTCCAAAGGCATACATTTGCTTGTCAACAATGGTGCGTGTGCCTGGTGTGCTCTGTGGATGATGCTGATTACGGTACAGCTGGCATTGCACGCGATGACAACACCAAATACTCCAACAGCAAACCAGACTTCAGTTCTGCCCAAAGCATCTCCGATCATCTCTGGTAGAGTGAGCCCGAAAACTGGCAGGAAACGTTCGAAACGAATCTTACCGCCCAATTCTTCACCACCGCTGCCTTCTTACCTCTACTTGCCAAAGGCGGCGAAGCAACCCCAGGTTATAGCTCGAGCGTGGTCAACATTGCATCCATATCTGGTGTCATGAAAGGTAGTTCCAATGGTCAATTTGCATATGCTACGTCGAAAGCGGGTATGTGTGCTGAGTTTGGCGTTATACCCTGACACAAGCTGAAGAACCGGATAGGCTTTATTCATTTGACTAGAATGATGGCAAGCACTTTTGCTCAGACCAAGGTCCGTGTGAATTGCATTGCTCCCGGTATATTCCCGAGCGAAATGACCGCAAGATATCATCCGGTGATGATCAAAAGTCGAAATTGGACATAGACATGTCATCTCGGTTCGAATAAGCTCAATTGTCAAAGCGCGTTGCACCAAGAAGGAAGATGCACCGTTGCATTGTACAGGTCTGAGTTCTTTGTCCTGTGCGGAATGCATGTGCCGAATCTACTATTCACTTCAAACATTACCTCATTCAAAATCATTCGCAAACAGTGTGCCTATTGTGGAAGTCCTATTGATCGTAGGACACACAATCGATGCTACCGGTACCATGCCTTTACCAAAACAATTCATTCCTTCGCACCTCGCCGTCGCAACTTCTTTCAAAATGACGAATCCAACGATGCATCCAGATCTCATGCACGACCCGTGGGACGACAGCACGCCAACACCAACATTCCGATCCGTCTATCATTTCTCCATCCTGCCCCAAAGCGAAGTGAACCAAGATTACTTTCGCGGCCGAAGACCGGGCGACGTGACCCTCGCGAGCCGCCAACGACAGGCCGACGACGACTACCTGAAGACCCAGAACCGGCTCGCCAGGGCGCAGTCCATCCCGCCAAAAGAACAGAACAATGCACGGCGGCGAAGCCAATCACGTAGAAGGGAGCGCACGGCGTCCGACGAAGAGCGGAACAGCACCCAAGTACCCACAAGCACAACTGACTCCTCGCTGGCGAGGCGGTTGATCCTCGGCGACATCGACTGGCATGAGGTACTCGTGAAGCTCCTCCTTCTCATCGCAGCGCTATTGATATCTGCCTTTATAACGCTCCGGCCAATCGCAGGCCGGGAAACCGGCGGTTCGGCAGCGAGGACTTACGCGACGAAGGGGTTAGTGTACGAGCTGGTGCCGGATCGAAGACGGTGGGGTGAGTTCTATCCGTGCCGCCCGGGTTTTAATAACAAGATTCGGTGCTGATGCTCCCTTCACCAGCTGTTCCGCAAACAGTAGAGCAGACTGGCTCCGCATCAGCACCTTCCCTGTCGTCTCCAGCTGGCCTGGACAGTGATGGCAGCTCGGAGCAAGCGATCGCGTCCACTGCTTTGGGGTTGGCGGAGAGCATTGTGCCCATGATCGACTTCGGGAAATTGCTGGGGCTGTCACCGAAGTCTTCCGACGCGAGTGCGACTACCATTTCTCCCGTTAGCACGGAGCGCGCTGTGAATGAAGCTTGGGAGTTTTTGACAGAGTCGCCGGCGCATTCGACCTCCCCAGTAACTATAGAAGAGACCATAGAGCGGGCTCCGTGGTCTTCGGACGATCCTCAGACGCCATTCACAGTTACGATAGAAGAGACGGCGGAGCGGGCTCCTTGGTCTATGGACGATCCCCCGACGCCATCCACAGTGACCATAGAAGAGACGGTGGAGCGGGCTCTGTCGTCTCTGGACGATCCTCAGACGCCATCATTCACAGTTACCATAGAGGAGACGGGGCCGACCCCCGCGCCAGCAATCGCGCCTGCAGAGGCTCCTCGTGCTCCGCCAGAGCGGCCAAGAAGCTTCAGCGACGGTTGGCACTACTGCAAACGATGTTCACAGTGGCACGGCTGAAAGGGTCCTAAGTGGAGGACAATGTACATATTTTAGACTTGGATATTGAGATCATGACATCTACCTAGTTCAAGAGTTTGATGTGCATGATCGGACGGATCCAGTATACAGTACCTTAGGTGAGCAGGGCGATGATCCGACTCGTAGAATGTGCGTTATCCTGGCTATATCGTTCGGGAGGAATCCGTATGGACATATACATGACAGATTTTGCCCGAGAAGGATCAGGCTGCGAGCTAGTTAAGCCAAGGTACTGTAGAACTGACGGATCCAAGTCTGCAACAGGCTGCGAAAAGCCATGTTCGGTCGTGAAGGCGTGCACTTTCAAGCGAAGCCCGATCCATAACTGAATATATTGTGAAGCTTTGGAGAGCTGCACGTACAGGTAGAATCGGACGACCTCTGCACGAACGATACGGGCGGTTTTGGCTTCTGCTTCCAACTCTTGAAGAACCCCACCTTGAGTGCTATATTCTTGCCTGCAATCAAGTCTACATACATGGTGTGGGGGAAAAAGGTTGTCAACAGAACAGTATTGGCCCAGTGCGGCACAGGGGGGTTGTGGTTGCCAATACCTTAGAGATGCAGTTACAAGTACCGTCCAATAGAAAAGATATGGAGGACGTAGGGGAAGTAAGCAGAGTGGTGAGATAAGACAAGTCTGTGATGGATTCTTCGTGTCCAAGCAGCTCAACTACTCGATCCAAAATCTCTCATCATCATCGCCATCTTGACTTACTCTAAGGGGGAGCCTGGAAAAACGCCGGTGGGTGGGGGTTGTTGACCGAGTTCGGGACCGCACAGGTGACAGTAGCCGGGCGCAACGTGGCTCGCTCTGAGTGGGCTGGCATATGCACTGTGCAGGTATCGAGAGCAGGCATCAAAGCAAGAGAGAGAGAGACATTAATTCGCATACTGTGGCACCATTGGCCGGGGAGTGATGGGTTTGCCCGTAACAGAGCCTGTACAGAGCCTGTACATTAGGTCCATGTAAGTTAACTTAAGCGGTATCAAACCCCACGCCCTCGGCTTTGCGGCTGTCTTCCCTTTGGCTGCCTCACCTTTTTCACAATGATAATTCGCTCATCGCGCAACCAACCTGCACAACGAATTGCAACTGAATACACTTAGATTGAGTTAGGTGAAGATAAGTTAGAGAGCATGCAGGTTGACCCAATAATCCGAATGGGGCGTTGTGTTGCGTGATCAATTCCTTGCTCCACTACCTGTAACTTACAGTAGCACTCTCTGGCTTATCCCGCACACCACATCGGTCCTTGACCACCAAGGCCTGCTGATTGATTACAGTACCATTCTCGTTTGTTCATAATCTCTGCCTTCCTGGCGAATCTGACTCGTCTCTTCATTCATTGACACCTTCTGCTTGTTCGCCTTACCTTCGTGGACGATTGACGCTCAGACATTGTTCGCCACCCCAAGAGTCTTCACGAATCTGCTCAAAGTGAGTGGGATCGTCAACGACATCCTCTGGAACTGAACTTGTCATGCTAATATGGAGAGCCTCAGCAGCCGATCAACGATAGTCCTGCAGACCATACCGACTGATCTCCAACTGATCTTCAACTACCTTACAGAAGTTTTGAGATATAAGCCCTCATGGACAGCCTCACCCACCTTGACGATCCTCTCATCAAGGTCCTCCTCCAAGAGAAGCAGATCTTTTGGACCACCAACTCGCACCGGTCGGACGAGGAGCGACATCTACTCTGGGCACAGAGGGCCCACCAATTGACCTCCGTCCTCGAACCAGAAACGCTGAGGATCCATAATGGCTCCAGTACAACTTCTCCCCGGCGTTCTCAGGCCAATGTTCCCCGAAGCGTCTCTTACGGAGCATCGTCCGCCCAGGCACTGGCTTCCGTATGAATCCATTCTTGGTCTCTCTGTTCCCGGCCATTGAATTAACAATACGCAGGCCGATTTGATTGGGCCCGACCTGACCAGAGACTGGTCACAACGGTCCGCTCCCGCCGCGGTCCCCATGTCACGGAAGCGGTCCAGCGCCTCTCAGCACGGCCATACCTTCCTGAGCTACGACCCGAGCGTCCCGCCCCTGGCGATCGCCGACTTCGAGACCAGCCATGACGAGCCGTTCAGCAACTACACGTTGGGAAATGCAAGCAAGCTTCGCAGGACTGGATCTCAGAGGAGTCCGCTACCCCGAGTACCCGAGGTCGCGGTCTACGACAACCCGGAGGATTGGTATTCTCGAGCCTCTAACGGTCTCGACAACCGACCGAGTCCGTCCTTCGATTCTTCGCCCACCGTGTGCTGTAGTGAGCATCGCCACGAGCAGGCTCCTCGACTTTCGCCGTTAGTGAAGCAAGCAGTAGCAGGCGGTAACATCATGCAACCCCCACAAAGTCCGAGCACTCCGACGACTGGCGAGCTGACGAGCGGCACAACGCTTGCCAGCAGCATGAGTCGCCAACATAGCTTGGCTAGTACTGATTTCTGTCTTGATTTTTCTGACATGTTGCGAGTCGAGTCTCGCATTTCGAGTTGCAGCAATAGTGGAATTCAATCTCCACTTGATCTCTCCCCATCATTGATGAAGGGCAACGAAGACGGTATTGGTCTTCCATCGCATGATCAAGTTCTTCAGTATACTGGTGGCATCGTTGATGATGTACACTTTTCTCCTTCGTTTTCTTCTGTTCTTATTGAAGCACCCTTGTTGCAGTCGTCGAGTGCTGTGGAGGAAAATGGCATGCTGCGGTCACACTCAGATGAAAGCAATACTTCGGCTTCCGCTTCATCGAATCACTTGAAGGCAGCTCGCCGCAGATCTGAGCATCTCACCTACGCATCAAGACCTATTGCGCCGAAACATCCAGACAACCGAAACGCAGCATCGAGTTACCCGCCTTCCGAGCACAAAATGTTGCGAATCCAATTCGCAGACGGTCCACCGAAGGACGTTGCCATGATACCCAAAGCGACCTATCAACGCCCCGCTCACCCACGAGTCAAGTGCCCGCGCTGCGATGAGCGTCCCGAAGGCTTCAAAGGCGAGCACGAACTGCGTCGGCACGTCGACCGAGCACACGGCATTCTTCGCAAGACTTGGGTTACGGTCGATATCTCTCCCGACCACAAGTTTCTCGCCAGCTGCAAAGCGTGCCGAACGGGCAAGAAGTATAACGCTTACTACAACGCTGCCGCTCACCTGCGACGTACTCATTTCAATCCACGCAAGCGCGGAAGGGGTGCCAAGGGGAGGAACGAGGAGAAGCGAGGCGGCAAGGGCGGTGGGGACCATCCTTCAATGGATGTCTTGAAGATGTGGATGAAGGAAGTGGAGGAGGTCGTTCTAGACAACATGCCACTCTCCGATGGAAGCGGCGAAGCTGATGACAACGCGACGCTTGACGAGTCCTACGCATATTCTGCCGCCCTACCGATGCAGACCACCTACAGCAACGACTCGAGCAACAACGGCTTGAGCGATCAGTACCACGACACCCAAGCCTTCGACCCCCGCTCAAGCTTCGATGACGCCATGCACCCAAGCCAAGCTCCTCTCGTCGCTGCCGACTACGACAACGCACCACTCCAGTCACTCGAGCAGTTCTTCGACGAAGCTCCGCTTGATTTTGTGAATACTTTTCCTGATGAACTTATCCCGTTCATTGATCCTTTGTACTCTTCTGCGGTATCCAACCTCGGCCAGCAGACTCATGCTGGTCTCGGTGGATCCGATTTCTTTACTCGAATGTAGCAGCTGCTGCTTTCTAATCATTGTCTCGTTCTCTCTTTCTTCTTGAACCTTGTCACATACTGTGTCGAAGCCTTTCGTAGCTTGACTGTCTTGTCTGTGCGTCGGTTGCAGGTGGTGTGGAAGTTTTGATCGTCAGCTTACAACCTGACGGGGAGTTGTGTATTTCTATTTTCGTCCATTTAATGACCACGAGTGACGAGTTGACGGCACTGTCGAGTCATACTGTTCTATGATCTGTATCTTGTCCTTTTGCTTTGTCGCTGTTTCATTATATTCACGAGTCAGGTAGGCTTGTTGCCGTCATATATATATAATATAACAAAGCCATAATCTTAGAAGCAAGCATCGATCACATACACGGTATTACCTTTACGGAGTAGCTGGACTGAAGTTGCCCTGTGCTACCTTCGAGTTACTCCAGTAGGATATTTCACATCCTATCCTGTATGATTCAAGTGAAGCAGTAGTTAAACAATGCTATGTACACGTAGAAGCCGCTGAGGCAGACAACTCCGTTTGTCACATGGACTTGGATGAAGCGTAGTCACGTGACGATCTATTCCACTTATAAGTAGGTGCGGTGTTACCTACAACATCTCAAGCTGGTAGCCTTGTGTCTCCCTCATAGCCTCACTACCCCAGTATCAACATCCAAGCAGGGAAACAATCATCCCAAGCCTCGCGCCAGCCACATCGTCGTAATGCAGCCTCCCACCGAAGGCGAAACTCCGCCTCGACAGTGAACGGCAAGCAGCATGTCAACTTATTCGCACCCCGATTCCTCTGAGCCTGTCACGGACCAACATCAAACGCTCCGTACAGCACTAACGTGCCGTCCCGTCTCTACCAGTGGTCCCTTTTCATCCCTAGGACCCTAGCACCATCCCTGCAAGCCACGTACATTATGTACCAAGCCGACCAGCGTCCACTTTTCATCTCTCTAAGCGCGCGCTCTCGAGGACGGGATGCCTCGTCTGCCTGTTTTTAGCACTCCACCCCTTCTTTTTCTTTTTCATGCCGGGCAAAGATTCGTTCAGGCAGCGCGCGCCCAGGTCATGGCTGCTAGGAATCCACCAAATGCCCCTGTCATGAAACGTATTACCGCGTCGTGAGGGCAGTGTGCTGCAAGGTATTCGTACCTTGTTCAGACCCACTGCCTCAGTCGCACCACCACCGCTGGCATGCAGGCATGCGTGCGTGATGGGGGGTTCTCGAGGCGGACGGACGAACTCCCAGCAGTCCGGGTCGGCGTGTGCTCGAGGGCTATATCTTTGATGGGTTTGCTCTCATGTTCTTTATCGAGTCTGTTTGATTGATGTTTCCGCGTGCCAACGCTTCAGCACAATATGGAAAGGTTGTTTCGTTGCACTTTGTTGCTGCTTGGCTTGGCGGCTGAGTCGGGCGCGGCCCCGACGGATAACAGCGGCGCTCTGGCGATTACGGGCTCGAGCGATGCTTGGGCTTCGCTGGTGGCTAATGTTGTGCCTCTTTTGATCCTTATTGGGGAGAAAAACGTCAAGTCGTACTTCAAAACCATATCACAGCCGTCGCAGGTGTACCTTTATGCCGCCTCTCCGATCGGCCTCATTACTGCAATAGTTACCGCGATCCGCCTGGGGAACTCAGCTTTTATGAAAAGATTGATCGGGAGGCAACATGAGGGTCGATCAGAGGTTCTTGCCGACGTCACGAGCATCAGTGGCGGTAACGTTGGCTTTGAGCTCAAAGGACCACGCAGTATGCTTGAGCAGACTATTGATCCAAAGCCCAAGGACGAGGCACATTTCTGGATCCACGGAAGAGTGATGGGCACAGGAAGAGAGGGACTCCGGTTTCGAGATGACGTTGAGGCCGTGGTGCGGAACGCTTCGACAACTGGATATCGAGCATTGGGAAAACCATCAGCCTTAGAAGCCCCTTTGCATGAACCACTTTACACGACAAGATTTCTCAAGCATATCGCGTCTCGGCTGTGCGGCTCCCGCGTGTCCTTTGCCTCAAGTACATCGAACGTTGGAATCCAGCGAAGGGATAATGTTGAGGGTGATAAGACAAATCTTGGCAGGGAGCCGTGGTGGCTTGCTGATGAGATACCAAATGCAGCAAGGATCTGCGAAGCTACAGTTGTTACTGTCTTTGAAGCTGCGGGACCGAATGCCACAGAAACGACCCGGCTTTATGCTGCGCAGTGGGCCAGATGTGGAAAGTTCAAAGATCTGCCTCTCAATCACGATCAAACCAAGCATTCCGATAGTGGACGTTGTAGCAGTAGATCTCTTGCTTGCATCAATTGGCCGGATGTTTCTCACACTCTAACGACTACCGCTAACGTTCAGGTTCCTCTAATATACTTTTCCAGTTTGCTAGTCATTGGGTTGTGTCTCTCGGCGAACGCAGTCCTTGTTGTGCTCAATTGGCGCGCTCAGCGGGATGTGATGACAACTACATTCGTCTCTCTAGGTCTTCTGGGTTCCTACTCTTTCAGCGTCTGGACGGCAATGCTAGTGGGTCAGAGCACCAGGCAAGCAACGATTCCTGTTAAAGACATTCAACCCTTCCGGGCTGGTTTTATGTCGACCAACCTCCCTTTCGGAGTTCGCATGGCCTATAGTCCGAAAAGAGTTGTTATGTCGATGGAACGCAACATGAGGAGAGACGATTACGAAGAGGGCCCGTCTTGGCATATACCTCTGTTCGTCATCATGAGTACATCTTCTTTCCTAACCTTGTATCTTGGTCTACGTGCCGCAGAATGGTGGCTTCCGTTTGCAATGTTTGGCAACGTTGGCTTTGCAACCTGCATGCGAGCTATCCTTACAATAAATTCTCCACTCTACGGTCGGGACTGGCACAAGTACACGGGACCGAGTTGGCACTCTAACTCCCTTTATGGCCCGGACCGCTTATGGCTGTTACACCTGTCCGAGGATTTACAGATGACGGAAGAGTGCCGTTCATCATTGACTCAACACAGGCGAGGAACGCAGCGAAAAGCCACTGCAGAAGATCATCGAACCGGCAAAAGGCAGGCACCTTCCCCTGTGCCAAATTGGTTGTGTAGCCAACTGAATACCAAGAGGAAAGTTACCTGGGATAAGCTGCAGTCAGACAAGCACAATGACTTGTTGTCTCAACAGAAGCTTGCCAATCCTGAGGTCACTGAACCCTTGTTGGAACGTTGGACAGTGGTCGCTTCCTCCCAGCATGTTACCGGTCTGGACGTCAATGGGCTGCGGATGCTCCTTCGCGACGCCGGCTCATCAGAGCTTCGACTGGTCGAGGCCAGCTATGCTGTTGCAAGCATGATAGCGCAATGCCACTTACTCCCGCATGACTTCAACTGCTCAAATTACTCACCGGATGGCTATGGAAGGCAAGGCCCGGAGCGGGCACGACTTCAACTGTTACGCTCAGAGTTCATTTCACAGAACGGGATCTGGCAACAACCCCTCGAAATTGCTGTACTTGACGTGGAAAAGAAACAGCCTCCGCACACTCTTGTCGTCACCCTTCTCAGAACTTGGGCGGTTCAAGCATTCTTCGGTGGTCAAATGACAAGTAAATCAAGAGCCTTCAGCCGGACCGCAGAGTCGGAGAGATGCGCAAGGGCCGTTTACAGTCTTTTACTCCACCTCCCCGATGGAGTTCGATCGGCGGATACAGTCACAGTGGGGAGTCTTTGGCAGCTGCAAAGGGAGGCCCTTGATGAAGGCTTTCCAGGCATGTGCCGATCAAAGTCTTGCCAGGGCCCGCCGTCAGTACACACGAGAGACGACTGGGACGGCTGTCCTGGAAAGCTGCACGAGTTCCCCGTTGGGAACCTGGATTCAGTGACTGCCTCAAGGCTCTGCGATGACATGTGGTCATACCCGTGGATGCTGTGGATGGGTGTAAAAATCGTACTCGCTCTATCAAGTCTGGACTCCTTGAGACGACTTGCGCCGAATTATAGCGACGCTGAAAATCCAGCCGAAAAACCCATGAAGCCAGTGTCGAAGTGGCATGGACTGACCTGGGCGAGGGACTATGTCAACTTCCTCAACGCTGCAGGCTTGTTGAAGCCCAGCCCAGAAGGACCTGTTACGACGCAGAATGAAGAGCTGGAGACGGTAATGTTGTCAGAGGATAGACCCACAGGTCCACCGGATATGTCTAGCTCCGCACACCGGAGGTTATCTGTTTCGCCGGGTTTAACGTCCAGTACTATCCGAAGTGGAGTTGGTATCAGGTCATCAGATAATGTTGGTTATACGTCTTTTGGATGAATTGAATTAGGTATAATGCACGTCGTTGAAACAGAAGGCGAGGAATAGCATGTGACACTCAGGGTTGACACAGGCGTCAATCAAAGCACTGCCACTGCTACAACCCGCAGGAATCGCCTGGCGCACAAACCAGCTTTTCCAACTGCCGCGGAGCTAAAAGGCACGGTGGCTCAGCGGTATTTGCCTACGCATGCACAGTGGCTCGTCAGACCCCCTCGACCAGAGACGTACAGAGTTCTAGCCAGACAAAAAGATAAGTCAAGATGGCAAGTAACATACAGAGGTAGATGTTTGGGCCAGATATAGTAACAAAAGCTCCCGTCGGATCCTCAGCTGAAGCAGTTCCGCACAGACAATTCAGTAAGGCGCTAGGGAAAATGCGTATTCCTCGTCCTCTGGTTCGTCCGAACAGGGTTCAAGGTTCATCTTATGTACAGTACAACTATTGTACGAATAGTACAGTGACCCATCGGCAAAACCAGGCGATGCCATCCATGCCTTTCGCAGCTGAAGTCTGCTTCGGTCGCAACTTCCACAACCAAATATTCCATCTTTGCACGTCCGCTTCGCACAGGGAAGGCATCTGTCAACATCATCAACTTGCGAGTCGCTATAGTATAGCTTAAGGATCTTTTATCTCTTTCTGTGAGCCTTCCCGCTCTGGTTGGGACGCTGGCACGGTTGCTGACACTGGGCACAACAGTCGATCGCCTCACTACCTTCTACAATGTCGAACCAGGGCTATTACAACCAAGCCCCACAATATCCGCCTCAAAGGTACGCTTTCCAGAATCGCAGAAGCACCTTTTCGTCCGATCTACCGTGCATTCGCTGATACTCGAACCAGCTACGGTGGCGGCTATCCTCCCCAGGGCTACCCTCCCCCACAACCCGGATATGGCTACAACCAAGGCCCGCCTGTATGTCTCTACTCCGTCGTTCGATCTTAGGGATCGGCTGGTGAGATTATTGGTGGATCGGCGAGCTAACGAAAACGTCTCTGGTTCAGATGCAATACCAGCAAGCTCCGCCGCAGCAAGTTATTGTAAAGAAGCAGAGGGGTGGTGGTGGCTGTCTCGGTGCTCTGTACGTAGCCCGCCGATACTCCTGCGCCGACACAGAGTGCGGTTGAAGTGGAGCAATGTCTTATCTTGCTGACCTTTCTTTAGCATGGCCACCCTTTGCTGTTGCTGTGTGATGGACGAGACCGCCGATTGCTGTGCCGATTGCTGCATGTGCTGCGAGGATTGTTGATGACTGGGTCGATATGAGGCCGATGAACAGGTAGGAGAAAGATTGTTGGTTGTCGGAATGAGGAGGGCATGGGATCCAGCGTTCCTCCTGTGAAAATTCGCTTCAGTAAGAAGTCGCCTTGGCGGAGTGTATAACGGCCGTGATTTGCAAATGTACAACGCATCGTTAGTCAAGCAGAGTCTACTTGTTGTTGATTCCTTGTCTACCTATTCTCCACGTACGGATAGGATCCCAATGCGTGTGTTTTCGTCTGAAGATCAAGTCTCTTCTTCCGCTTCCACTGCCAGCGAGAAGCATCGCATGAACCATCGTCATTCATCAACAAGTTAGCCAAGCTCTCTTGACAACCGGTCCTTCTAACCACTCCAGCCATGCCTGCCACTCGAAATACGCCGACTCTTCGCCGTGACCCGCCCCGACGGCGCCCACCACGTCCACACCTCCACCCTACAATCCAAGCCCTCCACGTCGCCTCTCCACTCGCTACCTCTACCCACCCTACCGCCCCTGCCACCTGCCCCATCCGACCTCCTCTCCTACCCCCACACAGAAACCCCAACTGACCGCCCCACCCCAGCATCTCGTTCCACCTCATCTACGATGTCGACCCGAACGCTCTCCGACGAAATCAGCCGCGGAGAGACCAAACGGACCGGTACTATATGCCAGATACATCACGTCCTCTCCGCCTCCGTGACGCATGCCTGAAAAGCACCTTGACCTCTTCACCACCCTGGGCCCTACCCAAGCCGTCAAGCCTTCTCACTTGACGTCAGGGATCGGCACACTCGACTGGCAAGCCTTGGGTACGGAGGAGAAATGGCGGACGTCGGATTGCTTCCCTTTTCAACAAAGGGGTTAGGGCTCGCTGCGCGGATCGGCGTCCGTGTACGAAGACGGAGGACGAACGCAGGAAGAGGTTCCGGCAAGGACCAGTCGACGCTCGACACCTGAATCACGTCTCCACGCCAAGTCACGACACGGGGCAAGCGGTCAGTCGGTGCCGTCACGACGCCAAGAAAGAAAGACCGCCTGCCCGCCACGTTCCAAGGGCGGGAGCTACGGAGGCGTCGTTTCACTCTGCTTGTCATGGGTCTCTGGAGGGGACGGGAGGATCGGGGCTTGATACGTCGGTCCACCGTCTACCGGGGCGACTTATCATAAGCTAGCTTTCGTCCGCACCTTGCCTTTCGTCGGACAAGTTCTTGCTCTTATCTTGATGGGTTATATTGGGAAAGAAGCCGGATGGTTCCTCTTCCTTCTCGATGCTTATATGCATGCACGCACGATAGCACGCACGCACGACAGCCGAAGACCCGCTGACCCTTGAGGCACGGCACGGTGCCCAGGACCAAGACCAGGACCAGCACCAGACCATCGATCCTGAATGCGCATTTAACATGCGTGAGACTCTTGGCTCCCCCCCCTTCCCCCCTTCCCCCCTTCCCTCCCCTCCCCTCTCCCCTTCTCCTCCTCTCTCCTCCTTTTGCAAGGTGAGAGACTGACGACGAGGACCGACCGTAGATCCCGCCGAGGGACGCGTCGCACTTTCTCTTCCTCTTCCCTCTTCCTCTTCATCTCTGTCTATGTAGTCGTCATGCATACATGGACACGTGTACGGATCGGTGTTCCCCCGAGTGGAGGGACAGCGATGTCGTACGCCATCCTGCTTGTGGCTGGCTGGTGAAGATGCCAGGTTAGCGGCGGGTGAGGGTTCGCCGCGGAGAGGGGAGGGGAGGGACGGAGCGGTGGGTTGAGGGGTGTGGATTTGATCGTGTGGGTCGGTTGGGTGGTTGGGGGATGGAGGGAGGGAAGGAAGGAAGGGAGGAAGGACGGGAGATATGAGAAGGGCGGAATGGTTTAGGTGGGGAGGGCTCGGCGTCATGGGGATTTGGAGATATGTGCTGGGAGAGGTTGTGCCTCGGTGATATAATGGTGAGGAGATTGAAAGAGTAGGGGGTACAGTGCATATCATGATCCTTCCCTTCGATTCGGGGGGCTTGTGTCGAGCGCCGAATATAGATTGTTGGGAAGGGTCGGGGGTGGTGGATCGGAGATACAGTTGAGTGTGGAATGCACATGTTGGAGGTGTGGAGTGTGTCTGCTATGATTCTGTATTGTTTATGACGTTCGCTGGGTGTAAGATCAGTGGAGAAAGTACTCTCTTTCTAATCCCAAGAGGCCTTGACCACTGCAGGGGGAACTGAAGGCCCGTCAGTTGCACCAAACTAGGGTACTGTTCTTGTCTCGTCCGCTCCTGACCCATCTCGTCTTCACTTCCTTCGACACGACAGGAATTAGTGCAAGGGGTTTGCGCCGCGCCTTACTCGTCCTCTTAGCTGCAAAAGTCGTTTTGGACTTGAATGCTTCATGAGGGGTGCGAGATAACGACATCGGCGCTGTATCCGATGCGGGCGAAAATCCAGTGGTAGGTCAGGCTTGTAGGGGAGTCGAGGGTGGACGGCGATCACCGACGCGTGAGGTCGAGATATATGCACTGACGGGTGGAGAACGCATATTGTCAGCATTGAGATTCCATTGCTTGGACCATGCTCCGGCTTGTACGAGGATATCGTATTCACGACACCACATTATGGGAAGACCAGACCAAGGACCGCTTTTGAAGCGGCTGCGTCTCTTAGGTCTTGCAGAGCGGAGATATTTGCGGGCGCAAGGGGACGTGAATGCTATGCTGAGTTCTGCACTTGTCGGGGCGGTCAACGGGCACTGTATTTACAGACCTCGCCGATTGAGGAGAGTGCTCGTACGTGAAGCGTGCCACCACCACGACTGTTCGTTAGAATCAGTAGTATCCGTAGAGTGGTGCGGTGCTGGGCAAGTGTCGATCAAAGGAGGTGTTCAGCGACTAGAAAAGCCACAGTTTTCTTCCACTTGAATCTTGCACCCGACGCTGGCGGGAAGGACAAGCGCCCGAGCATGCGTCAGCGGTTTGATAGGTCATAGCTAGAGATGGCGACCGCTGATATGACTCAAAGAACCTGAAGGGTGGGTGACAAGATCAAGGTTGACAAGATAGGTATCTGTCGGATCTGTTCACTCGGAAGAAGCGGCGGAGGACATGCTCGCGTCACTGGTAGAGCCTGCTTGTTCAAGCCGCCGTCATCTGTACCTAGGTCACTCGAAGGCTCGGTGAGTTGAGCGATGATTTTCGAAAGGTGTAGATAGGTGTGAAATCTCCTGTTATCAGGGTAGAAAGTACATTGGATAGATTCTGTACCATGTCGCTGTACCGAAGTGATCGCAGGAAATAACCAGACCCTTAGACCTAATTGCGGAATCTTAGATCCACCGACTTCACACCAAGCGGCATGGCTCACGCAAAACGA
>JAABUJ010004081.1_pt1 | contig 15674 bp, 15 predicted proteins | sample 5559131 | NCBI WGS metagenome assembly JAABUJ01 (sample SAMN10711875, study PRJNA513366) | rock metagenome | isolation source: Antarctica rocks | place: Antarctica: Victoria Land, Mt New Zealand nord | collected 2016-01-07 | reverse complement strand
CTGGGAACGACGCCCCGAGATCCACGAAGCCTTCATGCACCTCGGCTGCGCCATCATCTGCCAGCGCTACCTCCGCGCGTTCTGAAACAGGTTCTTAGTCCGACGGTGCAGGAGCTCGGCCGTCCGAAGCCGAAGTTGCAGGTGACCACGCGGGAGGCCGACGAGGACGGGGTCGTCGCTGCTGCTGCGCTGCGCCCGTGGCCGGTCGACGTGGAGAGGGTCGTGACCAACGAGCTGGCCGACGCCCGACATACCGTCGAGCTGGCCGGCATGGGCGCGGCGAGCTTCGACCGCTTCTTCGGCCTTGGTGACCCGATGGTGCGTCGGCCGACCGAAGCTGACCACGAGATCGCCAGGGCCGCCTTCGAGGGCGGGCTCGTCGACTACGAGGCGGAACTGCGCGAGTGGCTGGCCGGCTACCAGGACGCCTCTCGGCGGTGTGCGAACACGTTCACCGTCACGCTGCGGCTCGACAACGCGGCCGCCGGCGCGCACGCCGAGAAGGTCACCGTGCACGTGCGGATGCCCGACGGCGCAGAGCGTGTCGCCGAGCTCCCCGAGGTGGACGTCCCGCCTGGGCGGCCGACCTACCAGCCGCCGCAGCCGCGGCGGATCACCGACCTGCGCGTCTTCGACGTCGGCCGGCCGGCCATCTCGCCGCTGGAGGCGCTGTACCGTGGAACGGACCTGGCCGAGCCGCCGGATCCGTGGAGGCCGGTCGACGACGGCCGCGCCGTCGAGCTCGAGGCTGGCGACCCGCAGGCCGGCCGCTCGGTGACGCTCGGCACGTCGCTGCTCATCCGCGTCGCTGGCCCCGGCCGCCACGAGCTGACGTGGACGGTCTACTCCAAGAGCCTGCGCCGCCCGAAAACGGGCACGCTCGTGCTCGACCTCCCCGAGGGCCCGCCGCGCCGAGCGTTCGGCCGTGTCGAGGGGATCCTGTCGTTTCCCGACGTCCCGATCGTCGACCCGGACGCAACGGAGGAATACGAGGACGGGGAGGATGAGCTATTCAAGCCGCGGGTCGCCAGGCGGGAGGTCCGCAGCTCCGACCCGCCCGCCGCACCTCCCACCTTCGAGGATGAGGACGGCGACGGTGTCCCGGCGGTCCTCCGGCACCTCGGCCAAGCCAACGAGGTCGCAAGGTGGAGGCGGCTCGGCCTCGACCCCGAGCACGACGGCCCCGAGCACTATGAGGTCCGCCCCGTCGAGCGCGACGCCGACGGCCCCGCCGCGGCCTGAACCCCGCGGCCGGACGCCTCGGCGTCCTACCGCTCACGCAGTTGAAGCGACGCATGGAGCAGGAAACGCGACCGCGGCTGGCGGTCCACTCCGGGCAAGCACGGCGGCCAGGCGCAGGAGCCGGCGATCCGCACCGCGCCTCGTGAGCCGTGCGCGGCTCACGACCGGGGCGTGCGGCAGGCGTGGCTCTGCTGAGCGACCGTCAACGCACCGAAGAACGGCGTAGCGCACGAGCCCGTTTGGGCCCCGCCGAGCTCACTTAGAACAGCCTGCTTGCACGCGCGTAGGCGACTCCCAAAACTCCCGAAACCCACGGACGATCGCGGCTCGATCGCATGTCCGCCGGCGGTCGCGCACTCGCCGCTGCACACGGCGGGTTTCGAAGGCGATCAACGGCTGGTCTCGAAAACCGTTTCGGGGGGTTCTCCTCCGACGAGGGTTCGAATCCCTCCCCCTCCGCTGAGAGCTCGAGTCGCCTGAGCGTTACCAGCGCCGGCCGAAGCGGTTGCGTCGGAACGCGGCGCTCATGGCCGTCTGGCGCGCGAGCTCTACGAGGTTGAGCTCCCGGATGAGGCCCGTCAGCTCCCGGCGCTCGGCGGCGGAGAGGTTCGCCGGTCGGCCGCCGGAGAGCCGAATCAGCTCCTTGAGCCGGTCGCGACGGTCGAGCGGGATCGTCTGCCAGTTCTGCCGGGCGGCCCACGCGGCCTGCCCCGCCGTGATCGCCAGACCAAGGGGCCCGAGTCTGCGAAAGAACCTCATCAGTAGGCCGCCCTTCGTCGGCGCCGCCGGCTGATCAGGAAGACCACCCCGAAGACGAGTACGAGCACTAAAAAGATTCCCGGTCCGCTCCCGAAGAGGAAGTGCAGGAGGGCTCCCAGGGCCAGTCCCTGGAGGATGCGTCGGAAGATTCCGTGGCGTCGCGAGCGTCCAAATCCGTTGCTGCGTCGTGCGCGGCCGCCGAAGAGTCCGCGACTTTGGCCGAAGCCGCCGCCGCCACCGAAGTGGCCGCCACCGAAGTGGCCGCCGCCGAAGCGGGCGAGGACGGCGGGTGACGTGGCCGTCACGCCGGCTGCGCGAGCGCCGGCCGGCGCGGCCGCCACGCAGAGCGCAGCCACCAAGGTCGCCGCCAGGGCGATGAGTCGAAGACGCGCGGGCATGGCTGCTACCAGCGCCGGCGCCGGCGGTGGGTGAAGAGCCCACCGAGGGGAAGAAGGAAGAAGAGCGGCAGGAACAACAGGTGACCGCCGGATAGCGCGAACACCGCGACCGCGATCAGCAGTCCGAACAGGGCAAATCGCATTTGCAGCGGCTCCTCGGGTAGGACGGAAAGAGAGTGATGAGCGCTGCAGCAAGCCCCCAAACGGCCGTGCGCTCGCTCTTGATGAGAGTCTGCCCCGCCGCCTTTGCTCCCAAACGTCTGTTCGCTATGGTGAGCCGACACGGGCGGTCGCGGGTGCTCAGTGGCTCGGACGTCGTAACGCAGCACGACGTGCGTCTCCCGGCGCTCGCCGCCCACGTCGGGTGCGTCGCCTGACGTGATCCGAAACGCAACCTGAGGAGGCCGACCCATGGGTCAGTCCGAGCAGAAGGTCGTGCAGTACCTGAACGAAGCGCACGCGACGGAGGTCGGTCTCGTCCGCGTACTCCAGTCCCAGATCGCGATGACTCCGCGCGGCGGCTACCGCCAGGGGCTCGAGAAGCACCTGGGGGAGACCCAGAGTCACGCCCAGCGCGTGCGCGACCGGCTGGGTGAGCTGGGAGAGGGCAACAACCCGCTGCAGGTCGGCCTCGGGGTGGCTCAGAGCGTCGTCAGTCAGGGTCTGGCCCTCGCCAAGACGCCGCTGGACCTCGTGCGCGGAAGCGGCGGTGAGGAGAAGGTGCTCAAGAACGCCAAGGACGCTTGCGCGACCGAAGCGCTCGAGATCGCCACGTACACCGCACTCGAGCGGCTGGCGAGCTCGGTCGGCGACGAGAAGACCGCCAAGCTCGCGGCCTCGATCCGGGCCGACGAGGAGAAGATGCTCGAGCGTGTTCTGCGCGAGATCCCCAAGCTGACCGAGGCGGTCGTCAAGGCCGACGTGAAGGGCGAGGGGTCCTACGACGTCGCCGAGACGGGTGCCGCGGACGCCGCCCGCGTGGTGGGAGCGGCGGCCCAGCAGACCGCGCGCAAGGGAACGGCCCGGGCCAAGAAGGGCGCCAAGCAGGCGCGCAAGGTGCCCGGGGTCGCGCAGGCCGAGGGCCAGGTCAAGGGTGCGCTGGCCTCCGAGGAGGACCTGCCCATCGCCCGCTACAACCAGCTCACCGCCGAGGAGATCGTCGGCAAGCTCTCCTCGCTCTCGCAGATCGACCTGGCCAAGGTCGACTCCTACGAGCGCAAGAACCAGGACCGCTCGACGGTGACCGAGAAGCTCGAGTCGCTGCGCGGTGACGAGCCGTGGCCGGGCTACGACGAGCTCACCGCCGCCGAGGTCCGCAGCATCCTGGACAGCGTCGACGAGGAGGGCGCCAAGCAGGTCCGCTCCTACGAGCGCTCGCACAAGGGCCGCGCCGGCGTCCTGAACGCGGCCGAGCGCGAACTCAGCCACTCCTAGAGGCCGACCGACGAAGTGGGGAGCGCCCGGAAGCTCGGGCGCTCCCTCGCTACCGTCCTTGCTCAAAGCCGATGCCGATGCGCGCAACCCTTCTCGCGACCCTCGGGGCCGCGCTCACGATCGCCGGATGTGGAACGTCCAGCGTCCCTGCTCCGGCGAGAGCGGCGGCACTGGCGGCGTGCCAGCAGTCCGCGCGGGCGGTCAGCGATGCCGCAGCGCGGCGCAGCGCCGAGCAAGCGTGTCAGGCCATCGCCTCGGGCAACCGGCAGCAGATCACCGACGCCGCCATCAAGGCCGCGCGGCAGGCGTGCCTGCAGGAGTCCGAGCGGATCCACAGTCCCACGACGCGTCGCCAGGTCAAGGCGACCTGCCCGGGCGGCAAGTAGCGAGGCCGAGCGGCCGCGCCGCAGGCCGGCGCGACGCGCCGCCCTCTCTCCCATTAGACTCGCCGCGCGATGCCACTCATGGGTAGAAGGAGAGGACGGGCGGCCGGCGGCGAGGAAGAGGTCGCCGACGGGCCTGGCCGTGGTGGGCGCCGCAGCGGGGCTGCGGCGGGCGTCTACGGGTTGCTCGGCCTTCTCGCCACCGTCGTGGACGTCATCACGGGTATCGTCGCCCTTCTCATCGTCCTGGGGATCCTCTTCGTGATCCTCAAGGCGAACATGGGCAACACCATCGTCAAGGACATCCACGACGCGGCCAAGTTCCTCGTCGGGCCCTTCGACGGGATCTTCAAGCCCAAGAATCACCAGCTCGCGATCGCCATCAACTGGGGCATCGCGCTGATCGTCTATGTGATCATCGGGCGGGTCATCGCGAGCCTCCTGCGCCGCCCGCGCGCCCGCGCGGCGTAGACCACCGGCGCGGCTTACCGACCTGTATCCCGGGGCCCGACGCCGGGCGTATCCCGCAGAATTGACAGAATGGGCCTTCGGCGTTCGTTAGATCGTCGATGGAGCGTCCACGCGCCACCTCTTATCGCCTTGCCGACGCGGGACGGCTCGCCTCAACCGCTTCGACGGCCTGAGTATCCGCATGGAACCCGAACGCCTCCCTAGCGACACGGCTCGTCGCTCCCAGGGACTGGATGTCGTCCGAACCGGCGCACCTGACATGAACGGCCGTCTCTCGACTCGAGATTTCCTCGACATCATCGGCGTGCCGGCGCTCGCGCCGGCGACGACGCCCTTCGATCCGGGGTACGACCTCCTCACGATCGAGAGTCACCTCGCCCAGAGCGCTCATCTCATGGCTGATCTCAAGATCTCCATGGCGTGCTGGCTGATCGCTGACGAGGACCAGGTCCGCCGGAAGATCGCCGCCGCCCGGCGGGCCGGGGTGCCGACCACGGCCGGGGGCGGCCCCTTCGAGATCGCAACGGCTCAGGGCCAGCTTGCCGCCTACCTGGACCTGTGTGCTGACGTAGGTCTCTCTCGCGTCGAATGCGGGGAGGGATTCACCACCCTGCCGCTTGCGCCGGCGAAGATCGTCCGCCTGGCGCACGAGCGGGGGCTCGAGGTCCAGTTCGAGGTCGGTCACAAGCACGATGGTCCGATGACGAGCGCGGGGGTCGATGGTCTGATCGATCAAGGCCGCGCGTGGTTGGACGCCGGCGCCAACAGCCTCGTCGTCGAAGCTCGCGAGAGCGGCGCGGCCGTGGGCCTATTCGATGGCCAGGGCCGGCTCAACGAGACGCTCGCCGACCGCTTCGCGGACGCTTTCGGCCTCGGGCTCCTGGTCTTCGAGGCGCCCGCCAAGCGGAACCAGTTCGCGTTCCTCAGCCACTTCGGACCCGAGGTCCAGCTCGCCAACGTACGCCTCGAGGAGCTCCTCCGCGTCGAGATCTTCCGTCGCGGACTGCACTCGGACGCTTTCGGCCAGCAGCGCTTGCGGCCGCGGGCGGCGCCGGGCGGGGCCTGATACGAGTGGGATACAGCGTCTCGATCAGCTGCTCCGAGGGCAGCTTTGCGGAGGAGGGCGGTGACTACACCACCGTGGCGGTCGACGTGCTCCGGGCGACCACGACCGCCATCACGGCCGTCTCCAGAGGTCGGCGCTGCTATCCCGTGCGCTCGCTCGAAGAAGCAACCGCGTTGGCCCGCCGGCTGGGAGACCCCCTACTCGCGGGGGAGCTCGGCGGATCGCAACCCTACGGTTTCGACCTCCAGAACAGCCCGGCGGAGATCGCGTCCCTGGCCGGCAGCCAACCGGTGATCCTGCTTTCCACCTCGGGTACCCGCCTCCTATGTCGGGCGGCCGACCGAGGCCCGACGTACGCGGCATGCCTCCGCAACGTCACCGCCCAGGCTGATCACCTCGTCGGCCGCCACGCGCACGTGCGCCTCGTCGGCGCCGATGCCCGCGGGGAGTTCCGCGAGGAGGATCAGCTCTGCTGCGCGCGCATCGCCCGCCGGCTGGTCGTCGCCGGCTACCACTCCGAGACTCCCCTGACCGAAGAGGTGCTCGAGCGGTGGGGGACCGCGCCGGATGACGCGTTCCTCGGTCACCGTAGCTCGAGCTACCTGCTCGACACCGGCCAGGGCCATGACATCGACTTCGTGCTCGCCCACATCGACGATCTCGACGAGGCCTATCCCATGATCGCTGGCGAGCTCGGCCGGGTGGCGTGCGCGGCCTAGACACCACGGTCGCGGTCGTGCTCCTGCGGCTACACCACCACTGCGAGGTGGGTGCGGCGAGGACGCTCGGCCGGTTGGGCGTGCCCGTCTACGCCGTTCACCACGATCTCGATGCCGCGGCCGCGCACTCTCGCTACGTGCGTGAGATCCTCGACTGGAGCCTCGATCAGAACACTGACGCGGACTCGGTCGAGGCTGTCCTCCGGTTCGGCCGCCGGATCGGTGGCCGGCCGGTGCTCCTCGCCACCGATGACCGCAGCGGCGACTTCCTCGCCGACAACGCGGAGGCGCTCGCAACCGCGTTTCGCTTTCCCGAACAGCCGGTGGGCTTGGCCCGCACGCTGTCGAACAAGAAGGGGCTCGACGGCCTCTGCCGTCGACACGCCGTACCAACCCCCGACGCACGCTTTCCCACGTGCCGCGCGGAAGTCCTCGAGTCCGTCGAGGCGTTGGGGCTTCCGGTGGTCCTCAAGGGCATCGACGCCTACAAGCTGGAGGATCGCGTGGGGATGCGCATGGCGATTGCGGCGAATGTCGAAGAGCTGCTGACTCTCTACGCGGCGATGGAGGACCCCGACGACCCGAACCTGATGCTTCAGGAGTACATCCCCGGCGCCCCAGACTCCGTGTGGATGATGAATGGGTACTTCGACAGTCACTCCGCTGGGCATGTGATCGCCACGGGGCAGAAACTGCGGCAGTTCCCGGTGGACACCGGGATGACCAGCCTGGGGATCTGCACTGCCAACGCCGAGGTGGAGGCGCTGACCCGCCGCTTCATGAGGCGGCTCGGATACCGAGGGGTGCTCGACATCGGCTACCGCTATGACCACCGCGACGGTCGCTACAAGCTCTTGGACGTGAACCCTCGGTTGGGTTCGACCTTCCGTCTGCTCGCGCACGAGCCGGCGCTCGACGTGGTGCGAGCGCTCTATCTCGATCTGACCGGTCAGCCGATTCCCGCCTCGCGCGCCCGGGCCGGCCGCAAGTGGATGGTCGAGGACTACGACCTCGCCTCCGCCCTCGTCCACCACCGTCGAGGCGTCCTGACCCTACGCGGTTGGCTCGCCTCCGTGAGGGGAGTGCAGGAGGGAGCGTGGTTCGCGCTCGACGATCCGATTCCTATCGTCGTCACGGTCCGACGCTCTCTGCAGCGCTATCGATCCAGCAGGTGGACGCGGCGCTCGCTCGGTCGAGAGCGTCAACGAGCCGCGGGCGCCTTCCGAGCGAGGACGAGATGATGGGAGCCCATCCAGCGGAGGACGGGTACGCCCCGATCGGCCAGCACCTGGAGACGCCTGTGCACGCTCTTCCCGCGATCTCCGGGCAGCAGTTCGTACGCCAGGAACGTCAGCGGACCAAACCCGACAGTCTCCTCCCGTTCGACGCGCAGACCGGCGCCCAGGAGCAGCCTGCGGAGAGTGTCCGGACGCAACAGCGCCGGATCGATGGCGCCGGCGGCGAAGTTGGTCAGGTTGTTCGGGGAGGCGAACAAGCGCTTCGCGGCGCGCCGTAGCGGCCGAAGTCCTCGGTTCAGGCGTGGGTCCAGCGCGTAGGTCAGGCGAAGCCGGTTATCAGACGTGGCGAGCAGGTGACCTCCGGGCACGAGCACCCGGCTCATCTCCGCCACCGCTGCCCCCGGCGAGTGCAGCCACGGGATCACGCCCACGGCGACGACCAGGTCGAAGCACTCGGTGTCGAGCGTCAACGCGTGGGCGTCGGCCGGCCCGAACGTGACACTTTCCTGCTGGCCGGCGCGGATGACGCCCTGCTGCGCCCGCTCGAGCATCGCGTCGACCGTGTCGCTCGCGTGTACCCGGAGACCCATGCCGGCCAGCGCCACCGTCATCGAGCCCGCCCCACAGCCGAGCTCGAGCACCCGCGATTCCGCCGGGAGGCCGAGCTCAGCCACCCACCGCAGGGCCCGGCGACGGCGCTCTCGGTAGACAAGTCCTTGAACGCCCTCGTCGGCGTAGATGTCCTCCCAGTAGGAGGAGACGTCACGGAAGTACCCGTCGACCAGCGGCTGGGCCGTTCCGGCGGACGGATGACCCACGGCGTCTGGGCTCTTGTTTGTTTTGTCCAGTCGCATTCGGTCTTGCCTCCGGGTTCAAGCCTCCAAGGATCCCCACCGGCCTCCCCGCCGGGCGGCCCCGGTACCCTGTGTGCGCTTCGCAGGCTCGTACGGAGAGGTGCCGGAGCGGCTGAACGGGCGCGACTGGAAATCGCGTAACGGGGGTGACCTCGTTCGGGGGTTCGAATCCCCCTCTCTCCGCTGCTTCCCTACGCCCGCGCCGCCTCTGCGCCGGTGCCGGCCGCCACGCCGCGGGGGCCGCCGGGCATGGCGTCGGGCCACATGAGCTCGCGGTCCTGGGCCTGCTTGGCCATCGCGCGGGCGATGACCAGCCGCTGGATCTCGTTGGCGCCCTCGTAGATCTGGAGCACCTTGGCGTCGCGCATCATGCGCTCGGCGGGGAACTCCTTGAGATAGCCGTTGCCGCCGAGCACCTGCACCGCCTCGGTGGTCACCCGCATCGCCGTGTCGGAGGCGACGAGCTTGGCCGCCGAGGAGAGCTTGCTCATCCGAGGATCGGCCTCGTCGACGAACGTGCAGGCCTGGTAGGCGAGGGCGCGGGCGGCGGCCACGTCGGCCTCCATCCCCGCCAGCTTCATCTGCAGCGCCTCGTGCCTCATCAGCGGCTGGCCGAACGTATGTCGGCGCATGGCGTAGTCGAGCGCCAGGTCGACCGCGCCCTGAGCCACGCCCACGGCCTGGGCGGCCACCGTCGGACGGGAGTGGTCGAAGGTGAGCATCGCGAGGCGGAAGCCGTCGCCCTCCGGGCCGAGGCGGTTCTCCGCCGGCACCTCGACGTCCTCGAACCGCGGCTGGCCGAGCTTCCAGCCCGGCATGCCCATGGTCGGCAGCGGCTGGACGCTCAATCCGGAAGAGTGGCCGTCGACCACGAAGGCACTCACCCCGCCGGCGCCGTCGTCGCCGGTGCGGGCGAAGACGACGTAGACGTCCGACATGCCCGCGTTGCCGATGAACCGCTTCTCGCCGTTGAGGACGTACACGTCGTTGCGGCGCTCGGCGCGCAGCTCCAGGGCGGCCGGGTCCGAGCCCGCGTTCGGCTCGGACACCGCGTAGGAGCCGAGCTGGTGCCCCGAGGCGAGCCCGGGGAGGAAGCGCTGCTTCTGCTCCTCCGAGCCGCCCAGGATGATCGGCAGCGCCGTCAGGCGCACGTAGGCGGCCATCAGCGAGACGGTCCCCGAGACCTTCGCGAGCTCCTCGATGCACGCCGAGAACGACACGTCGCTCTCCCCTCGCCCGCCGTACTCGGGCGGGATGGCGAGGGCCTGCAGCCGCTCGCGGGACAGGATCCGGTGGATCTCCCACGGGTAGTCGGAGAAGTCGTCGAGGTCCTGCGCCAGCGGGCGGATCTCCTCGAGCGCGACCTTGCGGACGTGCTCGCGCAGCGCACGCTGCTCGTCGCTGAGGCGCCACATGAGCCTCAGCCCTTCTGGGAGACCGCTTCGGGCACCTCGATCTCGCGCTTGAGGATCTTGCCCGTCGGGCCCTTGGGGAGCTCGTCGGCGAACCAGATTTTGCGCGGGTACTTGTAGCTGGCGACCTGCTCCTTGACGTAGTCGCGCAGCTCGTCCTCGCTCAGCTCCTCGCCCTTCTTGAGCACCACGGCCGCGCCGACCTCCTCGCCCATGTTCTCGTCGGGGACACCGACGACCGCCGCCTCCTCGATCGCGGGATGCTCGTAGAGCACCTCCTCGATCTCACGCGGGTAGACGTTGTAGCCGCCGCGGATGATGAGCTCCTTCTTGCGGTCGACGATGAAGAAGTAGCCGTCCTCGTCGATCTTGCCCATGTCGCCCGTGGCGAACCAGCCGTCCTGGATGGACTCCTTCGTCGCCTCCTCGCGCTTCCAGTAGCCCTTCATGATGTTGTGGCCCTTGATGACGATCTCGCCGACCTCGCCCTGCTCGACGTCGTTGCGGTCATCGTCGACCACCTTCATCTCCACGCCCTCGATCGGGGTGCCGATGGAGCCGATCTTGCGCTCCTTGTCGGGATGGTTGAACGACGCGACCGGGGAGGTCTCCGAGAGGCCGTAGCCCTCGAGCACCTTGCACTTGAAGGCCTCCTCGAACCCGCGCATGACCTCGCCGGGCATCGCCGCGCCGCCCGACATGCAGGTCTTCAGCGAGGAGGTGTCGAACTCGTCGCGCCGGTCGGAGTTCAGCATCCCGCCGAACATGGTGGGCACGCCCTGGAAGATCGTCACCTTGTCGCGCTGGATGATCTCGAGCGCGTGCGCGGGATCGAAGCGGGGGATGAGGGTGAGGAGCCCGCCCTGGCGGATCGTCGCGTTCAACCCGCAGGTCTGGCCGAAGGAGTGGAACAGAGGCAGCGCGCCGAGCACCACGTCCTTCTCCGAGGTCTGGGCGAGCTTGGTGGCCACGTCGGCGTTGCGGTAGAGGTTCGCGTGGGTGAGCTCGGCGCCCTTCGGCTTGCCGGTGGTGCCCGACGTGTAGAGGATCACCGCGGTGTCGTCGTCGTCGACCTCGGCGAGCTCGCGCTGCGGCTCGATGTCGCCGACGAGCTTCTCGAACTCATCGGGCTTGACGATGATCGCCTCGGCACCCGCCTCGTCGGCGCCCTTCTGCGCCGCGTCGGCGAAGTCGTGCCAGCCGAAGAGGAGCTTGGCCTCGGGATCGCTCAGGTAGAACTCGACCTCGCGGCCCTTGAGGAGCACGTTCATGGGGACGACCACCCCGCCCGCACGCAGCACGCCGTAGTAGGTCAGCGCGAAGTAGGGGACGTTCGGGAGCATGATCCCGACGCGATCGCCGGGCTCGAAGCCCCTCTGCGCGAGCAGGCCGGCGACTCGCGCGCTGCCCTCGTCGAGCAGCTCGTATGTGACCTCGGCGTCATCGAGCTTGAGCGCCGTGCGGTCGCCGAAGCGCTCGGCGGTGTCCGTCAGCAGCGTCGCCAGGTTACGACCCATCGTGTGCTCCTCCTCCGAAGTTGTCTGGAGGGGGCGTTACCCGGAGCGGCCGGGATGCAATCGGCCGGCGTCTGGTCCGACTCAGTCGCCCGCGCGGCGGCTCGTTGGAACGGTGCCGAACACGTGGTCCCAGAACGGGGCGCTCACCCCGAACCCGGCGTCGTGATCCTGGAAGTGGTGGCGCATGTGCTGCTCGCGCAGCTTGCGTCCCATCCGGGTGCGCGGCGTGTGGTGGTGAAGGTGGTAGTGGGTCATGTCGTAGATCAGGTACCCGGCCAGGAACCCGGCGCCGAACGCGAGCCACGCCGGTGAGCCCAGCACGAGCGCGAAGAGGGCGAGGAAGCCCGCGGCGAGCGGGATGGAGACCGACGGCGGCATGACGAGGCGCAGCGGGTCGTTCGGGTGGTCGTGATGGACCCCGTGGATGACCCAGTGCAGGCGCGCCCCGATGCCGTCCTCGGGCTCGAAGTGGAAGACGACGCGGTGCATCCAGTACTCCGTGAGCGTCCAGAAGAGGTACCCGCCGAGCACCCACGCTACCGCGCTCGCCGCCCCGCTCCGCTCGATCCCGAGGATCAGCAGCCACGAGATGACCGGTACGAAGACCACGACGGGGACGACGGGATGGACGCGCGAGAGCCGGTCGAGGAACTCGGAGTCGAACATCCGCGGCGAGGCGCGGAGGAGCTCGCTGCGCCGGGCCTGACGAGAGGTGGTGGGGTTCGCAGCCATCCGCTGCATGGTATCGGGCGCGCGGCCGGACCAACCGGCCGCGCTGGTCAGCCGTCGAACCCGCTGGGCCCGAGCTCCATGGCCAGGACCACGTGCCGGCGCGAGAGCGCGACGAACCTGGCCCGCCTGACCTCTCCGGGCCGGTCGAGGGGCTCCATGACCACCTCGGTGAGGGCGACGAACTCGCGCTCGGTCGAGTTGAGGAAGTCGGTCAGGCGCGAGCGGTAGCCGTCGCGCGGGAGGCGGAGGTTGCCGGTCACGCGGTAGCGGTCGGTCTCGACGACGATGCGCTCGTCGCGCAGCTCGGTGGTGCTCACGGCGGCGGAGTCTAGGAGCTCGTGCTTCGTGAGCGCGGGAGATGGCTCGAGGGGTCCGGAGCGGACCCAAGTCGGGTGGCGGAGTGAGCAGGTGATGGGGATGTGGGAGACGGACGAGGAACCCCGATATGGTCCTGAGTCTCTGGGATGGTGCGATTGCGGTCCTTCAATCGGTCTGTGAGGTCTCCGCGCGGAGCCGCGGTGGTGGCTGCGGTGGCGGTATGGCTCGGAGTGGCGGCCGGGGCTCCCGCTCTTGCGTCGGCCGCGGCGCCGGCTCCGTTTCGACCCGGCGCGGTGGTGCTCGGGTTCCAGCCGGGCGTCCCAGCGGAGCGTCAGCGCGCCATCGAATCGGGGGTGGGGGCCAGCGCGCCACGGCGCCTGGGCCCCGTGACGCAGGTTGGGCATCGCCATGGGCTCACGGTGGCCGCCAGGGTGCGTGGGGGAGGGGCGGGGGTGCTCAAGGCGGTCCGGGCGCTGCGCCTTCATCGCGAGGTGCGCTACGCGGAGCCGGACTACCTGATGCACGAAGACGCCGCGCCGAATGATCCTTCCTTCGGATTGCAGTGGGGCTCGAGCAACACCGGTCAGCTCGTCAACGGGGCCTCGGGCACGCCGGGCGCCGACGACCGAGCGCTGGCGGCGTGGGGCGTGAGTACCGGCAGCCGCTCAGTCGTGATCGGCGAGACGGACAGCGGGGTTGACTACGGGCACCCTGATCTGGCGGCGAACATCTGGTCCAATCCCGGCGGGATCGGTGGGTGCGCTGCCTCCACTCACGGCTACAACGTGTTAGCCGGAAGCTGCGACCCGATGGACGACGAGATCCCGTATCACGGGCACGGCACTCACGTCGCCGGGATCCTCGGCGCGGTGGGCAACAACGCCGCCGGTGTCGCGGGCATGAACTGGTCGACGACGATCTTGCCGGTCAAGTGGCTCGACTCCTCGGGCAACGGCTCCACCAGCGGGCTGATCTCGGCTCTGAACTGGCTGGTGGCCGCCAAGCAGGCGGGCGTGAACGTGCGTGTGGTCAACGACTCGGCGACCTACGTGGGCACCGCCTACTCGCAGGCGCTGGCGGACGAGATCGACGCGCTCGGCTCCAACGACATCCTCTTCGTGACCGCGGCGGGCAACACCGGAGACAACAACGACGATCCCGCCTACCGACGCTACCCGTGCGGTTATGACCGTCCAACGGAGATCTGTGTCACGGCCAGCAACCAGAGCGATCAGCTTCCGAGCTGGGCCAACTACGGCGCCGCGACGGTCGACCTCGCCGCGCCCGGAGACAACGTCTACTCGACGCTCCGCGGCGGCGGCTACGGCTACATCAGCGGCGGGTCGATGGCCTCGCCCCAGGTGGCGGGGGCGGCGGCGCTGGTCCTGTCTCGCGGCTACATGTCGGCTCCCGCGTTGAGGGACGACCTCCTCTCCAACGTCGACCCGCTGCCTGCGCTCGCCGGGCGCGTGCGCACGGGCGGTCGGCTGGACGTGTGCAAGGCGCTCGCTGGCTGCGCGACCCCGCCTGCGCAGTCGACGTTCGGCAAGACCACCGTCGGCGCGTCGACGGACAGCTTCGCCCTCGATCGCAAGCGCGTCAGCCGCTACTCGCTCGGTGCCTCGGGATCCGTCAGCAAGCTGAGCGCGTATCTGGCGCCCACCTCGACCGCGGGCCAGCAGACGCTCAGGGGCGTCGTCTACGCCGATGCCGGCGGCTCGCCCGGGGCGCTGCTCGCCACCTCGAACGAGCTTGTCTTCCATAGCACCGATGCAGCCGGCTGGTACGACCTGACGCTCCCCTCGCCCGTGACGCTCGCCCCCGGGAGCTACTGGATCGGCGTCCTCACCGGCGCCGGGGCGAACGTCGCGGGCTTCCGGTGGGACAGCGTGCCGGGAAGCCGGGTCTACGACAACAACGCGTACTCCGCAGGTCCGAGTGACCCGTTCGGCGCGCTGACCGGGACCGACGCCGAGCAGATGTCGCTCTACGCGTCCTATGCGCCCAGTAGTGCGCCCACCTCCCCGCCCGTCAACACCACCCCCACCGTCACGGGGCTCTCACCGTCCTCCGGCTCGCGCGTCGGCGGACAGGCCGTCACGATCACGGGAAGCGGCCTCTCCAACACCTCGACGGTGGACTTTGGCTCGGCCGCCGCGACCAACCTCCGGCAGGAGAGCGACTCGCAGGTAACGGTTACCGCTCCGTCCGGAACCGGCACCGTCGATGTGACCGTGAAGACGCCGAACGCCACGAGCGCCACGGGCAGCGCCGATCGCTACGTCTATGCCCCGCCGCCCAGTCTCTCCGGTATCGCGCCGTCTTCGGGGCCGCAGGCAGGCGACACCACCGTCACGATCACCGGCAGTGGCTTGGCCTCGGCCTCCACCGTCCACTTCGGCTCGACTCCGGCTACGAACGTGCGCCCGGTGAGCGACAGCGAGCTGACGGCGACGGCCCCCCCTGGTGCGGGAACGGTCGGTATCACCGTGTCAAGCACGGACGGCACGAGCGGCGCAATCGGCTACACCTACACGCCGCCGCCTTCGGGCAGCTCGCCGACGCCTTCGGGCAGCTCGCCGACGCCTTCGGGCAGCTCGCCGCCGCCTTCGGGCAGCTCGCCGCCGCCTTCGACGTCACCCCCAGTCGCTCACCTGACTGACGTCACCATGAGGATCACGGGGGCACTGCGCTACAGGCTCCGAGCAAGCGTCTCCGCACGTGTGGTCCGCATCGCTCGCGATCGCCACGGCAGGCTCGTCGCGGTCAGGGCGAGGTTGAGCGTGCGCGGTGTGAAGGGGGCAACGGCCACGCTCGTATACTCGCTAGCGAAGAGCCGGGAGGCCTGGGCCGGATCGATCCATGTCATCGACCGCCGAGCCAACGTGGACGAGCGCTTCTCGCTCATCGGCGCGCCGAGCCTTGCAAGAGGCGGCATCATCACCGGAAGCGCGCGAGCGCACCTGCGCCATCGGCCCGCAACCCTTCGTTTTCAGCTGAGGCCGGTAACCGCCCTAGCCCGGATCGTGCATCAGGCGGCGTTGATGTGAGTGGGTTGTACTTGTTTGGGGGTGTAGCGGGGTCGAGCCGTCGGGGAGGGCCAGTTGAGGTGGTCGGCAGGGGCGCCGGTG
>JAABUJ010004080.1_pt1 | contig 15680 bp, 9 predicted proteins | sample 5559131 | NCBI WGS metagenome assembly JAABUJ01 (sample SAMN10711875, study PRJNA513366) | rock metagenome | isolation source: Antarctica rocks | place: Antarctica: Victoria Land, Mt New Zealand nord | collected 2016-01-07 | reverse complement strand
AGCGTGGTCGCCAGTTGCCGAGCGCAGGGGCGTGGCGTCATGGAATTCCTCACAAAGGCTATCATGGCTTACCAGGATCAGATCGGAAGGCCGTCAATACTGCCACTGGGGCCGTGAACGGTTACCTACCGATGACCGAAAAGCCTCCGCCCCGCCGGAAGAATCCCCACTCCGCCCCCTGGACGCGGCCCGACTATCCTCGTACGAATCGGGTGTCCTAGTGGGTCGTTTGCCTTGCTTACGGCCATTCTGGACCGCCACTCATTAGCCGCAAGTTGTTTCCCGTTAGCTAGAAGCACCAAAACGACTGTACCCATCTGCAAGGCGAATGACCCACTAGTCGCGGGTTCCGTGGCACTTTCATGGCACATTATGGCCCATGCAGGCCCCACGTAATCGCCGCGTAAGATACATGTGGAATTGACAAAAAGACATGCCGCAGTCGCCTTTGCGGCCTTTTCGTCCTGCAAAATCCCTGCTGCGGCACTAGGTTCGAGTCCTAGTCGGGGAGTTTTCCGGACCCATCGCGGGATCTCTTCCTTCATCGACTTTCGCCAAGGGTTTGCGTCCGCCCGACGCAAGCCCTTTTTTCGTCTCCGGCTCAGGATACGGGCCCGGCCGATGACGTCGAGGGGCTCTTGCGGCTGGCCCCGGAGACGGCAAGATCCGCCCGGGCGATTTCGCGGGCTCGCTTGCATTCCACGGCAGACGACCTTGCCGATCGCACGGACCGCACCGACGATCCGGGTGGATTCGCCGGGATCCGACTGGGCCAGCTTGACCCCACCGATCGATAACCCCCGGCGTGGGTTCCCCTCGGCCCCCGCGAGCCCCCGGGAGTGGCCGGCGAATCTCGCCGATTCCCGGGACAGGCCGACCCGCCAGGAAGGCATAGACCGATGGGACGAAGTCTGCTGACGCCGACGATCGCGCTGGCCTTCGGAGCGATCTTGGTAGCCCGCGAGTCCCCGGCCCAGGTCTCGTTGGCCGATGACATCATCGCCGCCGCGACCGCGGGCAAGGAGAACGCCCGCCAGAAGGAGCGATCGAGCCTGGGTCGGAAGCCCGGCTCCTCGGACAGCCCCTACCGACGGAGCCCGGGGTCGACCGACGTCGTGCTCGGCGGCGAGCCCACGCGGCACGTCGCCCCGCTCCCCCGACTGACCCGACGGCTCTCCGACCCGACCAGTCTGGACCTCCCCGAGCCGGAGCGTGGTCTTCGCGAGCACGGTCTGGCACCCTCGATCGAGCGGCTCCCCCGCGCGGTAGCCGACTCGCCCCCGCTGTCGGACCGGGCCGACCCCGCCGACGCGATGGAGAACGAGGAGGGCCCCGCCTCGGGCGTCGACCTCGACCAGGCGATCGCCCGGCTGATCCACTCCAACCGCGACCTCCGGACCAAGTTCTTCGAGATCCCCCAGGCCGAGGCCGACATCCTGACCGCCGGTCTCCGCGAGAACCCGCTGCTGTTCTACTCCTCCGGCGGAGTCCCCTACGGATCGTACTCGCCTGGCCGGCCGGGCGACATCACTCATGGCCTGAGCCTGGTCTACCCCGTCGACTACTCGGGCAAGCGGCGGACCAAGGTCGAGGTCGCCCGCCGCGAGAAGTGCGTCCTGGAGGCCCAGTATCTCGACGCGGTCCGGCGAGAGGTCGACGTTCTTTACACGGCTTACGTCGACGTCCTTTCGGCTCGTCAGGCGGCAAGGTCGGCCGCCCGGGGCCTGGCCCAGGTCGACGGCCTCTGGCGGGACGCCCGGGACGGCCCCCTCGCCCAGGAGGCCCGGGACGACCTGGCGATCGAGCGCGACCTGGCCGCGATGTCCGCCGGCGACGAGCGCGCCCGGTACGATAAGTTCCGGCGGCGGCTGGCCCTTCTACTGGACGTCCCGCCCGGCGAGGTCGACGCCTTCGAGGTCCGGGGGGCGTTCCGCGTGCTAGGCCCCGAGCCCCCGCCGGTCGACGGGCTGATCGGCCTGGCCCTGGCCCACCGCCCCGACCTCCTGGCCCTCCGCCGAGGGGTCGAGCGGGCCCGGGCCGAGGTCTCCAACGAGCGGGCCGAGCGGTTCTCCGACGCCTATCTGCTCTACACCCCGTTCGAGTATCGCGATAACTCGCAGTCCGGGCAGCTCAGCGCGAGCACCTGGGGGGCAGGACTGTTCGTCTCGGCCCCGCTGTTCAACCGGAACCAGGGCAACCTCCGCCGGGCCGGCCTGAACGTCGATCAGAGCCGGAACGAGCTGGCCGCCGTCGAGCGGAGTGTGATCGCCGAGGTCGACCAAGCCGTCCGCGACTTCGCCAACACCCGCGAGGACGTCCTCCGGTTGGAGGGGGCCACCCTCCCGGCGATCCGCCGGAAGCGCGACCGGGCCCGGGACCGCCTTCGCTCAGGCGAGATCGACCCGGGCGCCTTTCTGGCCATCCAGCGCGACAGCACCTCGCTGGTCCGCTACCATCGCGAGACCCTCGCCCGGCACCGTCGGAATGCCCTCAAGATCAACACCGCCGTCGGCCACCGTGTCATGCCCTGAGCCCGGTCGATTCGACTTTCGGACCCGACCTCGTCAGGGAAAACCGGGATCGACCCGCTCACGCCCGGGTCGCCAACCGGCTAGAATTGGGAGACGGGGTCGGCCGATCCGCGCCACCTCGGGCCACGCGGGGGACGAATTCGATGAGTACGGTTGCGGTCCGTTCTCGCCAGTTGACGCCGGACGACGTCCTCGACATGCCGGACGGCAACCGCTACGAACTGGTCGACGGTCGCCTCGTGGAACTGGACATGGGCTTCCACTCGCAGTTTGTCGCCACTCAGCTTGCGACCTTGTTGGTAAACTACTGCAAGCCGACCGGCCTGGCCTACGTCGTCGTCGAAGCCGGCTACACTTGCTTCCCCAGCAAGCCCAACCGGATGCGACGCCCGGACGTCAGTTGCGTCCGGGTCGACCGCCTGCCCTTCGACCGGATCGGCGACGGCTATCCCTCGATCCGACCCGACCTGGCCGTGGAAATCGTCTCGCCGAATGACCGGGTCTACGACCTGGAGGAGAAGCTCGACGACTACCGCGAGGCGGGGATCCCCCTGATCTGGCTCGTGTACCCCCCCTCGCGGCGCGTCCGGATCCTCCGCCCTGAAGGGCCGCCGACCGAACTCGGCCCCGACGACGAGTTGACGGGCGAAGATGTCCTGCCCGGCTTCCGCTGCCGGGTCGCCGACCTCTTCGCCGGCCCGTCAGAGCAGGTGATCGAACCGGTTCATTGAACGGGCTTCCGACCTTATGGAACCCCTCGGAGTCGGCCCAGGTGCCGCCTCCAAGGACGACCCCGGGGCGGATCTCGGTGGCCCTGTCCATGGTTGGGGGGGCCTTCGGGTCGGAGGGGGCGTTTCGGATCGCGCCGGGCGGACGCCCCTCCCGCGGTCAGCCGTTCCGGGCGGCGAAGTCGTTCATGAAGGCGGCCAGGGCCTGGCAGGCTTCGACGCCGGTGGCGTTGTAGATCGAGGCCCGGATCCCGCCGACGGAGCGGTGGCCGGCCAGGCCGACCATGTGGGCGGCCTGGGCCTCGGCGACGAACTTCTTCTCCAGGGCCTCGTCGGGGAGGCGGAAGGTGACGTTCATCTCGGAACGCGAGGCCGGCTCGGCGTGGCCCTTGTAGTAGCCGGCGCTGTGGTCGATGGCCCCGTACAAGATCGCGGCCTTGGCGAGGTTCCGCTCGCCGATCCCGGCCAGGCCGCCGTTGGCGTCGATCCAGCCGAGGACCAGGTCGAGCACGTAGACCCCGAACATCGGCGGGGTGTTATACAGCGAGTTGTTCTTGGCGTGAGTCGCGTACCGGAGCATCGTCGGGACGCCCTTGTTGGCCCGCTCCATCCACGACTCGCGGATCAGGACGACCGTCACCCCCGATGGCCCGAGGTTCTTCTGGGCCCCGGCGTAGATCAGGGCGAACTTGTTGGCGTCGAAGGGGCGGGACAAGATGTCGCTGCTCATGTCGGCCACCAGGGGCCGGCCGCCGGACTCGGGGAAGTCGCGGAACTGGACGCCCTGGATCGTCTCGTTCGAGGTGAGATGGACGTAGGCCGAGCCGTCGGTGAGCTGGACCTCGCCGGCCGAGGGGACCCGGCGGTAGTTGCCCTCCTTGGTCGAGGCGGCGAGGTGGGCCTTGCCGAAGAGGGCGGCCTCCTCGATGGCCTTCTCGCCCCAGGTGCCGGTCACGAGGTAATCGGCCGTCCCCCCGGGGGGCAGGAAGTTCATCGGGACGGTGGCGAACTGGCTCGACGCGCCGCCCTGGACGAAGAGGGCGCGGTAGCCGTCGCCGACCCCGAGGAGGCGCTTGAAGTTGGCCTCGGCCCGGGCGTTGATCGCCTCGTACTCCTTGGAGCGGTGGCTCATCTCCATGATCGACATCCCGCGGCCCTGGTAGTCGAGCAGCTCGGCCTGGACCTTCTCCAGGACCGGGTGCGGGAGCGCGGCCGGGCCGGCGTTGAAATTCAAGACGGTGCTCATCGATGCGATCCTGGGGTCCGGGGCGGTTGGCCCGATCTCGAGCCTCAAGGGCAGGCCTGCGGGGCCGGTCTGACGCCCTTCATGAGAGTGGATTGCGGCCCGCCTGGCAAGACCGATCGCCATCGGGGTCCGTCGGAGCCGATCCCGGGACGTCCCCGACTCCCCTGGCCCCGGCCCGGCGGGGGGACCGGATCGAAGACGGAATCCTTGCCGAAGGCTTCACGTTTTTTATCCGGGCATCCTATGTTCCCCCAGGAAAGCCCGACGAGCGAAGGCCCCGCCGGTCCGGTCGAAGTCAACCGGACGCCTCGCGGGAGGCCGTCTCTTCGCTTGGTTCGGGGAGGCCCTGAGCTCTCATTCTTATCTCTTCACGGTACCCCCCCACCATGCGCCAGCGATTCTTCCCCGGTTGCCGGTCCCGTCGCACCGCCGCGGTCGTCCGTCGTCGCGCCCCATCGCTCGAGTTCCTGGAGAATCGGATCGTCCTGACGCAGCTCGCCTATGGGCTGTTCGATTCCGGCGTGGACGCCAATGGGAACGCCCTGACGACCGTCGGCTCCCAGGACCCGCACTGGACCCTGCCGGTGACCCAGACGGGCACCAACGGGATGAACGCGGTCACGGCCTCACTGGCCAACGGCTGGGTTCCCAACAGCGCCACCGATGCGTGGATCTCCCCGACTTCCAGCGATCAGGCTGCCCCTGGACTTTACACCTATCACACCACATTCAACGTGCCCAGCGTCGGCGGCCGGGTCTCGCTGACCGGCAGCCTGACCGGGGCTGACGACGTCGTCGATTTCCAGATCAACGGCGCGAGCACCGGGTATTCCCGGACATCCGCCTACACCGGGTTCCTCCCCTTCCGGGTCAACGGCGGGGTGAGCGTCGGCACCAATACGCTGGATGTCATCGTCAGGAACGGACCGGGCAATCCCAACGCCACCGGGTTCCACATCAAGTCCCTGGTCCTGAACTACCTCCCGAACCTCACGGTCGACCATTCGGTCGAGACCACCGCTTCGGGCGGGACGGTGACCAACAGCGGGTCGTTCGACGACCCCGACTCCAGCGACAACGTGACCATCACCAGCAGCCGGGGCACGATCACCCAGAATGGGGCGCACAGCGGCACCTTCACCTACTCCGAATCCAACGTCACCACCGGCGGGATGGTGACCGTCACCGCCACCGACAGCCGCGGTGCCACTCGCACCCAACCCTTCACGACCAACATCGCCACGGCCACGCCCACGGTCACCAACCCCGCCTCGCAGGTGAGCGTCAACACGAGCACCTACAACATCCAGGGGACGGCGGCGGTCCAAAGCCTCGTCCAGGTGTACGACGACGCCAACAAAGACGGCGTGCTCGACGCCGGGGACACGGTCGTCGCCAGCCAGCAACTTGCCGGTGGTGGGACGACTTTCTCGATCGCCGCGCCGTTGACCTCCAAAGCGGTGAACGACTTCCTGGTGACCGCCACCGCGCCCTCCAACAGCGAATCGAACGCGATGGTCGTGCTGGCGATCACGCAGGACGCGATCGCTCCCTCAGCCCCGACGGTGATCACGCCCTCGGCCCCGGAGTCAGTGAAAGCCGCCACCGCCATCGTCACCGGCACCGCCGAGGCCGGCGCCCTGGTCCGGATCTCCCGGGCCGGCGTGGTCGTGGCCAGCCAGCAACTGGCCGGTACCGCGACGAGCTTCTCGATCGTCGCGCCGCTGACCGCCAACGCCGCCAACGACTTCCTGGTGACCGCCAGCGACGCGGCGGGCAACGAGTCGGCGACGGCGGCGGTGCCCACGATCACGCAGGACTCGGTGGCTCCAGTCGGGACGACCGGGACCGTCCAGGGGGGCGGCACGACGGACGATGCTTCGACCGACACGCTCAGAGGGACAGCCGAGGCCGGCAGCCTGGTCCGGATCTACCGGGCCGGGGAGGTGGTCGGCTCAGTGCAGTTGGCCCCGGGGCAGACCTCTTACTCTATCACCGTCCCGCTGGTGGCGAACGCGGCCAATGACTTCGTGATCACCGCCACCGACGCGGCGGGCAACCAGTCGGCCCCGATCCACCTGCCGACGGTCACGCAAGGCTCGACGACCCCGATGATTCATGGCACGGTCTTCCTCGACGTGAACGCCAACGGGGTGCTCGACCCGGGCGAGGCGGGCCTGGCCGGACGATTCGTCTTCGTGGACCTGAACCACGACGGGATCCTGGACGCCGGTGACCCATCGGCCGTGACGGACGCCCGGGGGAACTTCGCCTTCCCCGGGATCGCGACGGGTTCGGCGGGCGTGGTCGAGGCCGCCGACAAGGATTCCTCGGACCGTAACTTCGTGGACCAGTTCCAGGCCAACTCCGACGGCGGGATGTCGATCGGCGTCGTGCCGATCTCGGCGGTGGCGCCGGTGCCGGTGGTCCCCAGCCCGTTCGCCGCGGCCCCGGGCACCGACCCCAACGCGGCGTTCGTGCAGTCGCTCTACCACTCCGTGCTGGGGCGGACCGGCGGGGACAGCGAGGTGGCCCTCTGGTCGGGGGCGATGTCGGCGGGGATGACCCGGCAGGAGGCGGCCGAGGGCGTCATCAACTCGCCGGAGCACCGCCTGGAGCAGGTCTACACCTATTACCAGCAATTCCTCCACCGGGCGCCCGACCCAGCCTCGATCACCTGGGTCGACCAGTTGCTCTCCGGGGTGTCCGAGGAGAAGGTGGTGAAAGCGATCCTCGACTCGCCCGAGTATCAGTCGGCGCAGCAGGATCCGGCCCTCTACGTCCGGGACCTGTACATCGACGTCCTGGGCCGGCAAGGGCAGCCTTCGGAGCGGGACGGCTGGCTGGCCCAACTGGCCGGGGGAGAGAGTCGGCAGGCCATCATGGCGGAGTTCGTTGGGTCGCCGGAAGCACGAGGGCAGATCGTGGCTAGCTTCGACTCGGCGTACCTCCGACGCCCGGCGGACTCCACCTCCCAGGGATGGGTGGATGCGTTGGCGTCGCCCGACGGCTCGGCCACCGACGTGGCGGTGGGCTTCCTCGCCGGCGACGAATTCTTCGATGCGTCCCGTCGAGGCGGACGCTGAGACGGACCGAGCCGACGGCGGCCGTCCCGGTCAGGCCAACCAGGCCCGATCGGGACGGCCGCCCGGCCGTTTCCCGAGGACCCGGGCAGGCCCTCCGGCGGCCCCCGGAGCCGCCCGACGCCGGGATCGCGATGAGGCGGCCCGCCCTTCGACGGAATCACGTGATTGCATTCCGAGGTTGGGCCGGTACGATGGAGAATAAGGTCGCCGAGGCCCGGTCGCCGACCCGACGGTCGGGCCCGTTCGCCGGTCTTGCCGGCCCCTGGATTGATCGCCGATGTCACGGCCGCCCCGGACCGTCCCTCCGTTCGGGGTGCCGACGGGCCCGGCGGGTCGTCCTCGGATCGAGTTCCCACCCCGTTCGCGAGGGATGACAATGATGAGGGCGAGACTCGCCATCTGGTTCGCGCTGGCCGTCTCGGCCGCGATCCCGTCCACCCCGAGCCCGGCTCGGGCCGAGGACGCCCCCAAGCTGGAGCTTCGCCGGGGGGACCGGATCCTCCTGATCGGCAACACCCTGGCCGAGCGGATGCAGTACTTCGGCAACTTCGAGACCCTGCTCCAGGCCCGCTTTCCCGGGCTCGACCTCGTCGTCCACGACCTCGGTTGGTCGGCCGACGAGGTGGCCCTCCGCCCCCGCCAGGCTGGATTCAACGACCACGGCCACACCCTGAACGACGAGAAGCCCGACGTCCTGATCGCCGCCTTCGGCTTCAACGAGTCCTTCGCCGGCCCCAAGGGGCTCGACAAGTTCCGGAAGGATCTGGACAAGTTCCTGACCGAGGCGACCACGACCCAGTACAACGGCAAGCAAGCCCCCCGGGTGGTCCTGCTCTCGCCGATCGCTCACGAAGACTTGCACGACCCGCTCGTCACCGACGGCAAGGCGAACAACGCCAACATCGCCCTCTACACCCAGGCGATGGCCGAGGCCGCCTCGAAGCACAAGGCCGTCTTCGTCGACCTGTTCGCCCCGACCCGGAAGCGGATGGACGGGAAGACCAAGGGCGACAAGCCCCTGACCATCAATGGGATCCACCTGACCGATCCGGGTGACATGGAGGTCGCGAGCCTGATCGACGGATCCCTCTTCGGCCCCCGGCCGGCGGGCTCCAGGACCGACCTCGCCAGGCTCAAGAAGGAAGTCCTGGAAAAGAACTTGCAGTTCTTTTACGACGACCGGGCGATCAACGGTGCCTACATCTACGGCGGCCGGAAGGCCCCGTTCGGGGTCGTGAACTTCCCGGCCGAGTTCGCCAAACTCCGCAAGATGATCGCGAAACGCGAGGGCCGGGTCTGGGCCGTCGCCAGGGGCGAGGCCGTGCCCGAGACGATCGACGACAGCGACACCGGGACACTCGAACGGGTCCAGACCAACGCCAAGGGCCCGATCCGGCTGACCACCCCCGAGGAGTCGCGCCGGACGTTCACCTTGCCCGAAGGGTACGAGGCCAACCTGTTCGCCTCGGAGGAGGAGTTCCCCGACCTCAAGAAGCCGGTGCAGATGACCTTCGACGCGAAGGGGCGGCTCTGGGTCACGACCATGGCGTCGTACCCGATGTACCTCCCCGGCCGGCCGGTCGACGACAAGATCCTGATCTTCGAGGACACCGACGGCGACGGCAAGGCCGACAAACAGACCGTCTTCGCCGATAGGCTCCACGTCCCCACCGGGATCGAGCTGGGCGACGGTGGCGTCTACGTTTCGCAGCAGCCCAACCTGATGTTCTTGAAGGACACGGACGGCGACGACAAGGCCGACACCCGCGAACTGATCATGCACGGGTTCGACACGGCCGATTCGCACCACGCGATGCACGCCTTCACCTGGGATCCCGGCGGGGCGCTCTACTGGCAGGAGGGGACCTTCCACCACACCCAGGTCGAGACCCCCTATGGACCCCAGCGGGTCAAGGAAGCGGGCGTCTTCCGCTATGAGCCGAAGTCGAGGAAATTCGACATCTTCGTCTCCTACGGCTTCGCCAACCCTTGGGGCCACTATTTCGACCGGTGGGGCCAGAACCTCGTGGCCGACGCCTCGGGCGGGGCCAACTACTACGGGACGGCCTTCTCGGGGCAGGTCGACTACCCCCACAAGCACGGGAGCCTCCAGCAGTTCCTGGTCAAGCAGTGGCGGCCGACCTCGGGGTGCGAGCTGGTCTCCAGCCGGAACTTTCCCGACGAGACCCAGGGCGACTACCTCCTGAACAACGTGATCGGCTTCCAGGGCGTCCTCCGCTACCGGATGAAGGAGGACAAGTCGGGCTTTCACGCCGACCCCGTCGAGCCACTCCTGACGTCATCCGACCCAAACTTCCGGCCGGTCGACCTCGAATTCGGGCCCGACGGCGCCCTCTACCTGGTCGACTGGTACAACCCACTGGTCGGCCACATGCAGCACTCGCTCCGCGACCCCAACCGCGATGTCGAGCACGGCCGGATCTGGCGGATCCACTACAAGAAGCGGCCCCTGGTCGAGAAGGCCAGGATCGCCGGCGCCAGCGTGCCCGAACTGCTCGACCTGCTCAAGGCGTACGAGGATCGGACCCGCTACCGCGCCCGCCGCGAGCTCCGCGAGCGTCCGCCCGAGGTCGTCCTGGCCGAGCTGAAGAGGTGGGACGATGGCCTCTACAAGAACGACCCGGAGTACTGGCACCACAAGCTCGAAGCCCTCTGGCTCCACCAGAGCCTGGGAGCCTTCGACGGCCCGATCCTCGATCAAATGCTGACCTGCCCCGAGCCCAGGGCCCGGGCCGCCGCCACCCGGGTCCTCTGCTACTGGCGCGACCAGGTCCAGGACCCGATCGAGAAGCTCCGCAAGCAGGTCAACGACGACCACCCCCGGGTCCGCCTGGAGGCCGTCCGCGCCCTCAGCTTCTTCGACGGCAAGGACGCCGCCAGGGCCCAGGAGGCGGCCATGGAGTCGCTCCTCCTGGATCAGGACTATTACCTCAAGTACACCCTGGACGAGACCAACAAGACCCTCGACCGAAGGGTCAAGGCCGCCGGGAAGTGAGCTTCGCCGCGGAGCGCCCGGCCCCGGGTGGATTCCGCGCCGGACGCACCCTCTCCCAACCCTCCCCCACGAAGGGGGAGGGAGTCAGATGGACATCCCCCTCTTTCTTGCTCCCTCCCCCCTCCAGAGGAGGGGGCCAGAAAGAGGGGAGGGCCTGGCCGATCCGAATGCTCCCCTTCTGACTCCCTCCCCCCTTCGTGGGGGAGGGTTGGGGAGAGGGGGCCGTCGCCTCGCCAGTGACTCCCGAACGAAGCGGGCCACCTCCAACCCCCTCGATCGCCTACCGAGACTCCCACCCGCACGAGGTCCGATCCCATGAGGCCGATCGCGCCGACCGCCTGTCTGCTCGCCGCTCTCGGGGCGGTGGCCGTGCCCTGCCTCGCCGCGCAGGACGACCGCAAGGCCGAGAGCCCGTACGTCAAGCTCCTCAAGAAAGCCCCCCCCGAACGCCTGGGCCAGATCGTCGAGATCATCGGCAAGCGGGGCACGGCCGACGACCTCGGCTACCTCTTCGCCCGGGCGACCGACCCCGAGGGGCTTCCTCCCGCCACCCGGCTCAAGGCGTTACAAGTCCTCGCCGACGCCGGCCTGACCCGAGACCTCCGCCCGTCGGGCGACCTGACGGCCCTGGGACGCCTGATCCAGCCCGGCGATCCCAGGGTTGCTCCGGCCGTCCGGCTGGCCGCGATCCGATTGGCCGGGCTCTGGAAGGCCGAGGCGACGCTGGGCGACCTCCGGACGATCGCCGGGTCGCGGGAGGCCGACGCCCCGACCCGCGCCTCGGCCTTCGACGCGATCGCCTCGATCGGCGGCAAACCGGCCCGCGACGCGATCGAGGACCTGTCATCCCCCGACCGCCCGGCGTCGGTCCGGTCCGGGGCCGTGGCCGCCCTGGCCCGGCTCGACATTGATGCGGCGGCCGACCGGGTGGCCGCGATCCTGGCCGGGCCACCCGTCGATGGGGACCTCGCCCCGCTGATGGCCGCGTTCCTCGACCGCCGGGGCGGGGCCGAGAAGCTCGCCTCGGCCCTGGCCGGTCGCTCCCCCCTGGCCGACAACGCCAAGCTCGCCCTCCGGGGGATCTACGCCCTCGGCCGGGCCGACGACGCGCTGGTCGCCGAGCTGAGCAAGGCCGCCGGGATCGAGGCCGAGACGAAATCGCTCGGCAAGCCCGAACTGGACGCCCTGGTGGCCGAGGTCGCCGCCAAGGGAGACGCCGCCCGGGGCGAGGCGATCTTCCGACGGGCCGACATGAACTGCATGAAGTGTCACGCCCTCTCCGGCGCCGCCGGGGGCGTCGGGCCCGAGCTGAGCGCCCTGGGCCTCAGTTCGCCGGTCGATTACGTGGTTGACTCGATCCTGATTCCCGACCAGTCGATCAAGGAGGAGTACCAGACCCGGGTCGTCCTGACCGACGACGGCCGGGTCCTCCAGGGAATCGTGGTCGAGGAGGACGACAAGCGGCTGGTCCTCCGCGACGCCGCCGCCGAACTCCGGGTCGTCCAGGCCAGCTCGATCGAGGACAGCAAGAAGGGCGGCTCGCTGATGCCCAAGGGACTGGCCAACATGCTGACCCGGGGCGAGTTCGTCGACCTCGTCCGGTTCCTCTCCGAGCTGGGGAAGCCCGGGCCCTATGCCCACAACTCGGTCCCGACCATCCAGCGCTGGCGGGTCCTGAGGTCGTCGCCCGACGACATCGCCGGCGTGCTCGGGGCCGACCCCGGCCGGTGGACCCCGGCCTACGCTCAGGTCGCCGGCGACCTCCCCTTATCCGAAATCGCCGGTTCGGGCGACGGGAAGACCTCCTTCATCCAGGGAGAAATCACCGTCTCGGCCGCCGGCCCGGTCGCCTTCCGCTTCAATTCGGCGCAGGGGGTCTCGGCCTGGCTCGACGGCCGGCCGCTCCCCGCCGGAGACGCCCCCTCGTCCGAGGTTGGCGAGGGAATCCACAAGCTGACCTTGAAGGTCGATCCCGCCGCCCGAGGGACCTTGCCGATCCGGGTCGAGGTCGCCCGGCCCGAGGGATCGAGCGTTCAGTTCTCGGTGGTCGGCGGACGCTGAAACGCCCGAGCCACCTTCCCGGACGCCAGAGGGGCGGCCGGGAGGGCTCGGGCGTCCGAGGGATCGCTCCCGGGATTCAGGCCGATGGGCGCATGGTCGAGAAGGCCCGGACGATCTCGAAGAGGTCGTTGCTGACCATCAGCTCCTCATTCTCGAAATCGCGTAGCCAGACGTAGTTGTCGCGGAACGCCTGGGCCAGCAGCGGGTAGAGTTCCGAGAGCCGGATCGGCACAGCCGGGGCGCCGAAGTCCTCGACGGGCTCTTGCTCGGGGCGGGGGAATACGCGGAGTCGTGCGGTAGCCATTCGGATTTCCTCCTCCGTGAGGACCGGGACGCCGCCTCGAAGGCGCCGACCAGGTCGCGGGCTGGCTTGCGACGCGGGTCGCCCCCCAATCATCGGGCGGACGTCGCGTCCTACATTCGCGGCTCCGGAAGGGTCGGGCCGGGCGATCGATCGCCCCGTCCTTGCCCCATCCCGAGTCCCGTCGTTCTCTTGAATCGGACGGGCCCTGGGCGGATCATCACCCAAAACCGGCCCGACCCGGGGAATTGCCGGCCGGTCGGCGAATGGCTCGGGCGTCAAGCGGATTTCGGAACGGGCCGGATCGCTCCTTAATTTGGCCGAGGCCGTTCCCGGACGACAGGTTGCGGCGGCCTTCGGGCCAGGCGATAATGGGATAAATCGGCGCGATTCTCCCGATCCGGACTCTATCGAGCGAGGCAGGCAACGCGATGGACCTCCCCAGGCTCCACGGCATCGTCACCCCCCTGGCCACCCCTTTGAAGCCCGACGGGTCGCTCGACGAGCCTGCGCTGGCCCGCCTGGTCGAATTCCAGATCGGCGCCGGGGTCCACGGGCTCTGGGTCCTGGGCTCGACCGCCCGGTTCGACCTGATCACCGACGACCGCCAGCGTCGGATCGCCGAGGTCGTGGCGCGATCGGCCGGCGGGCGGGTTCCGCTGGTCCTGAACGTCTCGGACATGGGGACCGACCGGACCCGGGCCCGCGCGGCGCTGTTCGAGGACCTCCCGTATGACTACTACGCGGCCCTCCCGCCGTGGTACCTCCCGATGACCGCGCCCGAGGTGACCGACTACTTCCACGCCCTGGCCGACCATCTGTCCCGCCCGGTGGTGATCTACAACGCTCCCTGGGTCTGCAACCAGCTCGGCTTCGACCACCTCCGCCAGCTCGCCCAGCACCCCCGGATCGTGGGCTGCAAGGATGTGAACCCGAGCCTGAGCCGGACGCTCGACTGGTCGGTCTCCGAGCGCCGGAGCGTCGACTTCAGCTACCTCCATGGCAACGACCAGCTCGCGCTCTCCACCGAGCTGGGGGCCGACGGGTTCGTCTCTGCGCTCTCGAACCCGCTGCCGGAGCTGACCGTGGCGATCTGGGACGCCGCCCGGGCCGACGACGCCGAGCGGGCCTCGCGGTTCCAGTCGCAGTTCACCCAACTGGCCCGGGCGATGGGCTTCGGCCCGATGCACGCCTGCCTCGAAGCCCTCTGCCGCCACCGGGGGCTGCTCGACCGGATGCTTCCGCCCCCGCTCCGCTCGCTCGAACCCGAGGCCGCCCGCCGCGTGGCCGACGTGGCCGACCTCGTCGGGGTCCTGCCGGCCTTCGACGCCGCCCGGGCCTGAGTCGCCCTCCGGGATCGAAAATGGTTGCTGGCCGATGGTTGCCGATGGATCATCGGCCACCCCTCCCAATCCGCCTTGGGCTGCTCCTCAGGGACTGTGATCGCCCATCAACCATCGCCGATTCGTCATGGCTCATCGCCGGGCCCCGAGATCGGGTGAAATCGCGGGGAATCCTGATTCCGGGGGCGACAGCCCGCCGACATTCTGCTAAGGTCCGCCCCCATCCAGCCGGGTCCAAGGATCGACCCGGCCGGGGGATCGGGGGCCGATGCCGGCCCGGACCGGTCGCCCCTCGACGTAGCCGTCATGGAGGAGCATCGAGCATGGACGCTCATCGACGCGCGATCGCGCGCCAGGCCGCGGCCTGGCTCGCCCTGGTTCTCCTGCCCGGCCTGGCCGGCGCCTCGCACCGGACGACCAACTTCGTCGTCGAGGCCCCCACCGCCGAGGTCGCCCGCCAGGTGGCCGAGCACGCCGAGGCGTGCCGGGTCTCGATCGCCCGGGCCTGGCTCGGCAAGGAGTTGCCGGCCTGGTCCACGCCCTGTCCGGTCCGGGTCAAGCTCACTCGGGGCGAGGCCGGCGGCCTGACCGCGTTCGGCTTCTCGCGGGGCAAGGTCTCGGATCAATCGATGTCGGTCGAGGGCCGGCTCGACCGGATCCTCGCCTCCTCGCTGCCGCACGAGGTCACCCACACGGTCTTCGCCGCCTACTTCGGCGGCCCGATGCCCCGATGGGCCGACGAGGGGGCCTCGCTCCTCTCCGAGGACCTCCGCGAGCACCATCGCCACGATAAGATCGTCCTCGACCTGATCTCCCGGCGCGGCAACATCCCGCTGGAACGCCTCTTCACCGTCGAGGAATATCCCGAGGACCTGATGGGCTTTTACGGCCAGGGCTATTCCATCTCCCGGTTCCTCGTCGAGATGGGCGGCCGGCCCCGCTTCCTCGCCTTCGTCCGCGACGGCTCCCGGACCGGTTGGGACGACGCGGCCCGGGCCCACTACGGCCTGGCCGGCGTCCGCGAGGTCGACCGGGCCTGGCGATCCTGGCACAAGGTGACCGCCGAGAACCACGCCCGTCCCAGCACCGCCAACCCCGTCCTCGTCCAGACCCGCGCCCGGTCCGAGTCAGGCGGACAGTAAATCCGCCCCTCCCACGAGGGGGCCTGACCGCAATCTCTGGTGGCCCGATCCTCCTTGAGCCGGAGCGATTCTCGTCGGGTGGCGGGGGGGGGGGGGGGGGCCCCCCACGCCGCGGTTGCCTGACATCCCCGACGCCCTCGTTACGGGGCGACCGGATAGCCCTCCTCATCCAGCGTCGCCTCGATCTGGTCGCGCGAAACCTCGGTCGGATTGTAGGTCACCTGGA
>JAABUJ010004079.1_pt1 | contig 15680 bp, 13 predicted proteins | sample 5559131 | NCBI WGS metagenome assembly JAABUJ01 (sample SAMN10711875, study PRJNA513366) | rock metagenome | isolation source: Antarctica rocks | place: Antarctica: Victoria Land, Mt New Zealand nord | collected 2016-01-07 | reverse complement strand
CGCGGGCCGCGCCGGCGGGAGCGCCCTGGCGAGAGAGCAGTTGCAGGTGGGGACGGAGGAGGGCCAGAGGTAGCCGTACCCGACTGAGGGTACTCGGCAAAATTGCGGCCCTCGATCCGTCTCGGAAACGAATGTCCACCGTCCGGCCATCATCCCCTCGGAGTGCCGATCGTACGGACGGCTGATGGCGTAGCCAGCCGAGTACGCGGCCCATGGACTGGTGTCCTAGACGCATCGAAGCTATGCCGAGCACGTTCCCATCCTGGGCGGCAAATGACGCTGAAGCAGCCCCTCGGGGGATGCCAACCAGGCCGGCGACGACGATAACCAAAAGCAAAACTGGGCGAAGCATGCGTGACATGTATCTATTCCATTCCCATCAAAGTCAAAGTATCGACGATAGTAGTTTACTCTGCGTTGTGATGAAACCGCGGAAAACGATTCCGGCAACTGATGTTGACTCGGACATGAATGTGGCGAGGCACAAAGTCTCCCCACTTGGCGCTTGCAAGCCATTACCCTGCCGGCTCATCGCCCCACAGGATATTCATGGTGTCCTCGTAGCTCTGGCGGACCTGGTCGTAGAGCCGCGCGTTCTCGATGCAGAGCGCGGCCAGGTCCGCCACGGCTATCAGGAAGTGCATCTCTGCGTCGGCAAAGGTGCGGCGCTCGTGGCTGTAGACGCGAAGCACGCCAATGGGCCGGTTATGGGCGATCAGGGGGACGCTGGCGACACCGTGAATGCCTTCGCGGGCGGCCTCCTCGGGGTATTGAAAACTCGCATCAGTGGTGACATCGGCCAGTTGCGTGGCTCGGCCCGAAAGAATTTCCCGGTCGATGGGGCTGCGCGCCCCCTCGACCGGTCCCTTGTTGAGATACGCGTCGCTCAGGCCGAACACCGCCTGCATCTCCAGGCGCTTGCCTTCCTTAATGTTCGAGTTTGAGGAGGGCGAAAGCGGCATCGCTATCGCAGCTGAAAAACATTATCGGCCGGTGCCGCCGGAGCAGGAGACGGACATCGATCTGAGCACGTATCGAGGACGGCCTCTGTAGGTTCGTCCGCCGTCGTTCGCGGACGACGCGACGTCTCGACCGTCGACCGAGAGTACACTGTCAGCGAGACCATGTAATGGAGTGTCGTCTCACTCGCTGTGAATCGTGGCCGTAAAGAGCCTGTGCACCGTGGGCGAAAACGAACGGTGGCCTCGCAGGCATATCTGCCGCCCGCCGGACCTGCCAACCTGATTGGTGTTTGGAGTCAGCGGCGAGATAGTTCTGGTGGGGTACAGGCTGCGGAACGACGCTGAGAGGCACTGGGGCCGAGAGAGTGCCTACGGGTCTCGTGGGACACGTATCGCACGCCGAATCCACCAGCGGCGAAGGGCGACGCCTGACCACACCAGTTCGACCACGCCAAATCGGTAGGCCCCTTGTAGAAAGCCATAGACAGAGGATGCAAGGCAGGCACCGGCGAATGCCAGCACGAATCTCGGTGAGCGCCCTTCAAGGGCGTAGCACACGAGCATGGCGGTTACCGCAAGGGCACCGAAGAGCGTCAGCGAATTCGTATCAACCCCATCACTGCTCGCACCCTTCATCACCACACCCGCAACCACCTCGCCCACGTCGAGCCCCCTCCAGCGCCTCACGAGCTTCGGGAACGATCCAATACAACAGCGCAAGTGCAGCCACAGCGTCAGCCCACCACCAGCCGAACAAGGTATTGAGCGCCACGCCTACCAACAACGCGCCTGCCATTTGTGCGCAGGTGAGGCTACAAGCAGCGTCGCCACGGAGAGCACTGCTGTTGATCTTCGCGGCAATAGACCGCTTGCGCCAGACCAGCCAGGGCATGATGATCAACGCGGCAATGGCAAGCCCGATACCCACCAGGGAGCCTTCCGGTTTGGCGTGAGCAAGCAAGCTCAGGATCGACGTTGCGACGATGTAAACGCACAGGAGCACCAGGGCGATTCCGGTGACCCAGGCGGCCCGATTCTCGGCACGCTCCACGCGCTCCAGCGAGCCGCGCTGGGCTTCAACCGTAAGACGCCACAGCAGGGCGCCACCGCTGACTAACTCGATCACGCTGTCGAGACCAAAGGCGGTCAGTAAGACACTTCGTGCCACAAGGCCGGCGGCGATAGCGATAGCCGCCTCCACGATCATCCAGACCACGGTGATGATCTCGACGTTCACGCCGGCTCGAACATCGGCGGCGCGCTTGAGGGGCGATATGGATAGCGGCGTACTCATGTCCTACCCCCGAACGTCCAGGCCGTCGCCCACTCGCTCGTGTCCATGTACATGATTGTGGTCATGGTCAGTCCCTCCATTCGATCCTTGGTTGCAGTAGAGATGGTTCGACTCGCAGCCCTCACACTCAAGCTGAATAGTCGAATGATTGATGCGGTACTTGGAGGCAAGAAGCCGGTCGAGGCGCGCGAGCAGTGGACCACACGCACTCAAGGGGCAGTCACCCACCTGAACATGAGCCGACAGGGCATTCATCCCGCCGGCGATAGACCAGACGTGGAGGTCGTGTACATCCTGGACCTCGGGCTCTCGCACGATGTCTCGGACCATCTGGGCGACGTTCAAGCCCTGTGGCGTGGCTTCCATCAGGATATCCACCGTCTCTCGAAGGATGCTCCACGCGCCCCACGCAATCAGCGCGGCAATGACCAGCGAGATAATCGGATCGGCGGGAAACCAGCCTGTTACCAGGATGACCACGCCACCGATAATGACCGCGACCGACGCTCCCACGTCCCCGAAGACATGGAGCATCGCGGCTCGGATGTTGAGATTCTCCCCGCCTTCCTTCCGAAGACCAAACCCGATATACAGGTTGACTGTGATGCCAACCGCTGCAGAAAGGAACATCAGCCAGGGAGTTACTTTTTCGGGATACTGGAACCGATGGACCGCTTCGTAGGCGATAGCGCCTACGATCACGATCAGGGTTACCGCGTTGACCAGCGCAGCGAGAATGCCTGTCCTGTGATAACCGTACGTGTTACTGGCATCCGCCGGTCGCTCCGCTTGCGCCGTGGCGAACCAGGCCAACCCGAGAGCAAAGATATCGGTGAAGACGTGACCGGCATCAGAGAGCAGCGCCAGGGAGTGAGAGAGCAGTCCACCGACAAGCTCGACAACCAGGATAATCGCGGTGAGGAAGAGGGCCGTCTTTAGTTTGTGTCCAGCCACGTCGTGCGAGTGCCCACCGGACATCAGCGTGCTTCTTCCCCTGCGGCGAGCAGGAGTCCTTCGAGTTTCGACTTGTCTCCATGTCCCTGATGGACCAAGCCAACCTGCACCAACAGGGCGACATGCGCATCATCGAGGCTGTAATACACCATCTTTCCTGCACGACGACACTTGACCAATCGCAAGCCTCGCAGTATTCGTAGATGCTGAGACACTCCAGATTCGCTGATGCGGACCACGGCAGCGATGTCGCAGGTACAAAGCTCCTGTTGCAGCAGAGTATGGACGATTTTGGCCCGCGTCGGATCGGCAAGGGCGCCAAACAATTCTGCAAGCTGCATGTAGGTCTCGGTGCTCTCAAGCAGGGAGTTTGCCCGAGTAACGTCATCGCGGTGAATACAGCGAACCTGGCACATGCCTCCCGCGGATTGTGGATGCTCTTCCATGCCCCGCCTTTCACCGCAACGATTGCGTACTAACTACATTGTATCAAGTTCCAGCGAGACACGTAACGAGTCCATCGCGTGTCGCTTCGCCTCACGATTCATTGATAAGTATCGATGCATCATGCTAAGATATTGCCATGAAGACCATCCTTGCTGTCAACGGTTTGCCAGTTCGCCACAAGAATGAGCCGTGTTGCGTCCCTGCCCAGTCCCTACATCTCAGCAATGGTCAAACGGCGACGTCGGCTGAACTGCTGAAAGCAGTGGGTGATCCGACGCGGCTCCGGATGCTGGAGCTCCTGGTGCAGCAGGATGCTCCCCTGTATGTCTGTGACATAACCGCGTACTTTCAACAGAATCAACCCACCGTCAGTCACCACCCCCGCCTCCTTCGCGAGGCCGGGTTGATCGACACCGAGAAACGTGGAATCTGGTCGTACTACTCGGCAACGGACGCGGGTAGAAGCACGCTCTCGGCTGTGATCTCCCTCGTCTAACCTTTTTTGCCCCAATACATCGACAATCTTCAATGGAAAGGAAGGAACTTCTGATGACAAACGAGACCGCTAGCCCCGAGACCATCACAGACCGCGTGCGCGATCGCTACGCTGCGGCGGCACAGCGAGTGCGCTCTGGCCGTGATTGCTGCTCATCCGACTGCTGCTCGTCGACCGACGGGGATGACGCCGTCACTCGCGACCTGTACACGTCCGATGAAACCAGCCTCCTACCCGAAGAGGCGGTGCTGGCTTCGCTGGGCTGCGGCAATCCAACCGCATTGATCGACCTGCGAGAGGGTGAAACCGTTCTCGACCTCGGTTCTGGAGGCGGGATCGACGTGCTGTTGAGTGCCAGGCGAGTTGGACCCACCGGCTTTGTCTACGGTCTAGACATGACCGACGAAATGCTTGCGCTGGCGATGGAGAACAAGGCCCGGGCGGGAGTTACCAACGTCACCTTCCTCAAGGGGCACATCGAGGATGTCCCGCTCCCCGCGAACTCGGTTGATGTGGTCATCAGCAATTGTGTAATTAATCTCGCCGCCGACAAGTCACTTGTGCTCAAGGATGCGTTCCGCGTGTTGAAGCGCGGTGGACGATTCGCCGTCTCGGATGTGGTGGCAGAGGGTGCGGTTCCCGCCGAGTTGAGGCAGAACATGGAGGCGTGGGTGGGCTGCCTCGCCGGTGCCCTCGATGATGATGAGTACCGCCGACTGCTGGAGAGTGCGGGGTTCGAAGAAGTCAGGATCGAGATTACCCGGCGCTACACGTTCGCAGAAGCAGGCTTCGACACGTCAATCCTGGCGGATCGCTGGCAAGAGGCAGATGGCCGGCTAGCGAGCGCGTTTGTTCGAGCAACAAAGCCTTTGTCTGTTGATTTGTAATGCTGTAGAGCTTCGAGCCATCGCTCAGTTTACCCGGCCGGCTCATCGCCCCACAGGATATTCATGGTATCCTCGTAGCTCTGGCGGACCTGGTCGTAGAGTCGGGCGTTCTCGATGCAGAGCGCTGCCAGGTCCGCCACAGCTATCAGAAAATGCATCTCCGCGTCGGTGAAGGTGCGGCGTTCCTGGCTATAGACGCGGAGCACGCCAATGGGCCGGTTATGGGCGATCAGGGGGACGCTAGCTACGGCGTGGATGCCTTCGCGGGCGGCTTCCTCGGGGTATTGGAAACTCGCATCAGCGGTGACATCGGCCAATTGCGTGGCTCGGCCCGAAAGAATTTCCCGGTCGACGGGGCTGCGCGCCACCTCGACCGGTCCCTTGTTGAGATACGCGTCGCTCAGGCCGAACACCGCCTGCATTTCCAGGCGCTTGCCTTCTTTATCGAGCAGTCGCACCGACGAGGCTCGCGCGTCTACCGCCTGGGCGGCCTCTTCCGTCAGGTAGCCGAGCAGACTGCCCAGGTCCAGGCTGCTGGCGATTCGCAGCGTGATCTGGTACAGGGCATCGAAGTACTTGCCAAGAGAGGGTTCAGGTTGCATATACCACCACTATAGCGAGTGGAGGAGACTGTCTTCTCCATCGACCAAAGACTCCCTCAACACCGGGACCACCGACTCTAAGCAGCCGGCGTGCAGCGGCATATGATGGCGTCACCATAGGGGAGGTCCCACGCTGAATACTTTTTCGTTTCGCCATACTGCGCTTCTTTCCGCTCTCACTACGATCTTTATAGCCGGCTGCGGGTCGTCCGCCGCCGGTGTTGTCGCCAAGCCGGCGGCGATGGGACACCAGTCACGATTGATTGCTCAGGCCAGGCACGTCGGCGTGCAATCGACCTCAACCGCGGTGGCGTCGGCCAACGCCACCGCGGTAGCGGTGCAAGCTCTGGCAGTGCAAGCCGAACAAAAGTTGCGCGCCATGGGACAGGTACAGGCCCGGGCACAGCAGCACGTTGTTCATGTCAGAAAGCCCCAGGTGCTGCTGATCCCCACGGCGATCCCTGTCGCGCCGACCGTTGTTGCCGTAACCCGTCCTGCCCCGCCGCCCCCCGGAGCCGCCGTGGCGGCAGCCTCGCCGCCGCACCCGGCGGTCAGGGTGGTGTCCCAGCAGCAGCCGGTGAGTGTGTTCAAGCCGGTTAACCACGTACACGCCTGGCCCACCGCGGTGGCCCTGCCAACCGCGCTATCGGTTCCCTCGACCACCTTTGTGGCACTCACCTGCTGCCGCCATCACGAGTATCTGCATAAGGGCGAAGTGACCAGCAGCCACTTTGTCGGCACTGGCCACTGGTACCTGTATGCCACCGCAGACTGCCAAAACGTGCGACAACGCGGCGTGCCGCTGGTCTCCATCGCCACCATTCCGGTTGGCTCGCAGAACCCGGTCAGCGTCATGCGGATGAGTGCCACCCTGCACGGGCAGAGGGGAGAGACGCATTTCCGGTTCCTGAGTGGCCTGTACTATCTGGATATGGTGACGGTCTGCCGCTCGGTGACGGTCACGCTCACCGGCTCCGCCTCCCGCGACGCGGTACACCTCTTCCCGATGACCTTGCAGGCTCGTGCGATCCGCTTCGCCGGTGTGCAAGGACTGACTCCGGCCTTTGCACAGGATCGCGCCTTGATGCAGGCCTACATTCGTCAGGCAGTCAAGGACGCGGCGGCTGTGCGTGCTCGGGCCCGTGCTCAGGTGCGGGACGCAATTGCCGACCGGGCCGAAGCACGGTTCGACGGCACCCTGCAATCGATTGTGACCTATGCGGGCACATCGGCGGACGACCTGAAGGTTTCGCAGGCCTACATCGATCCCACCACCCCGGATTACAACCCGCAGTATCTCGACAAAGCGGCCGGCAACCTGGGCGCCGCGGCCTACGGGTTGACGCAGGCCAGCCACACACTGCACGGCTTTACCTCACGGTCGGGCGACGTGCATGCCAAGCAGGACGCGGCCACCGCCGTCAAGGAGTACCGGAAGGCGGTCAAGAACCTGCAGCGGGCCATCTCAGATCTCGAGGGGAACAATACCGCGCAGTCCAGCGCCGATCTGAAGCACGCCTCGGTTCATCTGAGTGCCGGCGACGCAGCCTTGCAGCGCGCCAAGGGCTACCTGGAAGTGCACCTCCCACCGGCAAGACACTAAATGGGGTGTCCCACAGGTTTTCGGAAAAGTGTAGCAAAGGGTGAGGTACGCCTCGTATCCTTGAAGTTACCCCAGACACGAAAGGCGGCTTTCCACGGATCACGCAACCAAGGACGTCATGGACGCAGCACAGCGCGCATTACAGGCCTGGCAGGAGACGCATCCGGATGCCAGTTTTGCCGAGATTGAGTCAGCGGTGGAGCAGCACCTCAGCGGTGTGCGGGCGCAGCTGGTGGGTGAACTGGTAGATCGGGGAATGACCGACGAGCATCCCGTCTGTCGAGGCTGTGGGACCACCATGGTGCTCCGCAGCGAGTCATCGCGGAAGGTGGTAATCCAGGGGAACGCATCGGTGGAGTTGCATCGCTCCTACGTGGTCTGTCCGGCCTGCGGGGCCGGTCTTTTTCCCCCTGGATGAGCGCTGCAAGCTGCTCTCCGGTCAGTTCTCGCCGCATGTGGTCGAGGCCATCGTGCGCTTGGGAACCGCCCTGCCCTTTGAGCGGGTACCCGCACTCCTGTTTTTCCTGATGGGTGTCCACGTCTCCATCGAGACGGTGCGCCGGCTCACCGAAGGAGCGGGAGCCACCCAGGTCGCCGTGGAGCAAGCAGCAATCGAGCAGGTGAGGCAGGCACTCCCACCGGTTCCCGCGGGTCCCGAGATCCAGCAGATCAGCGCGGATGGCGCCATGGTGCCGTTGATCCATGGCGAGTGGGCAGAAGTGCGCACCCTCGCCGTGGGCACCGTCCAGCAGGCCCATGCCACCGACCTCGGGTACTTCTCGCGACTGTGCTCGGCCCATGATTTCATCGACCAGGCCGCGCTCCCGCTCCAGCAGCACGGCACCGCTCGTGCCGGGACGGTGGTCGCGATCATGGATGGTGCGGACTGGCTGCAGCAGTTGGTTGATGCCCATGCCCCGGAGGCAGTGCGGATACTCGACTTCCCGCATGCCGCCGAGTATCTGAGTGCGGCGGCGCAGGCGACCTTTGGAGTGGGCACCGGTGAGACCAGCGCCTGGTTGGATACCTGGCTCCATGAACTCAAGCACGGGCATCCGGACATGGTCCTGGCCGCCGTGCGCGCGCTCCCCGCCGCCACCTCGCAGGCACGTGCCGTGCGGGACAAAGCGGCGACCTATCTCCAGAAGCGGCGCAGCCAGATTGCCTATGCCGACTTCCAGCGCCAGGGCTATCCAATTGGTAGTGGGGCGGTGGAAAGTGCCAATAAGCTGGTGGTGGAAGCACGGCTCAAAGGCAGTGGCATGCACTGGGAACGGCGCAACGTGACTCCCATGGTGGCACTTCGTGCCCTGCTCTGTAGTGGTCGCTGGGACCAGGCCTGGCCGCTGATTTGCGAACAACTACGGCAGCAGGTCACGGATCGGCGACGCCAGCGACGGGCCCAGAAGCGTGCTGCCTCGATCCCCATCGAGACGGCCGTGACAGTGGTTGCACCCACACCGCATCCGCCGCGCATGGTCGACGGCCATCCCACCGAAGCGCATCCCTGGAAGCAGACCTACGATCCGGCTCGCCGCGCCAGAGACGACGCGAAAACTTAAGGGACACCCCACTAAATGCCGGCTGTTGCCCCACTCCCACCAGAACCGTATACTGATAGGTGTCGCTGGTGGTGGCGTGCCATATAGCGGGTGGGCCAACCGGTCTCACCGGACCAGATCGAATCCGCGGGCCGAGATGGCGGAACCGGTAGACGCGCCGGTCTCAAAAACCGGTGGCCGCGAGGCCGTGAGGGTTCGAGTCCCTCTCTCGGTACCACAATTGAAGAAACAGGCGGTCGTGGCGGAATCGGCAGACGCGCATGGTTCAGGTCCATGTGCCCGCAAGGGCGTGGAGGTTCAAGTCCTCTCGACCGCACCAATCCCACTACCGGAAGCTGCCACGGAAATGGCGAATAGCTGTCGGTATTCTGCATATAGGACGATAGTCCCCATGCGCGAACCGCTGATCTTAATCCGGGAAGCAGCCACCCCGTGAATTGTTTTGCGCATATTTTTCCACCGCATGCGAACAATTCCCGTACCCTGAGGTATGGCAGACCAAACGAAGTCCCATGCCTCCCCCCCGAGGGGGCGTAAGCCACGGACTCGGATCTACGAGTTCCTTGAGGAAGAAATGGCAGCGCTTCGAGGGCGCTACGGTGGCCTGCCTTCCCCCATGGAAGCGCGCGGCATCTGGGGTGACATCTGGCACCAGGAGGCACACAACTCGACGGAGATTGAAGGGAATACCCTGGTGCTCAAAGAGGTGGAGCTATTGCTCCGCGAGGGAAAGGCCGTTGGTGACAAACCGCTCAAGGACTATCTAGAGGTCGAAGGCTATGGCAAAGCGGCCGAGTGGGTGTACGATCAGGCCCGGAATCCGGGTGAATGGACCAGCGGCCAACTGCTGACACTCACTGAGGTGCGCCATGTGCATGCGGCGACCATGACGCCGGTCTGGCAGGTGGCGCCTCATCCGGAAGCGACCAATCAAGAAAGCCCCGGCAATTCCCGTCGCCACAATATCGAGCCATTCCCGGGCGGGATGCGGCCGCCGGACTGGACCGCAGTACCTATGCTTACGGACGATTGGGTAGCAAGCGTCTGCCGGCTTGACGTTGAAGACCTGCCCTTCTCAGAAGCCCTGGCTCGCGTCCACAACGAGTTCGAGCGCATCCACCCCTTCCTCGACGGTAACGGACGAACTGGCCGCCTGATGACCAACCTGATACTCATCCGCAAAGGATATCCTCCCGCGATCATTCGAAAGACGGAAGGTGACCGCTATCTTCGAGCACTCCGCAAGGCAGATGGAGGTGACCTGGGCCCGCTCGGTGAACTTCTGGCTCGATCTGTCCTCGCTACCCTGCACCGGTTCATCGTTCCCGCTGTTGCCGGCCCCTATCGTCTCGTGCCTCTGCTTTCGCTCGCGGACGGCACGATGACTGCCGGGGCGCTGCGCGGGGCCGCCGAGCGAGGCCGCCTGAAGGCGCATCAGGACGAAAACGGACGATGGCTCAGTTCCCGAACGTGGGTCGAGGAGTACCAGCGGAGCCGATCACCTCGTGGCCGGCCTGCGGCTTCTGGCTCGCGCGTGTGACTGGGAGGCAATGAGATACGCGACTTGAACGGCCGCCGATTCCCGCGCCTGTTCCTTCCTTTTTTACGAATAATGCTGCTTCCTGGAATTGCTTCAGCTTGTCAACGGGCGTAGAATCGGTCAGCCGCTTTCAGCGCGGCGGTCAGTCATTAGAATTCGCGCCCTCAACCTGGAAGCATACGCCGGTATCTGATCAGGACAACCTTCCCAATACACTCTGAGAACTTGGGCGGCTAAGGCGAGTCTGCAGCAAGGCAAAGACATTCGCTGTAACGGCGAAACTCCGACTGCCCATCAACAGTTTTATCCAGGACTTACTACAGTGAGACCTGCGCACGGGAGAGAATTTGAAAGCTGAGGGTGTCAAGCTCCCTGCGTTAATGCAGGCGAACGTTCAGTACATCATCCCATTGTTTCAGCGCTTTTACTCGTGGGGCAGCAACGATTGGGAGCAACTATGGAAAGAGCTCACAGACCTTCGGGAAGATGCGTCGACGGATTGGCATCACTTCATGGGCACGCTGGTTTTTGTATCGCAGAAGCATTATCCAGGCGTCCTCACGGCCATACAAGTCATCGATGGCCAGCAGCGGCTCGTAACGCTGTCTCTCGTGCTCTGCGCCCTGCGCAATATTGCCCACGACTGCGACTCAGAAGAGCTTGCTACGGAGATTGACCAACATTTTCTTGTACACCGGTTTCGGAAGGGCCGCGAGAAGTATCGCATCTACCCGCGCCAGCGAGACCGCGATGACTACATGATGGCCATCGACGGCACGGCGAAACCGGGCGGCGGTATCGGTGACGCTTTGCACTATTTCCGTGATCAGATAATGACAGTCCCAGATTCGGAGACCGAGAATGGGCTGCGCGCCTTCTTCAACTTGCTCCAAACTCGCCTGGACTTTGTGTATATCGGTCTGGACGACGAGAATCCCTATCGCACCTTTCGCAGCTTGGATTCGACTGGAGTGGATCTGAGCGAAGCTGACTTGATCCGTAACTTTGTGTTCATGCATGTCGATATCGATGACCAAGAGCACCTGGATGAAGAGCAGTGGACGCCCTTAGAGAATCACTTCTTGAGCGATAAGGCAGGCAAGGAGAAGCTTGACACCCGCACTCTCTCTGCCTTCTTTCGAGACTATCTCGCGCGCGAAGGCGCCTACGTGCGCCCGGAAACAAGCTTCGTCACCTTCGAGAAACGGTTTTCCGGCGTGAGCTTTGATCCACGAGCTACCACCGTCGAGCTCCGTCACTATGCCGACCTGTACGATGTGATTCGCGGGCGGACGTCTTTCGGCGTTTCATCCGTGGACACATCACTCGAGAAGCTTCGTGCTCTCGATAGTTCAACCACGTATCCACTCCTGCTCAATCTCTTCCATCGCATACAGGCGGATGGCCTACAACCGAAAAGCTTGGCGCGTTGTATCGAGCTACTTGCCGGTTTCATCATGCGTCGGTATGTATGCGGATGGACCTCGCGGCAGTACGGTCAGTGGTTTGTGGCGGGATGTCGAGAATTGGGAGACGACCCAGTACACGGTCTGGGGATCTTTCTAGGGAGCAAAGGTTATCCGACCGACGCGCAGTTTGTTGAGGAACTCGTGCGGGTAAACCTGTATACCGGTCGATATACCAAGCCCATGCTGATCGCAATCGAGCAGTCATATGGCAACAAGGAAACAATCCTCAACCTCCCGGACTTCACGATCGAGCACATCATGCCTCAAACCCTGACCCCTGAATGGCGCTCCATGCTCGGACCCGATGAGGAGCAGACTCACCCCCGTCTCCTGCACACGCTGGGAAATCTGACGTTGACGGTGGACAACTCCGTGCTCAGTAACCACCCGTTGAAGCGAAAGACGGATATTTACGAGAAGAGCAAGACCGCCATGAACGCTGAGATCGCAAAGGTGGAAAACTGGTCTGCGGCTGAAAGCGAGGATCGGGCGCATAAACTAGCCCAACGAGCGGTTGGAATTTGGACTGGGCCTTCGCCGGGCACGCTCAGTGTTGGGTCCAGCGAGGCAACCGGGGTGGGAAGCCTTACGCCGACGCAACGTATGCGGCTGGAATACTGGAGCGCGTTTGTGAAGCACCTGCAGGCGTGCGACAGCCTTCTCCCGCTCGCTCAGGTGGGCCCCGAGCAGACCTTGTACTTTCCGCTCCATCACCCGGATGTCGGGCTCTTCTCATGGCAGGTGACGGGGAGATGGAAGATGTTGACGGTGGGGGTAGAAATCATAGGACACAATCGCCTCAAAAAGTTTGCGGCATTGCGCGAGAGACGCGGAGAGATCGAGGGAGAGATCGGCATCTCACTCAACTGGAGTAGGAGGCCCAGCGGCAACGAGAGCGTCATTGATCTGGAGATGGCCAAAGTCGATCCCGCGAACCGCGCGGACTGGCCGTTGCAGTTTGAATGGCTCCGGGAGCAGCTTGAGCTCGTCTATCTCACCTTTACTGATGGAGGCGCCGCCGAAAGGGCCCTTCAGGCAAGCGTTTCTGGGCAAGCAGAGGGACATTCGGACGAGACGGATTTCAGTATGGAGGAGAACAATCACCTGGATGGCGCGTCTGAAGCGGTACGGATCCTTTATACAGGGTTGAAACATGTGGTAGAGAGCTGGCCCGATGTTGCCACCGGCGTAACTGGCTCCTACATCTACTTCAGGGCTGCGAGGAATTTTGCCGAGATCCATCCTCGAGATAAGAACCTCATTATCGTTCTACGGCCTGAAGGATTCAGCATCCCCGAACGTGAGACTCAACAGGTTGACGGTGTGTCAGTTGAACGTGTTCCGGACGCCCATCGATGGACGTTGAACCACAAGGTTGTCGTTGACACTGGTACGAATCTCGCTACGATTGAGCAGTTTTTACGTCAATCCTACGACGCGGTACATTCGGGCAAGTCGTAGGCCAGCATGGTCTTTAAGCCCTCATCACCGGCATGTCTGCGAGCAACCATTCTTGTTTCTTGAGGAAGCGATGGTGCGTTGACCACGCCGAAAGCGAACGATGACGCGTACGCCATGGCTGCCGCGATTCTGGTAGCGTGAATCGTAACCAGCAGCAGGATGGAGACGAAATGGAGCGCTATCGAATCGCGGTGATTGCCGGCGATGGGGTGGGCAAAGAGGTTATCCCCGCCGGCTGCCGGGTGTTGGACGCGGTTGCCCGGCAGGCCGGAACCTTCGCCTTCGAGTGGGAAGAGTTGCCGTGGGGCAGCGAGTACTACCAGCGGACCGGCCGCATGATGCCGGAAGATGGACTGGACACGCTGCAGGCCTTCCATGCCATCTACCTGGGCGCGGTGGGCTGGCCCACCGTGCCGGACCACGTCACCCTGTGGGGGCTGCTGCTGCCCATCCGGCAGCACTTCAACCTCTACATCAACGAGCGCCCGGTCAAGCTTTTCCCTGGAGTGCCCTGCCCACTGGCCGGCAAGGGACCGGCCGACATCGACATGCTATGCATCCGCGAGAACTCAGAAGGCGAGTATGCCGGGGTCGGTGGCCGGGTCCACCTGGGCCTGGGGCACGAGGTCGGTATCCAGACCGATATCTTCACCCGCACCGGCGTGGAGCAAGTGGCTCGCTACGCCTTCCAGCAAGCACAGCGACGACGCAAGCACGTCACCAGCATCACCAAATCCAACGCCAGCCCCTACGCCTTCGTGCTCTGGGATGAGGTGGTCCGAGCCGTGAGCCGTGAGTTCCCCGAGGTCGAGTTGAGGAGTATGCTGGTCGATGCCGCGGCGGCGGCCTTCATCACCCATCCTGGGTCGTTCGACGTGGTGGTGGCCTCGAATCTATTCGGTGATATTCTGACCGATATCGGCGCCGTGATCCAGGGGAGTATGGGGCTGGCAGCCAGCGCCAATTTCAATCCATCGGGTGGCCGTCCGGCCATGTTCGAGCCGGTGCACGGGTCGGCGCCCGACATTGCTGGTAAGGGGGTAGCCAATCCGCTGGGATCGATCTGGGCTGGGGCCATGATGCTGAACTACCTGGGTCAGGAGGCCGCCGGCCAGCGGGTGCTGGAGGCCATGGCACGGGTGCTGGAGCGAGGGGAGACACGCACTCGTGACCTGGGTGGTACGGCTGGCACGGAAGAGGTAACCGAGGCCGTGCTTGCGGCGCTGGAGTGAGGACGTAGGGGGTTACAGAGGAATACGGTTGACTGAAGAGAATCGCAGATACCCCCCAAAGGGGACACGCGCGGACATCCGGCTTGCACCGGCATTGCAGTTGGGGCCTTCTCACTCACAGAGCCGACAGTGCTGGCCTGCGGGCCAGTCCGCCCAGGACGGGCGAGCTACAGACCAGGCCGCCCAGGACGGACGGGGCGAGGACCAGGCCGGCCAGGACGGACGGGCTACAGGCGCCGTGGCGTACGTCGGCCTAAGTGCCGCTAAAGTTAACCGTCTTGGGTTTCAGAGATGTCGCCCCTGCATCAATTCGTGGCTCCTCGCCACAGCTCGCGCATTTCCTGTGAGGTATGCAGCAGCGTTTCCAGGTCTCCCTGCGCCTGAATGGCGCCGTCCTTCAACACGACGATCCGGTCGGCCTGACGGAGCGCGGCACGACGGTGGGACACGGCCAGGACGGTCGCGTCCCTCTGCGCGAAGAGACGCTCCCAGAGCGCGTGCTCCGTTTCCACGTCCAGCGCGCTAGAAAGGTCGTCCACCACCAGCAGCTCGGCGTCGCGCACAAACATGCGGGCCGCCGCGGCGCGCTGCACCTGACCGCCGGAGAGGCGCACCCCGCGTGGCCCGACCTTGGTGTCCAACCCCTCGTCCATGACCGCGATATCAGGCGCCAGAACCGCCAGATCGATGGCGGTCGCGAGGTCTGCCCGATCGGACGGCAGGCCCAGCAAGATATTGCTGCGCAGGCTGTCGCTGAACAGGCGTGGTACCTGGGCCGTGTAGGCGGCTCGCGGCGGCACGAAGCAGTTCGCCGGATCCGCTACCGTCGCGCCGTTCCATCGAATCTCGCCGGCGTCACAGGGCAGCAGGCCCAGCAGAACCCGCAGTACGGTGCTCTTGCCGGAGCCAATCCGTCCGGTGATGACCACCAGCTCGCCGCGAGTCAGCGAGAACGTGACGCCTTCGATGCCGCGTTCGGCGCCGGGGTGACGATAGCTGAGGTTGACCACCTCCAGTCGCTCCAACCGGTCGGCGGCGGTCTTGGCGTGATACGGCACAGCGGGGAAGTGACCATCCAGGTAGGTGGGCTCGTGGCGTACCAGCGCATGAGACGGCGCCCCCTGGAGCAAAACCGACATGCGCTCGAACGAGACGCGCGCCTGCTTGTAGG
>JAABUJ010004078.1_pt1 | contig 15681 bp, 12 predicted proteins | sample 5559131 | NCBI WGS metagenome assembly JAABUJ01 (sample SAMN10711875, study PRJNA513366) | rock metagenome | isolation source: Antarctica rocks | place: Antarctica: Victoria Land, Mt New Zealand nord | collected 2016-01-07 | reverse complement strand
GCAAGCAACGCCGCCTCGCCAAAGATTATGAAGAGCGGCCTGCATCCAGCGAGGCCCTCATCCAGATTGCTATGTCTGCCCTCATGGTCAGAAGATTAGCACCTGACTAACTTTTTATACAGTCTCTGAGGGCGGCGGGGAGAATAGTGCAAGCAGTACGCGGCGACGCCGCTATACGCGAACGCCATCGTCCGGGCCGCTTCTTCTGTCTGCGGAGCATATGCTTGTTCTGCGTTTCTTGGCTGAATGCCGCTTTCTCTCACTGCCACAAGTGGCTGGGCTGATCGGTGTACCGGAAAAGGGGACACGCCGCCGCCTTCGGGTTCTCTTTGACGCGGGCTTAGTGGATGTCATCCCCGTTTCACGAGTCGCGCTTGCACCGACGGATGCTCCAAACGACAGCTCCTTGTTGTTTGGCTCGGCTCCTAATATCTATGCGCTCACAGCCAGTGGATGGAAAGCAAGCTCTACGCAGTCGGTCGCCGGAGAAGGTGCGGGCCACAAGACGTCCACGTATGGACCCAAAAACGGCCTCTTCCTCGCCCACGAACTTGCCGTGCGCGATGTTCGTGTTTGGCTGGAAGGCGTGCGCCGTGCGACCGGGCCTGGGCCACAGATTGGGTGCTGGCAGGTTGGGCAGGAAGCCTGGATTGAGGTAGGGGAGCCAGCAAGCCGCGCGTCTGTTCGCCCGGATGCCTGGTTTGCCTATGAGCTAAACGGTGGCGCTCGTCCCATAGTCCTGGTGGGCCTGGCGGAGATAGATCGCGGCACAGAGCGGGGCGACCGGCACTGGTGGGCAAAGATGAACGGCTACCGCCGATTGTTTGAAGAACAGGAGGCACTCACGGCGGCGACGGGCTATGTCAACGCGCGGGTACTGGTCTTTACTCCAAACGCACAGCGGAGGGATCGCCTGGCAGCCACACTGGTAGACCTGGTTCAGCAGGCCAATCTTCCGTATGAGTTCCTGAGTCATTTCTGGCTGGCGGAGCACGCCGTGTTGAGCGGCGATGACCTGGCAGCACCCGTGTGGCGTCGCCCCGGCGTTTCTTCACTCCTGCCACTGGTATCCCCAAAGGTGCTGGCTTCAGCGCGGTCTGAGGGCTGAGCGTCATTATAGGAGAGTAGTGGCGGCTAACTTTGCTTGGGGATTTTCTCAAACAGACGGAGAGGAACAGGAGTAACAGACTTAAGAGGCCCGGTGGCGGCATAGAGTCTGGGGTAGAAAAAAGTCCGCAGATGCGGACCAGGGGGAGAGCGGTTCTTACTCGGGCAGTTCGCTATGAAGGAGGCTGCGCTCGATAACGTGACGTGGTACTTCCTGCCATTCTGGGTCGGACAGGTCACCATTTGGAAGCCCTTGAAACGTGACGATGCTGAAGCGTTCTTGCTTTGGCGTCAGCATGGAGCCAGAGGGGTAATGCTCGATCCACACGATCCCGCCCTGCAAGAGACCAATTTGTCTGTCCCTGGGAAAAGCAGCAGTTACGTCTGTTGCGATCCTTTCCACGAAATTGGTCACGCTCGCGACTGAAGCAAGTTTTTGGCTGGCGATAATGACCACCCTACCTGTTTTCGAGGGATGCCTCGGCTCAAAAATGCGGATCCGACAGACGCCAGTCTGCGCGGGATCGTAGGTTGGGAAGGTCTGCTCAAAGTCGAACGTCTTGTGCAAGGGGCACTGGTGCATGGCCACTCTCCTTTGACATCGCATACCTGGGGGACTCCCGCAGGTCGGCAGAATCGTAGCAAAAGAGCGCGAATTGTCAAGCTCAAACGCCCTACTCTGGGTTCTTGGAATGAGTTATCAAATCAGGTCCTTCAACAAAAACCGCCTATCAGTGATTTGATAGGCGGAAGGAGGTGAGGAAAGTCGTTCTTTCCTGGGGGGTAAACTGCCCGCCCGCTGCCGGTCTTGCACAAGACTGATCCCAGGCGCACGCTCGAAAGCATCTGCACCTGGTCGCTGGCTCTCCGGCAAACGCGCGGGGCTTGGTCCGCAGAAGGCGAGGCCTTCCGCAGGCGGCTGCCATCCCTGGCGGCCTGTGGCAACTCTAATCTTCAGCCAGGCAAGTTCAACATCCGTTGCACAAACAGTGTGTCTTTCTGTTCACTGCTTATCTTGTTCACTCGTCGCGGAATGGGTCGTCCTGCTCAAACTGAAGCCGGCGGTACACCGTCCCGGCCTTCTGCCGCCGCGCTTCCTCCACGAAGATGCGCGTTAACACTTCGCTCGGCACATGGCCGTCCCGCTTGAGCTTTGCGGCGTACCGGGTGAAGTTCATCGTGCCGGTCTGAGACAGCGTATGGGCGAACACTTGCCCGCTCTCTTCTTCCCGCCAGGCGATCCACCAGCGCGGGAAGCAGCAACCGTCTCGGTCTTCACACGGGCCGCATTCACGTCCAGGCCGCCCCACGTCGGCAGTCTGCCGGTTGGAGGAGGCGCAGAACACGCCACCGTCCTTGTCCTTCATCACGCGCACGACGCGGCTCTCAATGATGATACCGACAAACTCCCTGACCTCAAGGTCCAGGTTCTTGCAGACCAGCAGGCCGCGCGGGGCGTCAAGCGACACCCAGCAGAGCTGCGCTCCGAGTTCTTCCTGCCCGTCCAGTTCCGGGGCATGGCCCGAAGCGGTGAGCGGACTCTCCTGCATGGCATCTGCCAGCATCGCTCCTCCGGGTTCAGCATCTTGCGGCGTCGGAACGGGCGGCTGTGCGCCACTTCCGCTTCGACGCTGGGACGTTGTGGCCGGCAGGAACGGATCACCTGAGCCGGGTTCTTCTGTCCCGTTGCGTTCTTCTACGCGATCTCGTGGTTGTGCGGCGCTTGGCCGCTGCTGCGTTCTCATCTTGCTGTTCCTCTCATCGTATCGATCCTTTCGTTCCTCTCGATGTCCATCAACTGGACATGGTCTCGTTGGCGTACTCGATCTAGTTGGCGTAGGTGGAGCTTTCCGCGGCGCTGCTGAGTATCTCTCGCTGCAAGGCGGTCAGCAGCTCTCCCGCTTGGTCCTTGTTTAGCTCGCGCGGCTCCTTCTTGCCGAACATCTCCCAGAGCAGTCGCCGCAGCTCCCAATCGGCGACGCCGTGGCGGGTGCAATGGGACTGGATGGCAAGCTGCTGGGGCTTGGTAATCGGCGGAACATAGGCGGGGTAGCCTGATGAACCGTTTGCCGTCGGTACCTTGCCTCCGTTCTGATGGGGAGCGGCCTGACCAGCAGGCGAGTAAGAACTTGCCGGTTGACGGCTATGTTCAGATGAGTGACCATTCCCGTTGCCGGCATGAGCGCTTTCCATTGAAGTGCCCGTCGTTGTCTGCCGTTCAGCCGAAGTACCTCCTGTGTCCGCAGCGGGATTTGGCTCGTTGCTCGGGGGCGGAACTGTCTCGATGTTGCAGCTCTGTTCGGGGCTTGGACCCCTGCGAACTGTCCGGTCCGCCTGCTTCAGTGCCCGCTCGGCTTCTTCGGCCAGCACCGACGCCATCAGCGTCAGGTCTTGCTCCTCCTCTGTCAGCCGCCACGTCACGCTCAGGCGCGTTTCGCGGCCCTCAATCCGCTCGTCGCTGCCCGCTTTGCCGCTCTGGTCGCCGCCGTACACGGTTCGCCCCAGCGCAAGCGTCATCTCCGTTGCCGTTGCCATTTCTCGTCTCTCCTGTTCTTGTGTGTCCTCATCGTCCGCCTTTTTAGCTGCGGGTGTCAGAGGGAGAGCCAGGCACAAGATCGTGCCTGGCCCGTAAGTCGTGTTCAAGTAAGTCGTGTTCAGGTCAATGTTCACATCAGCGCGGCAACCGCGCAGATGCTGGCAAGCGCTTTGGCCTCACTTCATCCGCTAGGTGCCGCTTCTCCGGCGGCAACAGCCGCCGCACCACTTCCAGCGCTCCTTTCTTGTAGACCGCCACGCACACCAGCGAGCCTTCCGGGTCTTTGACAACCCAGAAGCGGCCGCGCCGAAGGATGCGGAAGCCGCCGATCTGAACCGTGCAAGCTCTGGCTGATTGAACACCCATGCAGAGTGTCGTCATGGCGCTATCCTCCTGGCAGCCGGTCATTGCCGCGCATCCGTCCGCCGTTGGGGCGGCGAATGAGCGCATCCGCTTTCACAGGCGCAGGCAAGCCTTCGTCCAGCAGTCGCCCTGCCACGACTTCCAGATCGTACCGGTCGTCGGGCGCAAGGCTCTGAGCCGTGTAGGTCAGCGCCTGCACCAAGCCGTAGATGCGCTCCTGCTGGGGAGGCGGCGTCGAGAGCAGCGCCTGCTTCACCCTCTCCTGAACGGCTTGAGTGAGAGCCGCCTGCTGACCGATAGCCCGGATCACGCCCTCCACGTCCGGCACGGGTTCCCGCGTGGCCGCTTGGAGGCGGTCAATCAGGCCCGCCCCGGCAGTCACCGCCTCACAGACGGCGCGGTTCAGGGCGTCCGCAAAGCGCGGGCGGTCCCACGAAACGTGCCGCTGGCGCAGCAGGCTCTTCCCCCGCACGAGGCGCACCATGCCGTTTAGGCATACTAATCGCCACACGAGTGCGTCGACGGTTACACTTCTGCGGCCCGTTTCTGAGTTCGCGACGTGAACGCCGACCATCAGCCGGTCGTTCGGCAGCACCTCACGGGCAAGCCGTGGGTCTACCAGCCGCAGGTGGAAGCTCTCCGGGGTGAGGGCGATGCCCCGCACCTCGAAGCGGTCTTCCAGGATCGGCACCAGCGTCCCGACAAGGTCCGCATTGTCCAGCGGGCGGTAGCGGTCAGACAGCACGGCCCGGACAGTATGCGCCTTGCAGCGCAGCAGCCAGGGGCGGGGAGTGCCCGCATTGCCACCCCGTTCTTCATCAGGCTCTTCCCCGGTCTGCCAGGCCCAGTGGTTGAACTGGGCATCTTGCAGGGGAGTTGGGCAGCGAAGGAAGTACGGGACGGGGATACCGAGCCGGTGGCAGACCTGCGCGGTGGCCCAGGGCGAGAGTGCGAGGAACTCGGGGTGCTCTTCCAGATGCTCTTCGGGCAGGACAAGCTGGCCGCGCGAGAGGATCAGGCGGTCTTTAGGGACGAGGAGGTCCCACTTGCCGGCGTCGTCCTGGGCGATCTGCCGTTTCAGCTCGGTGAGGCCATGCCTTTTGGGCAGGTCCAAGGTCGGCTGAAACTCCGCCCAGTTCGGTGCAGGCTCTGAAACCTGCGGCAAAGCTGGGGTCAGGCTAGACTCTCTCGCAGGGTTCGACGGATCAAGAATGGCCAAAGTAGCCGAGGGGTTCGGCTGGGCGTGGTTCTCCCGCAGGGGGAGAGTATCGAGGGACATGGTCTGTGCTCCTTGCCCCGGACGATCTCGATCTTGTGACATAAATTGTTAAGGGCTGTTCGTTAAAGAACAGCGTTTGCAAAGTTGTGTCCATGTAGCGAGATGTCAAGGGGCGCATGAAGAGGGGGATTTGCCGACGGGTGTAAACTGACGGCGCTCTTCAGGAACCAGCTTAGAGAACGTCAAGCGAAGGACAACGAGCGGTGCATGAACGCGCGGAACGGCAAAGAGAAAAGCTCCAAATAGAAAAAGCCCCGTGCTTGTCACCACAGGGCGAAGAAAGCCAATCAGTCGAAGAGGTTAATCTTCTAGGATGCAATCCCCCGTAGCTTGCTCCGTTACCGGATTTGTCCTCGTGGCCGTCTCAGCGGCCACTCTCTAGCGGCGGCTCGCCGCCGCAATCCGTCTGATACCTCAGAGCTTGCCCCGTCAGGAACTTCATTAATGCCTTACCTCATCGGAATCCTGCCACCGCGTAACATCTGTGCTCCACCAGGCCTGGCTTCCAGGTCTTCTGAAGCATAGTAGACAAAAACTCAATACGCCTACTTAACAAACGTTTGTGCGTGCCATCGAATGAGGTATAATGTTCCAACCAACCAAGCGGTAAGGAATCAGGCAGCCAATGACCGACAAGTTTGAGCTTTACGACGTCCTCAGCGTCTTGGTCCCCGGTATGCTCCTGGTCGGGCTGGTGCCGATCTGCTTTCGGTCGCTGCTCCATATCCACGGTGCCAGCTTCCCCGCCGCCTTCGAGGTCGTGCTGCTCACCGGCCTCGCGGTCTTCCTCGGGTTCATCGTGCAGGCGCTAGGGAGCCTCATCGAGCCTTTGTTGGAGAAGACGTGGGGCGGCCGTCCGTCCAAGAGGGCATTCGCCAAAGGGTTGGGGCCGAGGTATCTGGGTAAGGACGAGGCCGACCGTATCAAGCCGAAGCTCGTCAAGGCCGTAGGCGAAGGGCAGTCCGATGGCAGCCTGTTTCGGTACGCCTCTCAGATTTCCGATGCCGCCGGGATAGGGCGATGCACGCGATTCAACGGCCTCTACGCCTACCACCGAAGCCTGCTCGCGGCAGCCGCGGCGTCAACAGGCCTGTTCCTGGTTTCCACTGTCTCGGGATCGGCGGCGGCGCTGTCGCCATCCCAAAAAGGGCTTGTGTTCCTGGGCGCGCTCGCGCTGATCGCGCTGCTGTGGCACCGGACTCGGCAGCGCTCGCTGTACTTCGCGGCGGAAGTCCTGATGACGGCGGAGCGCGTACTTGACGAGAAAACCGGGGCCTCACTAAAGCATGCCGGCGACGTAGCGGCCGAGGAGCCTGCGTCTATGCGGGACGTGCCCGCAAAGGCCACCGAGACACTGAAACATTCCTAACGAAAGGCAGAGCGATGGCGAACAAAGGACATAACATCTTATGGCCGGCAGACACCGAGGTCCTGGTGCGCGTCGCAATCCTGCACGTCGGCCAGGGGGCGAGCGCCCTGGTGTTCATGGCGGATGGGGATACCTACCGAACGCTGCTCGTGGACATCAACCTGGACTCCAAGGCCGAGGGGATTGACGTGCCCAAGCTCGTAGCCGACGTCGTCGGTAGCAACGGGCTTGGCGTCTTCGTCAACACGCACCCGCACAGCGACCATCTCTGCGGAATCACCCCGCTTGGCGAGGCCGTGAGCATCGGCGAGGTATGGCACTCGGGACATGTGCCCGGTCCCGACGACCGGGCGGCCTACGACGACCTCCAGAAGCTGATCAAGAAGGTCACGAAAGCGGGCGGTGCCGAGATGGAGATGCGCGGGAGCGACGATCCTACCACAATCGGCGAGGCGGAGTGCTACATCCTAGCGCCCGCCGACTACGTCAAAGAGGAGATCGGGGACGAACCTCCCAAAGAGCGTCGCAAGCGCATCCACGAGCAGAGCGCCGTCCTGAAGTTTGGTGACGGTGAGCGGTGGATCATGATCCCCGGAGACGCCGACCGCGATGCCTGGGAGATGCACATCACGAAGCACCACAAGGACCGAATCGGTGCCGACGTGCTGGCGGCGGCCCACCATGGCTCCCGCAGCTATTTCAAGCATGACGAGGAGGATGAGCCGTACCTGGAAGCGCTCCGGGGGACGGCACCGACATATGTAATCGTTTCCGCTCCCCGCGCGGCAGAGAGCCGCCACGACCATCCGCACCCGGACGCGATGGATCTGTACGAGGAAGAAGTCGGGAAGGGCAATCTGCTTCATACGGGAGAAGACCGCCATTCCTTCATCTGCGACATCTTACGCGACGGCACGGTTAACGTCGCCTCCGACGACGGGGAACTGGTTGAAGCGTACCCGTACACGACCGGCGACGGGGACGGCGGTGGCACTAAGCAGTCGGGTGCGGTCAAGACTACCGCTCCGGCGATCCTGGGGAACGATGGGCGTTCAGCGTAGCAACCGTTTGGAGGACCGCTATCGGGACGCGGCCGAGGAGGCCCGTACAGTTGTCGCGGCACGTTATCGCCTGGGCCTCTGCCGGCCGGACTCCCTAGACTATCCCGGCACGTCCTCCATATGGCGCGAAGTATGGCGCGTCGACCTGGACGGGGCCTTTCCGCTCCAAGTTCTCATCGGCATCCCGTCCACATTCCCGGACGAGTTGCCGACTGCTTATCTTCCCCAAGAGACGGCCGCCGCTGCAGCTCCCTTCCCTCACCTGAATCGCAACAGAATCTTATGCACGTTCGATAGCACCACTTCCTTCCCGAACGCGGACCAGCCATCCAACATCGCCCTGGCCGTCATCGAGCGGGCTACAGAGATCTGGAACGCCGGGGCGGCCGAGACGAACCGGGCGGACTTCGCCGACGAGCTGAAGGCGTATTGGGACGACGTGGCGACCATCAATGCCTTCTCCATCGTACCGCCTCTTCCGCTGGCAACGCCGGTCGCGGTCCTTGAACTTTCTCCTGCCTGGGCCGGCTCCGCATGGTTCTTCGCGGAAACAGCCCTGGCCGCCCGCATGTGGCTTGACGGGGTGGGGTATGCCGGGAAGATTCGCGACAGGGCTGCGCTTTATCTGCCCGTCGCCTCCCTTGGACTGCCGCCCTTCCCTTCCACGAACGGCGACCTCTACGGGCGACTGGAAGCGTCAGGCCCAGAAGCGCTGCGTCATCTGCTTTCGTTTCTCGGCCGCTTTCCCCGGCCTACCGCCGTACTGGCCGGAGTGCCCGCAGGGAATGGTGCTGGCATCGCCACTTTGGCATGGAGCCACCCGGAACTTACTCGCACTGTGGCAGGGAAGAACGGGTTCTATAGGGCCTCTGACGCGGTGCCGGGGTTCCGTCCAGGCCATCTGCCGCCCGCCCTTGAGCTGTCGAGCATCTCGCCGCACGGGATACTGATCCGTGCAGACGTTACGGACGTCAGCCAGGAGCGACTTGCGCTACGGACGGCCGGCTCGGCTGCCGCGACGTTCCCGCATCCTGTGAACGTGATCGGTTGCGGCTCCGTCGGCGGCTTTCTTGCCGAGGGGATTGCCCGCTCGGGGTATGCCGCCAGCCTGCGCTTGGTCGACACGGACCTTCTAGGCGCGGAAAACGTCCAGCGGCACTACTGCGGCATGTCCGACGTAGGCCAGCTCAAGACCAAGGTCCTCCGCCGAAAGTTGCGGCAGCACTTCCCACACCTTCGCTGTTCCACTTACGAGCGGAACGTCCTGGACGTGATGAGCGCGAACCCGACGGCGTTAAGCCCTGCTTCGCTCACGATCATCGCCCTCGGAAACACTGCAGTCGAGCGGCGTTTGAACCGGCTCTTGTTTGACGACGGCATGCTGCTCGAGTGTCCGGTCGTATTCGTATGGGTCGAGCCGTTTCTCACGGGAGGCCATGCCGTGAAGATACTCAGTCCCGAACCGGGATGCTTCGAGTGCCTCTTCGACGGCCGGCTGCGGTTCCGCCACCGCATCATAAGGGAGCCGCAGCAGTTCGCCCGCCGTGAAGCCGGATGCCAATCCAGCTACACCCCATATGGGGGCAACGCCGTCGCGGAATTCGCGGCGAGCGTCCTGCGCTTTTGCCTGCGTCCAGATCCCCATCCGAGCAACACTCTCTTCACATGGTGCGGCGATCTCGATGCTGCCCGCGCCGCGGACATAGATATTAGGCGTGAATACGAAGGGGTCCAGTCCTTCTCATCCGTCTGCCGTAGCATCGTCGCCCGCGTGTCGTGTCCGGTCTGCTCACCATGAAAACCGTCTATAAGCTCAAGCCGGAAGGTGCCTTGGTATTCTCTTCCGAGGCTATCCGGTCATTTACGGATCACCGCCAGCCAGTCGGCGCGGACGAGGCCGGGGGAATCCTGCTAGGCCGCCTATTCCGAGACTCGGGCGTAGTGGTCGAAGTAGCAACGCCTCCAGGTCCCTTTGATAAGGCGGGGCCGAGGTTCTTCCATCGATCCCGCGAGTCCGCGCAGCAGCACGTCGACAAAGCCTGGCACGACAGCGGCGGCGAACAGGTATATCTGGGGGAATGGCATACGCACCCTTCGCCTGTTCCCCTACCTTCCTGGCGTGATCGCACCATGATCCGCAACATGTTCAAGCAGACAAGAATGGAGATTAGTTTCCTCATTCTTGTTGTCGTAGGCTATGATGAGAACTGGGTGGGGATTCAAGACAAGATGAGGCTCATTTATGTCGATGAATAAAGCAGGAAATCATACCCTGTAGCTGACTCGCGCAAATACGGTTCCTTTATGAGTACGCCTACGCACCCGAGTTGCCTGGCTCCTACCAGTCCATCGACGACAACGTTCAACCTTGTCGAGCAGATAGGCGTTGAGATCGCTCCGCTGATTCTGGAAAAAGGGAGGGCCTCTGGAGCCGGGCGGTGAGACTACCAGTGCTATAAAAAGCCATGCGTTGCACCATGTGAGACTGCGAGGCGATACGCTCGCAGGTGGTGTTTTTAGTTAGTGGTGTTTTTGGTTAGCGGTCAGGCATTGACTAAAAAGAAGCCGTAAGCGTCCGCTTTCTTTGGGAGGCCCCCAACAAGAAGGGACCCGCTGTCCCTTCACAAAGGTTGGACCGACACGGGGCAGGCCTCGTTCCTGAACCACTGGGCTAAACCAGGAAGAGCACGCACCGCGTCTTCCCACGTTCGGTAATCCCGGCAGAACATGTCGTCAAGGAAGACCGCCACCCATCCCACAGGACCCTCCGCAAGCTTGGCTTTCAACGGCTCGGGGCCAGACTCGAACGTTATCAGGAAACGTTTGGGATTATGACGGAAGGCTTCGGCAAGAGTTTCTACTCGGGGGAGTTGCGAAACGCTGACTACCTCGGACTGCCGGCGAAACACCCCCATGCAGCAGACGACAGACTCCTTCAGGATGGGAGGGGCAAGCTGCTCGGAGTGATAGCCCCTGACAAGACTGAGCGGTATGTTTCCTGACGCGATTCGGTCAATATCTTCCTCAGACTGAACCATGATCTCGATGATCGGCTTGCCGAGTGCCCTCTTCTCTTCCGTACAGGCCGACGATACAAACACCTCGACAAAACTTACCAAGCCCGTTTCGGTGTTGGATAACAGGAGGTCGGGTATGAACGCCCCGTGCTTTTTTTCTACTCTGACGGTGTCAAACAGATTCACAAGATCGGCTGCATGTCTCTCAGAGCTCTTCAGGCACTCTTTGCCTGCGGCCTTCGCCTCGCTCGCCTCGGTACTTGCGGCCCACCGCCGCGTTGGACGCAACGACAGGTGTCCCTATGGCAGCGGGAACAAGTATAAGAAGTGTCACCTGATCAGGTTAGAGGCGTTAAGGCGAAGCATCGGACCGGGGCAGTTGTCGCGTCTTCTCGTGTGCCACAGGCATGGCGAAGGCGTCAGCATCCGGTTCGGGTGAACCGTCAGCCGGGTTGCACACTCCAGGCGCGGAGGCCATCGTAGCTAAAACCCAGATAAAAACTCACCTTCTGATTTTCGTCTTTCCCCTTCGTTACACCCGCCCGTGCCGGCACGAAGAACGCTTTCAAGCCATATGACAACTCGATCACACCGGCCTCCGGACGACTGATGGTTGCCACGCGCCCTTCGAGGCGAGCCAACGGCTCCGTGTTGCTGTAGAAGTTTGCTTCGTCATCCCACTCACCAAGCTCGGTGTAATGCCTCAGCCGCCGCAAACCTTGGCCTTTACCGAACCACTCATAAGACCTCGTCCTATTTCTCAGGCTCCGTGACCTAACCTGGGACTGCTGAATTAGGTCGTCTGAGACAGCTAACGCTAAAGTCGAGCCGTCTATCGCCTTCAGTGCGTGCAGAACGTAGAGGTAGAAAAAAGCGTCCGGTCCGCCGCCGGTCGCCTTCCAGTTGGCTAGCCTCTCGATGGCGACGTCGATGTCCTGACGGGGCGAGTTGCGTATGGCCTGCAACCAGAGCCGGATGTTATGCTCATTCGTCGGCTCTTCCCTCAGGTTCTCCTGCATTAAGTCTATGACGTTCTCGATCTCCTTGGGCGACAGCTTAGACCAATTCCGGCCCTTCTGCCGGCCAAGGTAAGCTCGCACGATCTGACGCCGGATGGGGGGAGCGAAAACTTCCTTTTGGAGCAGGTTAGTCCAGCCCTCGATAGCGCGCGAATAATTGTCGATGGTCCGGTCTAGCTCGGCTTGACAGGCGATCACGTAATTACTGGCTCGGTCGCCCTCGCGGCCCCCTTTCACGCCGTCCATGAGGTTTTCCACCTCGTCGAGCAATTTCCGGTACCAGCCCGCAGTGGCAGAGGTCAGGAACTCCGACCGGGATGTTTTGCCGGAACGCCCGTAGCCGAACTCGATGACCTTCAACAGCAGTTGGATCGCCGAGACGTAGCCGTGCTCACTCGCACGATCCAGGTCGCGTGCAATGGCGAAGGCAACAGTCGCCTCACGCACGACCCTCTCGAGCTCCGGCAAAGTTTTCTCCGCGACCTCCCCATTCTCTGCCTGCCTCATCACTTCGATAGCAAGGCTGCGGTAGCACATACCCTTCATGTGGTAGAGGACGGGGTCATCGGGCGAGAGCGAGATGGCCCGATCCACCGCTGCGATCGCCTCAATCTGGTCGTTTGCGTCAAGGCTGTAGAAGCGCCCGAGATGCCCCCAGAAATGCGCTTCCTCCGGGAACACGGCCACGAGTTCTTTCAGTATGCTCTTGCGTCCCTCTAACTCCTGCACATGTTCGATAAGCTTCGCAAACTTCGCGTTGGCGGAACTTTCGGTTCCTAGCAGCTCATGTTCGTTCCTCAGGATGAATATCCGCCCCAACAAATCTACCACGTCGTCGTTAGGCAAGGCCGAACTCTCACCGCAAATTCCGATGAATTCGATAGCCCAGCTCGAGAGGGAGCGCTTCCACTGGCCGCGATCCTCAGCGGTACCGGACAGAATGATCTCCAATATCTGCTCTGCAATCAACTGATGCGCGGGCCGCCACCGTTCGGCGTCTTCCTCAACCAACAGTTCGAGCTGGGGTTCCCCCAACAGGCTGGTCAGCCGAAGGGGACGGTTCTCCGGGTGGCTGAGGTGTCGGGCGAAAAGTTGCGTGATGACCGGCTTATGGCCGTAGTAGTACGCCAGGGCAAGGAAGGCCAGGATCTTCCGCTGTGCGGGAGTGGCCACTTCCAGGCGCGTTTCCACGTACCTGGTGAGTCCCATATATTCCTTGCCGAAGGCCGCCAGCGCAAAATGGAAGGGAGTCCGCTCCCTCGGATCTTGTTTTGCCAGCACGCCGGTCAAGGCGTTGGACTTGTCATCGGCGACGCGCCGGTAGGCCGCCGCAAAGCGATAGCTTTCATCCAGGTTGAGATTTTGCCCGAGGAAGACAATCCGCTCGCTATGGGTGCCGGTGTCGAATCGCCTGACGATTGTCAGGAAGACGACAGGGATGTTCTCCGTTCTCAGCTCCGAATACAGCCGCTCTATCTGGTCGTGTTTGGTATCCGCGCCCTCAACTACGGCCAGTATCGGCTGCGAAGTCCACTTGAAGATCTCACGGAAGCGTCCCACGGTCTGACCGGGCACTGCCCGCTGCAATACGACGGTCGGGTAGCGGAGGTGCAGGTTCCACGCCACCCGGCGCCCGACCGTCGTGCCTCCGGCGCCCGGCCAGTGGTAGAGGTTCAGCCGTGCCGTGGTGCGAGATTTTAGTTCTCTCTCAACGAGGTCTTCGATGGCCTTCGTTTTGTCTCGGTCAGCGTCGAAATGCAGATCCAAATCCGCCCAATCGGCGGTGGCTCCTCTCAGAAAATCTGCGCCTGGCTGGCGGCCTTCGTCGGACTCGCGGGCGATCTGCGAATGCACCACGATCATGTCCTCGGCCAGCCAGTGCAGATTCGTCGGACTGATCGTGTGCGTGTTTCCGCCGGCCGTAGGCAACACTGCCGCAGGCTGCTCGGAGCCGTCCACCGACCTGATGTTTCGCTCAATCCCGCGCAGCATATCACTGATGCCGACAGCGACGGTCTTGCCGCCAAATTGCCTCGCCAACTCAGACAGCCGCTCGGCTTCCTGTGTCGCGAATACAAAGTCTACGGTGTTACCAAAGGCTCTGTCAATCGCCGTGCACACTTCGCGAACGTACTCAGGGGCGTGCCATAGACAAACGACTGTCACTGGTCTGCCTCCCCCCGAGCGCGCGAAGTCGGCCAGGAGCTGTTGCAAAGCAGAACCGTATTTGCGGTTCCACCCCCGCCAATCATCGTCCCCAACGAGCGTCTCGGCCCGCCCCTGAAGGCCCCGAGCGCTGTACCAGTAACACGCCCTTTCCGGCCTCAAGGCATACTCATTCCCCAGGGTGATCAGGTGCAGCGAGCGCTGGTTTCGGATGTTCTCCTGAGCATGGGCGTAGGCCCCCTCCGCCTCGGTATCAGGATCGAAATCGAGCACCAGCGAAATCGGCAGGCGTCCGAAGAACCGCCAGTCGGGATTGGCGGGGCCGGGGCCAACGAGTGCGGCGTACAATCTTCCAGAACCAAAATGATGACACTCCTGGGCAAATTTGTCCCAGTGGATGTTCCCGTTCGAGTCTTGCGAGGGCGCTGGCACGTCGGCTAGCGGCTCTTGGTTTTTGGCCAGGCGGCTGAACCAATTATATATCTTTCTGTACTCCTCAGGCCGGCCGTCATCATTCTGGGTGCCTCGTCGGAGATACAGGCGCTGCTGTTCCACGAGTTCGATCCTTCTGCCGGCCATGAATGGGCCGTCCGTCTGCAGCGGGATTTCGATGAAACCGAACGAGAGGCCATCCAGCCATATATCTTGGTAAATGAACTTGAGGGCAGGCTGTACCTGCGCTTTCTTTAAGATCTCCTGAAGATCGGCGTCATCGGGGTGGATCGATACGCCTACCCGATGATGTCTACCGTCCGGTAGAAGTTTCACCCCAACGACAATGTACGCCGGTGTGTTCCTGATGGTGTTCGCCATCGCCAGTATGTCTTTAATGAATTTAGACTTAAAATGGTCGTTGTCCAGGCGGTGGGGTTCAGCCTTAAAGTCGAGGGTCTCGCTCTCTGGCTGTTCAATCAGATGTTTAAATGTGTCTAGGTCCATACTGCACTTCCTTTCCAAAGTTGACAGTGGGGCTACGGAGATGGTTTCTTCCTCAACCTGAGACATTCTATGGGCGCATCTTCGGTCTTACAGCCCGCTCCTGCTAGCCATTTTAGCCATCTTCTAAAGTGGGCGCGCGGCTTCCACCGATTGCCACTGTGCGGTGAAGACTTAAAACAACAGCGACGACACCACGCCTATCAGGTCCAACCAACCATTCGGATTAATCTTTGACCCTACTGTTCGACATTCGTGTGCATTTTCCTTCCGACCGTTGCTGGAATATAGGTCATTAATCCCTGTACCTGATGTGAACCAAAGTAGACGTTTCGGAACACGTCTTGCCTGCCGCCGGGTCGATCAAGCGGTAAGTGGACGGTACAAGAGGCGCTCACGGGCTTCAAGGGTTTTCAATGCCGTAGAGAGTTGTGCGGGAGTAGCGGGGAATGAGGTCGAAATAGACTCCATCGGGGAGCAGTGGCGTTGTTCCCCTAATAGCGGAGGGGTTTTGTACGAAAACGGGGCCAGAGTGAAGACCCGCCGTACTGCCTGACGCCGCTATGGGTTAACAGGAGTCAGCCCAGGCAGTTAAGCAGAAGTGGCCTCCGAAGAGGTCACAGTATGGATAGGCTCTCCTCAGGCCAACCGACAGTCATCCTCCAGAAGTGCATGTACCTCGTGTGATTATCCGTGTGTAACTAACCATTGGTGCTAGTTCTATAGGCTGAACCGTGCCATCGAGAGAGGCACGAAGCCGTTCTCATCGGCTGGCAGGCCGTCCCAGCCGATGCACAGGTTGAAGAGGGCCATCGTGAACGCCAGCCG
>JAABUJ010004077.1_pt1 | contig 15682 bp, 17 predicted proteins | sample 5559131 | NCBI WGS metagenome assembly JAABUJ01 (sample SAMN10711875, study PRJNA513366) | rock metagenome | isolation source: Antarctica rocks | place: Antarctica: Victoria Land, Mt New Zealand nord | collected 2016-01-07 | reverse complement strand
GATCACACTCGTCGGGTGGCATACCCGCTCCGTTGTCCTCGACCGTGAGCTCCGCGCCGCCACCGGTGGCCGCCACCCCCAACTCCACCCGGCTGGCCCGGCCGTGGCGAATAGCGTTGCGCACCAAATTGTCCAGCGCCAGCCGCAGACCTGCAAGCCAGCCGAGGACGACGACGGGGGGACCGTCGCGGACGACGACTGTCACCTCAGGGGACACTCGCATCGCCTCCTCGGCCACCCGGAACAGCAGCTCGGTCAGCTCCAGCTCGGTCCGCGCCGCGGGGTCGGCCAGGTCACCCGCGGCGAGCTGTCCCAGGGCGGTGAGGGTGTCCTGCACGCGAGACTGCGTGCGCAGCAGATCGGCCAACACCTGCCTACGCTCGGTCTCGCCCAGCCGGTCCATTCCCAGCACCTCTAAGTCGGTGCGCATGGCGGTCAACGGGGTGCGCAGCTCGTGCCGCGCGGCCGCGGCGAAGTCCTGGGCGGTCTGCAACGCGGCACTCGTGCGCTCCTGCGACTCGTGCAGGCGGCGCAGCATGCCGTTGATTTCCGCAGCGAGTTGCTCGGTCTCCGCTGAGCCGTCTGCCCGCAACATCGCAGGGCCTTCCCCGACACTGCGGGCGCCTGCCGTGAGTCGGCGCAGGGGTCGTACCGCGCGCCCGGCGAACACCCACCCCAGCAACGCTGCCACCGCAATAGCCACTGCACTGACGGCCGCGATCTCCCAGCGCAGCTGGACGACCGCGGACCGCGTACCCGCGACCGGTGCAGCCACCGACACCAAGATCTCCGGTCGTCCCGGGGGCTGCACGGTGAGCACGCGATAACCCCGCCCGTTGAGGGTTCTGGCCGCCACTCCGGGTGGCGCCACCGGAAGCGCGGCACCGTCGCTCGCCGTGATTTTGCCGCCGCGGCGGATGGTGACCAGATAGTTGTCCGGCGCGACGGTGGTGGGGGAGATAACCTCGGCCACTGTGGACAGTCGACGGTCGAGCTGGTTGTACTCGTTGCGCGACAACACCGTCCAGGCGAGCGCAGCCAGCAGCAGCACCACCACGGTGGCGCCCAGCGCTGCGGCCACGGCCACCCGGGAGCGCAACGAGCGCGACTGTGTCATCGGCTCGAGGTCATCGCTTCAGGACGAAGCCGACGCCGCGCACCGTGTGCAGCAGTCGTGGTGCTCCGTCGACCTCCAGCTTGCGCCGGACGTAACCGACGAAGACGTCCACCACGTTGGTGTCGACGGCAAAGTCATAGCCCCACACCAGTTCCAGCAGCCGCTGGCGGCTCAACACGATGGTGGCGTTCTCGGCCAGCACCAGCAGCAGCTCGTACTCACGTTTGGTCAGCTCGATCTCACGCTCGTTCACCGTGACCTGGCGTCGGGCGGTGTCGATGCGCAGCGGCCCTACCGTCGGCATCGTGTCGCTGGTCCGCACCGGGGGCGAGCGACGGAGCAGGGCGCGCAGTCGGGCGATGAGCTCGTCCAGGGCGAACGGTTTGACCAGGTAGTCGTCCGCTCCCGCTTCCAGCCCGGCGACTCGGTCGTCCACCGTGTCCCGCGCGCTCAGCACACAGACGGGAACCTCGTGGCCCAGTGCCCGCAGCGCCGTCACTACGGCAACGCCGTCCATCCCGGGCATGTTGATGTCGAGGACCACACAGTCCGGGGGAAGCTCGGCGACCGCCCGCAAGGCGGAAATGCCGTCGGCGGCGCTGCGCACGGCAAATCCGGACACCCGCAGTGCCCGCTCCAGCGACGTACGCACGTCCTCGTCGTCATCGACGACCAGGACGTGCGGCTCGGCATCAGTCCGTGCGGTCATACTCGCGATTGTGCCTACCCGCCGAAGCGTGCCGCGGCCGCGGTCGGTAAGAGTTCGCTAAGACTTGAGTGCATCTTTCCAGTTCAACCGGCGCCCGGTGTGCAGCACCGAACGCTCGTAGATCCGGGCGCCGACCATGGCCAGGGCGACGGTGACCACCAGCATGAGCACCGCGGAGCCGATGATCTGGACGGCGTCGGTGGTTCCGGCCGCAATGCGCAGCGGCATGAGCATGGCCGAGAACGGCGGAATCCAGGACATCACCGCGGACAGGGTGCTGTCCGGGCTCTGCACGACAGCCTGAGCCAGGATGTAGCTGACGAAGATCACGATCGAGATGGGTGCGGCAGCAGAGTTGACGTCCTCCTGGCGAGACACCAATGAGCCCGCGGCGGCGTAGAGCACCGCATAGAAGGCGAAACCGAGGATGAACCAGACGAGCACCGAGGCGAACACCCCTACTGCGGTGCCCGTGACCGTCACCAGTCCTGTACCGAGACCGGCGGCCAGCCCGACGACGCCGTAGGCGACGAGCTGCACCAGTCCGACGGCGCCGATGCCCAGCACCTTGCCCCACAGCAGGTGCAGCGGCTTGATGGTGGCCAGCAGCACTTCGACCACGCGACTGGATTTCTCCTCCACCACGCCCATGGCGACGTAGATGCCGAAGAGGAAGATCTGGAAGAACATGACCAGCAGCGCGATGTAGGCGAGGGCGGTGCGCTGCTTGGCATCGGGGTTCGGTGGATTGGCGGCGTCGACGGTGACGGTGGCGCGCGCGGCCGCCTGGGTCAGCGTCGCCGGATCCACGCGTTGGGCGCTCAGCGCGGCGGTGACGGACTGCTGCCGTACGGCAGCGGTGATGGTCGCCTGTAGCGCCTTGGGAATCTCTTTCTGGACGACGGCGGTGTAGCTACCGCCCTCCCGGGGCACCAGCGCAACGTCGAGGTCGCCGGAACTCACTTTGGCGCGTGCTGCAGCCTCGTCGGGCACAGTCGAGGTGTCCACGGGAGCGCCGGTGGCCGGTCCGGCACGGCCACGAGCGCGGGTCGGTCACCCTGGGCGGCCGCCGCGTTCGGGTGGATCGGCCGCGGGTCCGCGCGGTGCACGGCAGCGGCGAGTTGCCGGTGCCGGCCTATGAGCTGTTCAGCAGCACCGAGATCCTCGGGCGGATGGCGATGGACCGGATGCTCGCGGGGCTGTCGACCCGCCGCTACCAGATCGGCCTGGAGCCGGTCGGGCAGCAGGTCAGTGAGGTGGCGACGAGCACCAGCCGGTCGGCGGTGTCGAGGAAGTTCGTAGCCCAGACCGAGACCGCCCTCGCCGAGCTGCTCAGCGCCGACCTGAGCACGCTGGACCTGGTCGCGATGATGATCGACGGAGTGCACTTCGCCGAGTCGTGCTGCGTCGTGGCGCTCGGCATCGACCTGCAGGGCACCAAACATCCGCTGGCGCTGGTGGAGGGCTCGACCGAGAACGCCACCCTGACAACGGATCTGCTCGTCGGTCTGCGCGACCGCGACCTGGACGTCACCAAGCCGATCCTGGTCGTGCTCGATGGCAGCAGCGCCCTGCGCAAGGCCGTCGTGGACGTCTTGGACCACCCGATCATCGCTCGGTGCCAACTGCACAAGATCAGGAACGTTCAGGACAAGCTCCCGCCCCACCTGCGCGGGCCGGTGGGAAAGAAGATGCGCGCGGCCTATCACGCCGACAGTGCGCTGCTCGCCTAGGCGCAGCTGCAGGCCCTGGCGCGTGAGCTGGACAAGACCCACCCGCGAGTCGCCGCCAGCCTGCGCGAGGGACTAGCCGAGACCCTCACCGTGCTGCGGCTGGGGGTGCCACCCACCTTGGCGCGCACCTTCCGCTCGACCAACGCCATTGAGTCCATGATCGGGGTCTGTAGGCAGCGGTCGGCGAACGTGAAGCGCTGGCGCGCCGCAGACATAGCGATGCGCTGGTGCGCAGCCGGGATGGTCGAGGCGGGCAAGCAGTTCCGTCGCGTCAACGGCCACCTACACCTGCCGAGCTTGCGCGCCACCCTCGAACGCGAGGCCGCAGAAACTGTCGGAGCCACCTGCCATGATGACCTGGTCAGCGTGGCCTGACGAACAACGGGCCGCCACCGAAGTTCCACGGAACGCGGGACATCCTCCCACACCAGCGACATGCCACCCACCCCGGCAATCTGCAGCGCGCCACGCCGGTCCCACCATGAACACGCAGCGCGACAGTATGTTTCAACTTAGGCTAAGTGGCACTGCACTTACACCTGAGGGCACACGTGAGGGAACTGGCCAAGGGAACCCGCATCACAGGAGAGTCCCGCACCGCCGGGCGGCGCCTGGGGTGTTGATCCGGGCGGGCCAGGGCACGGCGTTTCTGCTCGACCTTGCCCACTTCGGACCCGTGGCCCCGATGCGTGCGGCGTGGGTGATTAACGTGCGGTGCGGGTCCAACAGTGTCGGGTCGATGGTGTCGGTGACGGTTTTGATCGCGAGGAGGGCGTCGATGACCTGTTGCGCCCGGTACCAGGACTCGGGGTCGGTGGCTGTCGCGGCGTGGTGGCCGGGTCACTGCGATCAGCTCCCGCAGCGCGTGGGCGGCGACACGCCGTCAGGGAACCTGACCAGTTACCCGGCCAGCTGAAGTAAAGCTGTGCCGGGGCCCGCCTGCATGGGACGTCAATCCGAGGATGGCCAGGTCGCGTTTGATCTATTGACGGTGTGATGGAGGGGGGCATAGTTCGAGCTGGAGCAGGCCTTGTTGGGGGCTGCCTTAGATGCTAAGGGCACGGCGATGGCGATCTACCAGTACCGATGTGATCACGATGGTGTGATCGATGCGCGTTACCCCATCGGAACCGCGCCCCCTCGATACACATGTCCTAACTGTGCCGGTGAGGCAGTGCGGGTTTTCTCGGCACCGATGCTTTCGCTTGCATCACGGCCCGTAGTGACGGCGATGGATCGGGCGGAAAAATCTCGTGACACACCGGAAGTGGTATCAACGGTGCCTGGTCGCAGCGGTCCTACGAGAAGGAGCAGCTATGCCGGAAACGATTTTTCATGTTGACCAATCGAAGTCTATGCGCGACCAGCAGGTGCCCGGTCACAATCGGTGGCATCCTGATATCCCACCGGGTGCGCAGGCCCGGCCTGGCGACGAGTTCCGCATCGAGTGCAAAGAGTGGACTGATGGGCAAGTCCGCAACGACGATTCGGCGAACGACATCCGGGATATGGTGCTGGATTACAACCACATGCTGAGTGGACCGATCGCGGTTGCTGGCGCAGAGCCCGGTGACCTGCTCGTCGTCGACTTCCTCGATATCGGTCCGGCGAGCAACATCGAGGCCCCGCAGCAGCGTGAGGCCGGTCAGGGCTGGGGGTACACCGGCATCTTCGCCAAAGAGAATGGCGGTGGCTTCTTGACCGATCACTACCCGGAGGCCGGCAAAGCAATCTGGGACTTCCATGGTCGAAATGCCACCTCGCGGCACCTGCCGGGTGTGCGGATAACGTCGAACGTGCATCCCGGCCTCGCGGGGTGTGCGCCGTCGGCGGAGCTACTCGCCGAGTGGAACCGGCGTGAACAGGCACTCATCGACACCGATCCCAACCGCGTGCCGCCTTTGGCGCTGCCTCCGCTCGAGTCGGGTAACCTCATGGGTGCCTTGACCGGCGCGGCGCGGGATCGCGCGGCGAGCGAGGGTGCCCGCACGGTGCCACCGCGCGAACACGGTGGCAACGTCGATATTAAGAACATGAGTATCGGTACCCGGGTGTTTTATCCCGTGTACGTACCGGGTGCGAACTACTCCATCGGAGATCTGCACTTCGCGCAGGGTGACGGCGAGATCAGTTTCTGCGGTGCCGTGGAGATGGGTGGCTACATTGACGTCGGGGTCGACCTAATCAAGGGCGGCATGGATGCATATGGCATCGACATGCCCATCTTTCAGCCTGGTCGGCAAGAGCCGCGCTACACTGAATTTGTCACGTTCATGGGTATCTCGGTGGACGAGGGCGGCGATCAGCATTACATGAACGCCACTATCGTATACCGGCGCGCGTGCCTCAACGCCATTGAGTACCTCAAGAAGTTCGGTTACACCGGCGAGCAGGCTTATATCATTCTGAACGCTGCACCGATCGAAGGTCGGGTGAGCGGCATCGTCGACATTCCGAACGCGTGCTGCTCGGTGTATTTACCCACCGAGATCTTCGACTTCGACATCAGACCAGGGAACTCGGGACCGACCAGTGCGAACCGAGGTTCGCTAGCAAGCGCCGGCTAGCGGGGAGTTTCCCGGCGCGGATAGGTGCACCGTCCGACCCGGAGCCGAACGCACCGCCCGCCCCGCCGACGTCATCCAGGTGCGCGAGCCCGTCGCGTTCGTGTTCGACCAAGGTCGATCTCCAGGAACCCGGGCACGGCATCGTCTTACTGCACCCGCGTCCGGATCGGGAACTGGGACCTCAGCAAGGACCCGGGCTTGGTATGCGACCGGCCTTGGAGCTGCATCTTCGCCCAGTCCGGGGCCGCGGCGGGTGCGGATCGGATCAGGTGCCGTACCGCTTGGTAGACGCAGAGCATGGCCCAGAATTCCTGGGCGGCCATGGTCGGGACTGGGGGCGCAGGACGGTTTCCGGGCCGCATCGCTGGGTGGTTTTCAGGTCGGCGATGCCGGTTTCGGCTTCAGCGGTCGTGGTAGAGCTCGGCCGACTCGATCGCCGGGTAGCGCCTTCTCGTCGACCAGGGTGGTGGCCAGCGCGAAGAGCTCGGAGACCTCCGTACCGTCGGCGTCCTGGGTGCGGACGTTGTACTCGATGACCCGCACCGAGATCGGTTCCCCGTCGGCTTTGGGGGCGGGTTTCAGTTCGGACAGGTAGGTGCCATCGGGCAGCACCTGGCATACGGGCAGGGTGAACGACGCCGACATCCGCCAGCACAACTCGGCGCCGGTGCCCGCGGTCGCCTTCCACAGGGTGTGGGAGGCGAAGTTGCGGTCGGCCGGCACAAGCATCTACGGCCCCATGGCGCCCAGCAACTCCACGGCCAGGGTCTGCTCCCCGGTTGAGGACGGGCCGTGGGCGGCGGCCAGCAGGGTGCGGGTCCCCGCCTCGGCCAGCGCCAGCGGCCGCAGCTGCGGGTAGGGATTCGGCGAGGCCGAACCGTTGGACCCGCGCCCGAAATGCTCCGCGTTCTCCGGCGTGTCTGGTGTGCCCACCGGCCCGGCGACCCGGTCGAACAACAACTTCAACGCCGCCGACCCCAGTCTGGCCTTCGCCTTGGCGATCGACCTCGTGGAGGGCACCTGCCAGGTGTGCCCCACGACCCCGCGCAACACACACCAGCGCGTAGGCATCCGCTTTTAGCCAGCACCAGCCCGTACCCCGAACGCATGACAACCAACACGCCAACGTAAACAGCATCATCAGCCGCGCCGGCAGCCGCCGGCAGCGCCGCTCCCGCACCCCCGCCGCATCGACCACATCGTCAACCAACTCGCCGCGCTTGGCTACCGCGTCACCCTCCAACCCGCCGCCTGACACACCGCACACCTTTAGACCCAATCCGGCTCCGCTCCGCCGGATGCTGTCGCCTGCCCACTCACCAATCCATTTTCCGGTCAGCATTCGCGGTAGGGCTCCCTCGGCTCGCTGTGGCGTGTCGGAAGCGGTTCTTCGAGTCCGGCCTGGCGGGGTGTCAAGGGCCATTGGAATCTGCCCGAGGGTGGTCGTGAAACCTGCCCGGTGACGGTCACGAGAACTGCCCGGTGATGGCCATGGGATCTGCCCTGGTGCTGACCATCACCGGCTGGGTGTTCAGCTCAACGGACTCACCCCTTGTCCGGCGACGGCCTGGGATAGGCGCACGCTCTCACCGGTGGTTTGGCAGATGTGAGCGTGGTGCAGCAGCCGGTCGACGGTCGCGGTGGCGAGGGTTTTGGGCATGAGCTCGTCGAACGCAGCTGGGTGCAGGTTGGACGAAATGGCGACGGAACGTTTCTCGTAGGCGGCATCGACGAGGCGGTAGAGACCCTCGGCGGCGTCTTGGGCCACGGCCAACAGCCCAATGTCATCGACCACGACCAAATCAGCGCGCAGCACCCGGGCGATGGCTTTGGTGACGGTGTCATCGGCGCGGTGGCGGCGCAGTAACACCCCGAGGTCTTCCAGGGTGAACCACGCCACCCGCAGACCCGCTTCGACGGCCTGCTGACCCAAAGCCTCGAGCAGGAACGTCTTGCCGGTGCCCGACGGGCCGCAAACCACGAGGTTCTCCCGACGGATGACACGGAGGCTGGGTGGAAGGAAGGACCGCGATGACCCGTTCGGCCACCGAGCAGCACCAGGTGTGCGACTGCGGGAGCTGCGGCCCCCGCAACGACGACACGGCAACCACTGGGCGCGGCGGCCGCGTGCCTCGCGCGGGTGTGACGAAGGAGTCGCCGGTGATCGGGGCTGCACCTGCCGTGCCGCCAACCGGTGTGGCCACGCCGGTGAGCGATCTCCTGACCATCGGCGAGGTGGCCCGGGCCGCGGACGTGGCCACGTCCGCGCTGCGCTTCTATGAAGCCGAGGGCCTGGTCATGCCTGCTGGGCGGACGGCGGTCGGCTACCGGCTCTACGATCCTGAGCAGATCGCCCGGGTGCGGTTCATCCGGCATGCGCAGCGACTCGGCCTGAGCTTGGCCGAGGTCGGCGAGCTGCTCGCCGCGGTGGACAGCGACGACCCGGTGCCTACCCGGGACCGGCTTCGCCACCTGGTGGCCCACAAGCTCGTCACCACCCGGCAGCACATCACCGAGCTGCAGGAGTTCACCGGTCAGCTGGAGCGGGTGCACCGACGGCTCAGCGGCAATCCCGGCTGTGGATGCCGGCACCTAGGATCCTGCGGCTGTCTCCCGTTGGATCTCCCGCCGGTCGAGCAGAGCGAACGCGAACTGGATGCCGTCCAGACCGGCGCCTGCGGCTGCGGCTGTGGCTGTGGCTCCAGCATGGCGGCAGGGTAGAGGGGGGTGGTCCCGGGGTGGCGCGGTCCCGGAGCGGGAAGGCGACCGACATGTGAAAGGGCAGCACGACATGGACGATCAACAGCGCACAGCGCGAAACCGCCGACGTGCGCGCCTCCTTCGAGCAGACCGACCAGAGCATCGACGCCGACAACTTGAACGCCACAGGGGCAGCTGCTCGGCCCGGGCATGCCGTCCCGTCCCGCTGTCGAGCTGGAAACGTTGTCACCGACGACAGGAACAGCACCGGCTTCCGGGTAGCCAGCGGACGGGCCTAACCTTAACGCCCCCTGGGACTCCTGATCGGGGCGACAACGCTCAGCCGGTGGTCATGGCCCGGCATTGCTCGGCGCAGGCGCGGCAGGCTTGGGCACAAGCCTGGCAGGCTTGGGCGTCGAAGCGTTCGCACTCGCTGGCGCAGGCGTCGCAGACCTCGGCGCACAGCTGACAAATGCGGTCAGCCAGGGCGGAGCCGCGAGCGAGCAGTAGTTCGCAGAGGCGGCACAGGGCGGCGCAGTCCAAACACATCTGCCCGCAGCTGGCCATCGCTGAGTCTGTGCTGGGCAGGCAGCAGGTGTAGGCGCAGGCTTCGCAGGCCTGCGCGCAGTCGGCGCAGGCGTCCAGGCATGCCTGGTTGGTTTCGGTGACGAGGCTGTTGGCCATGGTGGTCAGATCCTTTCGATAGGTGGTTCCACGGTGCGGATGGTCCGCACCGTGTTGCGGTGGTCCCGGCGTACCCACAGGTGGTGGGCGCCCCGGCCAGACCGAGCGCCCCCCGCCGCACAGCGGCCGGCATGCCGCAGCACCGGTGCGCTGCTGCTCTGCTTGGTGCCCGGCGGTGATGTTGAGCAGCTCGGCGGCGTCCCGCACGGAGTAGCCGTGCTGGATAAGGTCCTCAACCGATCGGGCGGTGCCAGCCATGACGTCGGCCTCACGCGCGGCGAGTGCGCGCCGCTCCTGGCCCAGCCTGGCCGCTTCCGCCACCGTCTCATCATCGACGTCGAACCGTGTGCAGCAGCTGGCCGCGGCCATGATCGCCCTCGACGTGTACACCGGTGCCAACACCGCCGCCGAGCACGCCGAGGAATCCGCCCGGTGGGGCGCGAAGCAGTACCAGCTGCGACTGGCCAACGCGTTGCTGGGTGCGGCGCAGGTCGAGGCGATGCTCACCGAAGCCCTCGCCGCTGGCGGCGAGGACTTGGCGGCCGCACACCAGCAGCAACTCGACACCGCCGGTGGCCAGCTCGTCGGCGCGGCGTGAGGACGTGATCCCGATCCGGTAGCCGGCGAGCGGCTGGTCGTCGCTCATCCGTCCATCGTCTCTTGTCCATCGTCTCTTGGGTCCGGCGGCGCCAGACCTGGACCCCGAAAGAGCCTCATTTAGGCGGACAGCCCGAGCCTTTCGCGCACGGCGCGCGTGGCGGCAAGTACGTTCTGTAGCGATTCGACGGTCTCGGCGTAGCCGCGGGTCTTCAGACCGCAGTCGGGGTTGACCCAGAGCTGGCGCGCGGGGATCGACGCGAGCGCCGTCTCCAGGAGCTCGGTGACTTCGGCGACGCTTGGCACGCGCGGCGAGTGGATGTCGTAAACGCCCGGTCCAATGCCGTGGTCGAAGCCACTTGTCCGAATGTGTCGGATGACCTCCATGCGTGAGCGGGCGGCCTCGATACTTGTGACGTCGGCATCCAGGTTGCGGATCGCGTCGATGACGACGCCGAACTCCGAATAGCACAGGTGCGTGTGGATCTGCGTCTCGTCGCGCACACCCGAGGTGGCCAGGCGGAAGGAGCCGACCGACCAGTCGAGGTAGCCCGCGTGGTCTTTCCCCTTGAGCGGCAGCAACTCGCGCAGGGCGGGCTCGTCCACCTGCACGATCCGGATGCCGGCGGCCTCGAGGTCCACGATCTCGTCGCGCAGCGCGAGCGCAACCTGGCGCGCCGTCTCGCCGAGTGGCTGGTCATCGCGCACGAACGACAAGGCGAGGATCGTCACGGGGCCCGTCAGCATGCCCTTGACCGGCTTGGCGGTCAGGCTCTGCGCATACCTTGACCAGTGGGCGGTGATCGGCCTGGGTCGCGACACGTCACCCCAAAGGATCGACGGACGTGTGCACCGGGTTCCATAGGACTGCACCCAGCCGTTCTGGGTGACGGCGAAGCCGTCCAGGTTCTCGGCGAAATACTGCACCATGTCGTTGCGTTCGGGCTCGCCGTGCACGATGACGTCCAGGCCGATCTCATCCTGCAGCTCGACAACACGTTTGATCTCGGACCGCATGAGGCCGACGTACTCCGCCTCGCTCAGGATGTGCCGGGCCAGCTGTGCGCGGGTGCGACGGATGTCGGCGGTCTGTGGGAAAGAGCCGATCGTCGTGGTGGGCAGAAGAGGCAGGTCAAGAGCTGCCTCCTGCGCGGCGAGGCGATTCGCGTACTCGCCACGGGAAAAGTCCGCTGCAGTCAGGGCCGCGGTGCGTGCACGTACGGCACCATCGCGCACGCCCGGAGCCGACCGACGTCCAGCGAGAGCAGCAGAGGCCGCGCTCAGCTCCCCGTGGATCGCCTCATGCCCGTCGGCCAGTCCTGTCGCGAGCGTCGCGACTTGCCCGATCTTTCGGTCGGCGAAGGCCAGCCAACTCGTGATGCCGTCGGGCAGGAGCGGTTCGTCGTCGACGTCGTGGGGCAGGTGCAGCAGCGAAGTCGACGTTGAGACGGCAACCCTAGGCGAGAGCGCACGCAGCTCGGTGAGCACGCCGAACGCGGCATTGAGGTCACCACGCCAGATATTGTGGCCGTCGATCACACCACCGACGATGGTTTTGGCTGCCAGCGCCTTTCTCGTCGCGTCGTCGAGTCCGGTTGGAATCGTGCCACGAACGAGGTCGAACCCGATGGCTTCGACGGGCGACGCCGCAAGCACGGGCAGCGCGTCATCCAGGCTTCCGTACGGTGCTGCGACGAAGAGCTGCGGACGATCGGATGCGCCGCCCAGCGCCGCGTAAGCGGCCTCGACCGCACCGAGTACGTCCTCGCGCCGGTCCGCAATGCTTTCGCTGACCAGGGCCGGCTCGTCCAGCTGAACCCAGTGCGCGCCCGCAGTGGCGAGGCGTGCCAGGAGCTCGCCGTACGCCACGACGAGCTCGGTCACGCGGCTCAGGGGGCGGAAACCCTCGGGCGCCCCATCGCTCGCCTTGCCCAGCAGCAGGAACGTGACCGGGCCGACGATCACCGGGCGCGTGACGAATCCGGCGGCCCTGGCCTCCTCGAACTCGTGCACGAGGCGATCGGAGGCAAGTCGGAACACCGTCTCCGGGCCGATTTCCGGTACGAGGTAGTGGTAGTTGGAGTCGAACCACTTGGTCATCTCCAGCGGTGTGTGGTCACCGTCACCGCGCGCCACCGTGAAGTAGCCGGCGAGGTCGACACCGCCGTTCGCATCGAGCAGTGACGCGAAACGCGAGGGGACGGCGCCGAGGGTGACCGCGGCATCCAGGACCTGGTCGTAGTAGCTGAAGCTCTCCGGGATCGAGGAATCCGTGCGACCGAGACCGAGCGAGGCGAGGCGCTCGCGCGTGGCCGCGCGCAGCTCGGCCGCACGCGTCTTGAGTTCGTCCGCCGTAATCGATCCGGCCCAGAACGCCTCGACGGCCTTCTTCAGCTCGCGACGCCGGCCGATCCGCGGATAGCCGAGGATCGTCCCCGTCGGGAATGCGGGCCCTGCGGTGGGGTGCGTCATGCTGGTTCCTTCTCCGTGGTGGTGCCCTGATTGGGCGGGAGACCGCATCCGTCGAGGACGGACAGCACGGTCTCGTGCTGGTTGAAGGTGCAGAGATGGAGTCCGGGGCGCCGCCCGGGATCAGCCGACAGGCCGAGCGCCTCGCGGAGGGGCACCAGGGACCAGACTCGCGTGGCCAGCGTTCCGCTACCGCGCGTCGCAGCGAGCTGAACGCCGCGTCTCAAGAGCTGAGAATCGCCGTCCATTCCTGCCGATCTCCTGGATCCCCAAGGTGACCTCGTTGCCGCAGGTCGGGGGATGTGGCACACCTGAGCATTGGACGGCTCACGCAGGCCCCGCACGGTGCGGCCGCTTCGAGTGCTCCAGGATGAGCTCCTGACAGAGATCCATCAGACCGCCACCCCAAACACCGCGGGTACCTGGTCGAGAGCGCTCAGCAGCGCGTCGACCTCAGCAACCGTGTTGTATGCCGCGAAGCTGGCTCGCGTCGTCGCCGTCACGTTCATCCGCTGATGCAGCGGCCAGGCGCAATGGTGACCGACCCGAACGGCGACCCCGGCATCGTCGAGGATCTGGCCGACATCATGCGGGTGGACACCGTCGACCACGAAGGCGACCGCGCCCGAACGGTCCTGGCCGTCGGCCGGTCCGATGACACGGACCAGGGACGTTTCGCGAGACCGGCGAGCAGGGCCTCGGTGAGGGCGTGCTCCTGTGCCGTCACCCGCGACATACCCAGGCTGGTCAGGTAGTCGCAGGCCGCGGCCAGGCCCACGGCCTGGGCCGCCACCGGGACACCCGCCTCGAAGCGCTGCGGCGGAGTGGCGTAGGTCGAGCCCTCCATCCGGACGACCTCGATCATCGAGCCCCCGGTGAGGAACGGCGGCATGGCCGCCAGGAGGTCATAGCGGCCCCACAGGACGCCGACTCCCATCGGGCCGAGCATCTTGTGACCACTGAAAGCCAGGAAGTCAACGCCGAGATCGACCACGTCGACGGCCAGGTGCGGCACCGATTGGCAGGCGTCCAGGACGGTCAGCGCGCCGACCGCCCGAGCCCGATCCACAATGGCAGCAACGGGATTGATCGTGCCTAGAACGTTGGACACATGGGTGAACGCGACGACCTTGGTGCGGTCGGTGATTACCGTGTCCAGGTCGCCTAGGTCAAGGCGGCCATCGTCGGTGACCCCGATCCAGCGCAGGGTGGCGCCTGTGCGCCGGGCGAGCTCCTGCCACGGAATGAGATTGGCGTGATGCTCCATCTCGGTGATGACTATCTCGTCTCCCTTACCGAGCGCGAACCGCGCCGCAACCTCCTCCTCGACGCCGTCCATTGCCCCGGCCGCAGCCGCATTGCTGAAGGCATACGCCACGAGGTTCAGGGCTTCGGTGGCATTCTTGGTGAACACCACCTCCTGGGTCTGCGCGCCGATGAAACGGGCAATCGTCTCTCGCGCGGACTCGAAGGCATCGGTGGCTTCCTCGGCCAGCTGGTGAGCCCCGCGGTGGACCGCGGAGTTGCGTTGCTCGTAGAACGCGCGCTCGGCATCGAGCACCTGACGCGGTTTGTGCGACGTCGCCCCGGAATCGAGATACACCAACGGTTTTCCGTCACGCACGGAGCGCGACAGGATCGGAAAGTCGCCACGGAGGGTGACCGACTCCTGCGTGGTGAATGCCCTGCCCAGGGCAATATCGGACATGGTGCTCATGGAGCGGACCTTTCATCAGAGGTGGTCGCTGCTGACTGTGCCGTGATGGGAACGGCACTGATCGGGATGAACGTCGTGCAGACGTGCTCACCATGGGCAAGAGTCGCCAGGCGTTGGACGTGAACCCCGAGCAGTCGCGAGAACGCGTCGGTCTCGGCATCACAGAACGCCGGGAACTGGGCTGCGACGTGCTGAACCGGGCAATGCCCTTGGCGCAGCTGCACACCGGCCAGGGGCGTGCCCGCTGCGACGGGTCGGGTGGAGGCGGCGAAACCGTCGGCGCTCAGTGCCGTCGCCAGTGCCTGCGCGCGGGCGGTGACGTCCTCGCCCGCCGTGGCGAGCTGTGCGGCATACCGCGCTTCGAGCTCTGCGCTGCGTTCGCGGGCGAACTCGCCCACGGCATCGTCGGCACCGGCGTGTTCTGCAAGAAAGCGTAGCGCCGAGGTGGCCACGTCGTCGTAGTCACTGTCCAGGCCGGCGTGACCGGCCTCGGAGAGGATGTATGCGCGGGCGGGCCGGCCACGACCGCGCCCGGACCCGCCAGCGTCAGCGGGCGCGCGTTCCTCGATGGCGCCTTGTTCGGCGAGCAGGTCGAGGTGACGGCGGACCGCGGCGGGCGTCAACCCCAACCGCGAGGCCAGGGCGGCAGCGGTCAGCGGTCCCTGCTCGGAGATCGTCTGCCGGACCCGGTCCCGGGTGCGCGCCTCAACACCGTGCGGTCCGGGGTTGGACCCGTCCGCACCGTCGGATACGCGGCGGTCAGCGATTAACACAACATCAGTGTGACCTAATTCGGTCCGGCTATCTAGTCAAGGGCGCCTTACTCTCGTCTCCTACGGACGTGACACCGGTCATACAGCGCGAAGTCCGTACTCCCCCGTGACCGAGGCCGTGACTGTGACTGTGACTGTGACTGTGACTGTGCGCGATCTTGCCAAGCGATTTGGCGCAACCACTGTGAAGCATCCCGGGTTTGATGCCGCTTTCTTTCTTGCGAAGGATGCAGATCACGGCGAAGAGGTATCCCACCGAGCAGCGGGTGCGCGCGACCCGGATGGCGGTTGATCGACTGGATGAGTACGGCTCGGCGTGGGGCGTGGCCCAGGCGCTGGGGCCGAAGCTCGGCGTCGGTCCGGAGACGTTGCGAAAGTGGGTGCTCCAGGCGCAGGTCGACTCCGGTGCTCGGCCGGGTCCGAGCAGCGAGGAGCTGGCCGAGATCAAGGTGTTGAAGAAGGACCAGGTCCTGCCCACCACTTAATGGATACTGTCCGCGCAGTGCCCGAACGGTCCAGCGCCAGGCCGGTGACAGGGCAACGGTTTCGGTGGCGGCACCGTTGTGGCGTTTCCCGGTGAGTGTGGTCGTCACAGACTCGACACGCTGGCCACCCG